>ERZ1026943.1139-NODE-1139-length-11289-cov-5.618124_pt1 | contig 11289 bp, 10 predicted proteins | sample MGYA00519461_ERZ1026943 | MGnify/ENA primary metagenome ERZ1026943 (study PRJEB26926, sample SAMN06164617) | human gut metagenome | biome: ENVO:00009003; feature: ENVO:2100002; material: ENVO:00002003 | host: Homo sapiens | place: USA | collected 2012 ...
AAGAGGCTCTCCGCCAGCAGCTCGCCCACCGGCACGACCTGATAGCCGTATTCCTGCAGCAGCGCCAGCTGCTCGCCGAGGGCGAAGGCCACCGGCGTGCGCTTGGCCATGTTGTAGCCGTCCTTCTGGAAAATGATCTGGCCGCAGAAAAAGTCCGGGTCTTTTTCCAGCGCCTTGCGCATCGGCTCGACCATGGCGCGGATCTCCGCCCGCAGCGCCGCCTCCGGGTCCGATTCCGTGGACGGGAGCCAGCCCGCGCCGTCAAACGACGCCGCCATGTACTGGTAGCCCATGTGGTCATAGACATCGTAGCTCGTGAATCCGCCGGTCATCTTGTCCACATAGTGCGGCGGGCGCGCGAGCGTCATCGTATAGCCGTAGCGCGTCTGCATGAGCGTGTGCAGGCGGGTGAGATCCTCCACCGCGGCGTCAAAGCCGGGGAGATATTCGCGCGCGCCGTACACGAACGGCTTCTTGCCGAAAATGATGTGCCGGTAGCCGTGGTTCGTGATCTGGTGGCCCTCGGCGAGCATGCGGCGGATGAGGCGGTCGTTGTGCTCCGCGCCGCCCTGCTCGTCGCAGTGAATGTCCGGGTAATGGTCAAAGCGCACGCCGCCCCACGCGGCGCTGCCGAGCTTGCCGGCCTCGTCGGGGTAGTTGGCGCTCGTGTCGCCGATGACGTCGAAGCTGCCGCGCGCGCCGTACTGCGCCAGCGTGTCGAGCAGCACGTCCGTGAGCGTCCGGCCGTCGAACCGGTCCGGCGACGCGGGCAGACCCATCGGCCCGTCGTCAAACGTCATGGCGCAGATGCGCCGCGTCGTGTGCACGCGCTCGATGCGCCGGGTATAGCCGACATAGTGTTTTTCTGCGGGCGTGATGAGCTTCTTGACGATCTTTTTGCCCTGCTTTCCTACTTTAACGATCCAGGACATGATAGGTCTCCCCTTTCCAAGTGATATCCTGCAGGCAGCACTTTGCGGCAAAGAGCGCCCACTTGACATAGGCTGCCGCGCCGGCATGGGTGCGCCGGCGCTTGGTCAGCTGGCTCTCGGCGACATAGCGCGCCTTTCCGCGCCGCCCGTCCACGGCCGTCGCCCCGCGCAGCAGCGCCGCACGGACGGCCGGCAGCGTCAGCGCGTCGGCCTCCAGCGTCACGACGCCGTTGCCGATCTCCTCCGGCAGGTGCGCGTCGCTGCCGGCCGTGACCGGCTTTGCCGCGCGCTGCGCAAGCGCGCACGCCATGGCGTTGGCCTGCGGGTTTTTGCGGTCGGCCCGGCCGTTCCAGACCTCGATGCCGTCGAGCCGGTCGAGGTAGGCGTCGAGCCGCTGTGCATCGCTGCTGCGCTCGAACGGGTGCGCCATCACGGCGAGGCCGCCGCAGGCGTGCACGGCGTCGATCGCGGCGTCCAGCTCCCGTGCCTCGATCTGCTCGGTGACGAACAGGCCCAGCAGATGCCCCCGATCCGTCGAGAGCTCAATGCCGGGGATGAGCAGAAAATCCGGCGCGTCCCACGTCTCGGTCAGGGCGCGGTCATGATCGCACACGGCGACGCCCTGCAAGCCCCGTGCACGCGCGCACGCGACGATCTCGTCAAGGGCCATGCGCCCGTCCGGCGAGTGCTCGGAATGAATGTGCAGGTCGAGTTTGACCTCCATGGGCAGAAGCTCCTCTCTGCGCGGAAATCACCCGCGCGCAAACAGGCTGTTTTTCAGATAGACCCAGAACACGCGGTTATCACCGCGGCAGCGCAGGGCCTCCTTCGCCGTGAACAGGTCGGCAATGCTGCGCAGGAACACGCCGATGCGCCCGGCGCGCAGATAGTGCAGCGCGGCGAGCGTGTCATTGAGCAGAAAGCGCATACGCACGCCGGTCCGGTAATCCTGCGCGGCATAGGCCACCCGCTCCCCCGCCGCGGCGCGGGCATAGTGCGCCACAAGCGGGCTCTGGGCCGCCTCCGTCATCGGGAAGCTGCCCCAGACGCGGGGGTTGACCTCCAGCAGGCAGTCGCCCTTGAACTCCACCATGGCCATGCCCGTGAAGCCGAACGAATGCAGCAGCCGGTACGCGCGGTCAATGAGCGCGGCGTCATAAAAGCTCTCGCAGCAGGTCGACGGGCCGCCGGTGATCGGGTACTCCCGAATGCGGCGGTGGCACAGCGCGCTGATCATACGGCCGTCCCGGTCCAGCAGCAGGCTCACGCCGATGCCCGGGCCGGCGATCTTGTCCTGCACGATGGGCGACGAATCGTAGCGCTGCATGCGCGCGAGGATCTGCGCATACGCCTCCGGCGTGTCGGCGACGGCGTAGCGGTCAGCGGCCTTGAGGCCGAATTTTTCGCCGCAGTGCGGCTTGATGACAACGGGGTAGCGCTCCGGCGGCACGCCATCATACTGCCGCGGCACGGGAATGCCGAGGCTCTGCGCGCGCGCGTGCACCGTTTCCTTATCATTGAGCGCGTCGAGCACGGGCCGGGGCGCGATGAGAAAATCCGCGATCCGGGCAAACCGCTCCCGCTGCGCGGCGACCGTGTTGAGCGTGACCGCGCCGACGCAAAACAGCACCGGGTGGTCATACGTCTCCAGCAGCGCCGCGAGCCGGTCCGCGTAGACGTCGTCGGCCGCAGCGCCGTCGATCCACCGGAAGGCGGCGCAGCAGCGCGAGGATGCGACCGCCGGCACGGCGTGCACGTCGGCGCGCGTCTGCGTCACGATCACCTGATAGCCCGCGCGGTGCAGCGCGCGCACCGCCGCGATGGACGACCGGTATTTTCCGTCGGTCACGATGGCTGTTTCCATGTCCGCTCCCTCCCGCTCCTGGCGCGGAGCTGTCGATCTCATGCCCCTTATGATACCAAACCTGCGCAGAAAATACAAGACGGCGCAGCGGGCGCTCCGCCGAAAAAGCAGAGCGCCCGCTGCGCCCGGGAAATGGATTCGATCAAGAATGGTGGTGCGCAAGTTTGTTCGTGTCCAGCGACTTGCGGTAGACCACGAAGCGCTGGTAGAGAAACTCCGTCACGAAATTCAGCACCATGTTCAGCCCCGTCACGAGGTAGCCGTTCCACCCCTGCACGTCCGCGAGCCGGTGCTCGAGCAGCGTGGACAGCGGCGTGAACGCACAGTAGTACAAAAACACGAGCGTCATGGCCCGCACCACCTTCTCCGTCGAGCGGAAGGTGTAGCGCCGGTTGCACGTGAAGTTCCACAGCACCGACAGCACGAGCGCCGTCAGGTACGCGCCCCAGTACGGCCAGTGAAACACCTCGTTGAAGAGCGCAAAGCTGCCGAGCTCGATCAGCCCGGCCGAGCACGAGAAGAGCAGGAATTTCCCCGTGCGCCGAAGCTCCGTATGCTGCATCCTGATCGTCTCTCCCTTCAAAAGTTCAATAATTTGAAGCAATCATAGCGCGGTTTTCGGAATCTGTCAAGTGCTGACGGGGTAGACGACCACCTGCTTGTTGGCGTCGGCCACGGCGAGGAACACCTCGCGCGCGCTGTGGTAGCCCTGCTGGCGCAGCTGCTTGAGCAGCCACGTCTCGTCCACGCCCATGCGGTGCAGGTTCTCGCCGAGGACGCGGCCGTCCATGATGAGCTCGGTGAAGATCTGCTCCTTTTCCGGGGCAATGCCAATGTCCTCCGGCGTGGCCGGGCGGCGGGCCGCCACAGGCAGGATGGTCAGGCGGCCGTCGGGCTCATAGACCGCCGTCTGGATGGCGCCGAGGTCAAAAAAGCCCTGCTGGCGGCACTGGATGAGAAATTCGCTCAGGTCGAGGCGGGCCTTTTTCATGTTGCGGCGGTAGAGCTTGCCGTTGTCAAAGATGATCGACGGCGCGCCGCTGATATATTTGCGCAGGCGCGGACATTTGCTCGTCAGCGCCTCGAGCAGCCACACCAGCAGCGCCCAGGCCACCATGGCCACGAGCGGACGCAGCGGTTTTTCCAGCTCCGTGGCCATCTCGGCGGCGATCGAGCCGATGGTGATGCCGTTGACGTAGTCAAAGACGCTCAGCTCCGAGATCTGGCGGTGGCCCATGAGCTTGGAGAGCAGAAACAGCGCCACAAACGCACCCACGGACGTGACCGCCACTTGCAGCAGGTCCATCCGAACCACTCCTTTCAATATGGGCTAGTGTGCCCGGGGAGCGGAAAATCATGTGCCGGCGCTTGACTTTTCGGCCGGAATCTGCTAAAAAAGAAGCTGGCTCGTGTAGCACTGACACAACAGGAACGCAAAGCGTGCAGCATCCGGACACCGGACGCTGTGCGCTTTTTTGTTTGCCCGGCGCAAAGCAGCCGCACATCAAAAAAGGAGGTCTGCAATATGCCGCAGACAAAAACACAGGGTGCGGTCTTCGGACTGCTGATGTCGTATTTCATGGCGCTGGGGATGGAGTTCGCCAACGTCGCGCACAAGCTCGGCGCGATGTCCAACGCGGTCTTTCTGCCCGCGCTGAAGGAGACCGCGTTCATGGGCGCGATCGTCTTTGTCGTCTCCATGCTCTATGGCAGCCGCGCAGGGCAGCACATCGCGCACAAATTCGTCCGGCTGGGGCGCGACAACCCGCTGCTCGTGACGCTGGCCGTGTCCGGCTGCACGGTCATGGTCATGTGCCCGTCGATGAGCCTGATCGCAACGGCGCTGTTCACGGGCATTGACGCAGAGTTTTTCGCGCGCTTTCTCGCCACGCTCTACCGCAACCTGCCGTGGGCGCTGCTGTGGCAGATCTTTGCCGCCGGGCCGGCCACGCGCGGGGTGTTCCGCGCGATCTTTCGCAGGCAGCTCGTGGAAAACGACGGCAAAGCCTTTTCTTCCGACACGGAATGTGATAAGATGGACGCCTGAGAAATCGAGGTGTTTTTCATGTATGACGAACTGACGGAAGTCGACATTCAGAAGATGAAAGACGAGATTGACTACCGCACACGGGAGCTGCGGCCGAAGCTGATCGAGGAAGTCAAGGTGGCGCGCGGCTTCGGCGACCTGAGCGAGAACTTTGAATACAAGGCCGCCAAGCGCGAGAAAAACCGCAACGACAGCCGCATCCGCTACCTGCAGCGGATGGTGGACACGGCGAAGGTCATCTCCGACCACTCGTCCGGCGACGTGGTGGGTCTGTTCGACAAGGTCGTCATCTATATCCCGGACGACGACGAGGAGCAGACGATCCGCCTCGTGACAACGCTGCGGCAAAACGCGCTCGAGGGCCTCATCAGCAAGGAGTCCCCCGTCGGCAAGGCCGTCATGGGCCACCGCGCGGGCGAGACCGTGCACGTGCAGGTCAACGAGAACGTCGGCTACGACATCGTCATCCGCTCCGTGGAAAAGGGGCAGGACGACGACTCGCTGCCCATCAGCGCGTACTGAAACCCGCGCAGAAAAGCAGCGGCTGCATCCAAGCGATGCAGCCGCTGCTTTTGTATTCAGTCCAGATAGCCGAACAGCCCGCGCCGGTGACGGTCTCGCGCACGTTGGCAGCGTCTCCGTCCACAGCATCGGAGAGCACATCGCGGTCTGTCCGTGTGTCGTCACGCTCAGAAAATCGGATGTCCGGGTCGCCGGTAGGCTCGCGGTTATCTACATTCTTAATTTGTTCTGGATAAAACGCGACCGTTTCCGTGTCCAGAATAAGCCCGTCATAGTTCGTTCCGTTGACTTCGTTAAACAGCTCCACAGCCGCCACCATGTCCCCGATGGCCGTCTGGTCAACATCGTAGAGCATGGCAAAATCGCTTTTGCCGTAAACGGAGTTGAGAACGCTGTCCACCGTCGCACCATAGCCATAGTTCTCAAAGCTGAAATCATCCTCGTTTTCCGCCACGGCGTCGAGGAATTTCTGCATCTGTATGCGGGTAATTGTAGTCTCGGTCGTGGAAACAGGGTGCTGGATATTCAGGTAGAATGCGCGTGCATTTCCATATTGCTGTGCGTGGCTCTCGCTGTCCGTGAAATAGAACCCGCGTCCATACAGGTTGGAGTGCTTGGATTTTCTTCGATCAAAGACGGTGAAGTCACCGTTCCCGCCACGGTACATCACTTTGAGCCGCCCGTCATCGTCCCGCACTTGGCTGTCTTTGAAGAACTCCTGCTGTTCTGCCGTCAGCGCATTTCCGGCGCTATCGCGCAGCGAGAATTTCTCCTTTACTCCCCGCTGATTCTGCGAGCCTCCGGGATTGCCCGTGTTGCTATTCTCGTCAGAAGCGCGAACATCGCCCTTGACACGCAACGCATCCAGTAGTATATTTGTCGCATAGAGTTCTTTGCTTGTAGCTTTCGGCCCTGTCGTGTTCAGGTGTTCATTGCTGCTTGCAGAGAGCTCTTTTTCTGTTTCTGTCACCACATCATGTAGATACAGTCTTTGATTTTGCGTATCCCTTTGTAGCATAACCGCCACATACATTTTTTCAGCGCTTTCTCCAACAGTTACCGGTGCAGCGACAACGATTCTCTCTAGTCCCATGTCATTTTTAGGCTTCGCATAAATAACATATCCGTTTTTCATGACAGCAGGAATCGCTGCGTATGTAGCAACTTTGTTCAGAGTGTTTCCATGCCGGAATTCAGAGTGTACGCTTGAATTTTTGAGCGCAACATCTCCGAACTGCTCTGTATAGACATTGTTGCCAAGTGAATTGAAGTAATCTGTAACTCTCGTTTTAAGAGGGAGGTTTCTGGCCCCGAGCTCATCGCCTGTAAGATGCTCAACAGGGCTCATGCTCTGGAGAGTAACAGAATTTCTCTCAATGTCTTTCTCCGTGAATCTGGGGTACTTAATTTGGTATTGTGTCTTGCTTGCCTGCTCCTGCACACTGCCATCCCCGGCGGTGTTTTCTTTTGCAGCCTTCACCTTCGCCGCGTCCACCAGCGCATCGTCCCAAAGCTTCTGTAGCTCCACCATCCTGTCGAGCATGGCTCTGGCCTCGTCGTGCGTCGCGCGGTCTCCCTTGAACGCAGCGCACAGCAGACTGCAGGCATTTTGGCGAAAACCCAGCAGACTTTCCGCCAGTCAAAAGCAGCGGCTGCATCCAAGCGATGCAGCCACTGCTTTCGTATTCAATCCAGATAGCCAAACAGGCCGCGCACGGACACGTCGCCGCCGGTGACGGTCTCGCGCGTGCCGTCCGGCCAGCGGACGACAAGCGCGAAGTCGTCGTCCACCGCCTCGGCAAAGCCGGTGCGGACATCCTCGCCGCGCACGACGCGCACCGGCCGCCCGACCGTGACACAGCGCGCGCGGTAATCGTCGAGATACGCGCGCGGGTCGCGCTGCCAGTCGAGGTACATTTGGTCGAGCGCGCGCACCATTTCCGCTGCCAGCCGCGCGCGGGAGATCTCCAGCCCCGTCTCGGACCGGACCGAGCCCGCGATGGCGCGCAGCTCCGGCGGGAAATCCTCCGGCCGCTGGCGGACGTTCACGCCGATGCCGGCCACGATGGAATCGACTGTGCCGGTCTCGGCCTCGACGGTCAGCTCCGTGAGGATGCCGCAGAGCTTTTTCGTGCCGAGGACAAGGTCGTTCGTCCACTTGATGCCCGGCTGCACGCCGCACGCCTCGAGCGCGCGGCAGACGGTCACCGCGACGTGCGCCGTCATGGTCATGGCCGCCGTGGGCGCGCAATTCGGCCGCAGGAGCATGGACAGGTAGACCCCCTGCCCCGCGTCCGAGCGAAACGGCCGCCCGGCCCGGCCGCGCCCGGCCGTCTGCCGGTCGGCAATGGCGCACAGGCCGTCCGGCGCGCCGCACATGGCCTCGGCCTTGAGATAACTGTTCGTGGAGTCGATCTGCGCAAAGCACTGCACCGTCGCCCGCCGCGCCTCCGGCAGGTAGGACAGCACGTCCCCGGCCGTGAGCGTGTCCGGCCGCGCGCGCAAGCAGTAGCCCCGGTTCGTGACCGCGTCGATATCATAGCCGTCTGCGCGCAGCGCGCGCACCGCCTGGCTGACCGCCGCGCGCGACACGCCCAGCTTTTCGCGCATTTCCTCGCCGGAGAGATAGCCCTCCGCCTCCGTGAGCAGGAGCAAAACATCGTCCCGCAGCATGAGATCACACTCCTTTGGATCTTTCTCTGGTGTCAGTTTAGCCGATGGCAGCGAAATTGTAAAGCATTTTTCAAAACCGGTTGACAATTTGGCGCGCGTGTGCTATCGTCCGATTGTTAAGTTATTTTGTGCTTCACTTTACAATCGGAGGAGATCTTATGAAATTTTCGACCAGAGACCTGTGCTTCTGCGCGATCGGCGCGGCGCTCATCGCCGTGTGCGCGTGGATCAGCATCCCGGCGGACGTGCCGTTCACGCTGCAGACGTTTGCGATCTTCACCGTGTGCGGCCTGCTCGGCGGCAAGCGCGGCACGGTGAGCGTGCTGGTGTATCTGCTGCTGGGCGCGGTGGGCGCGCCGGTGTTCGCGGGCTTTCGCGGCGGGTTCGCGTCCCTGCTCGGCACGACGGGCGGCTACCTCGTCGGCTTTGTGCTGCTGACGCTCATCATCACCTTCGCGCAGGCGCACTGGGGGCAGGGCCAGTGGGTGTTCGTGCTCTCGGCGGCCGTGGGGCTGCTCGTGTGCTATGCGTTCGGAACGGCGTGGTTTCTCATCGTCTACACCCGCACGGGCGCCATCACGCTCGGCGTGGTGCTGGCCAAGTGCGTGCTGCCGTTTCTGCTGCCGGACGCGGTCAAGCTCGCACTGGCGACGCTGCTGCGTGCGCGGCTGTACCGGCGCATCCCCGCGTGACAAAGCGCCTGTACGGCGAAAAACACCGGCCGAAACGGCCGGTGTTTTTCTGTTCTGTTCTGTATTCGGAAGGCTCAGTTCCAGTAGTCCGTACCGGTGATGCCGATGTCGGCGGCGTGGAACTCGGGGTTCTTGCCCTCCTTGCGCTGGCGCATGTAGTCCTTGAGCACGGCCAGACCCTTGTTGCTGAGGATGAGGATGACCGGGATGTTGATGATGACCATCGTGCCCTGAAGCATGTCGGCCGTATCCCACGCGAGGCCGGCGCTGACGATGGCGCCGACGAACACGAGCGCCGTCGCAGCCAGACGGAACACCGTCATGCCCGCCTTGCTCGGGTCGCGCCGAAGGATATACTTCAGGCAGCCCTCGCAGTAATAGTAGTTGCCGATGAGCGTCGTGAACGCGAACAGGCTCATGGACACGGCGATGAAGATGGGGCCGAAGCTGCCGAGCGCCTGCTGCATGGACGCCTGCACATAGGCCGCGCCGGCCGCTTCCTTGGTCGGCACGACGCCGGAGCACAGGCACATGAACGCCGTGGCCGAGCAGATGAGCAGCGTGTCGATGAACACGGACAGCATCTGCACGAGGCCCTGCTTGGCCGGGTGCGAGACGTCGGCCGTGGCGGCCGCGTTCGGCGCCGAGCCCATGCCGGCCTCATTGGAGTACAGGCCGCGCTTGATGCCCCACATGATGCACGAACCGGCAAAGCCGCTGAACGCCGCCTTGAAATTGAACGCATCGCGGAAGATGTTGGCGATGACGCTCGGGAAGATCTTGATGTTCATGAAAATGACGACGAGCGACACGAGGATGTACAGCACGCCCATGACCGGCACGAGCACGCCCGTGATATTGGTCAGGCGCTTGCCGCCGCCGAGCACGCACGCGGCGAACAGCACCGCCAGGATCGCGCCGATGATGTACGGCGTGCGGCCCTTGGCGTAGAAGCCAAAGCCGGCGAAGGCGTCCTGCAGATTGTAGGACGCGAGCATGTTGTAGCCGACCACATAGGTCAGGATGAGCACGACGGCGAAAATGACGCCGAGCCAGCGCTGGTGCAGCGCCTGCTCCATATAATACGACGGGCCGCCGACGCAGCCGCCCTTGCCGTCCTTTTTCTTATAGACCTGCGCAAGCGCGGACTCGATGAAGGCGCTCGCTCCGCCGAGCAGCGCCACGACCCACATCCAGAACACGGCGCCGAAGCCGCCGAGGCAGATGGCCGTGGACACGCCGACGATATTACCGGTGCCGACGCGCGACGCCGTGGACACCATGAGCGCGCCGAACGAGGAAATGCTGCCCTTCTCCTTCGGCTTTTCCGCGACGACGTGGATGGACTCGCCAAACAGGCGGAACTGGATCAGACCGGTGCGGATCGTGAAATACAGGCCCGCGACGATCAGAAACAGCGGCACGATGTACGGCTGATATAAAAAGCCGCCGATCGCATTGACCACACTGTCAATTTTGTCAATCATGATTTGTCTCCTCTGCAATTTTTCATTTTCCCCGCGGCAAAGCAGCCGCGCGATAGATAGTATACAAAAGATTTGTCAAAAATGCAACCATAATTCAGCAATGTGACAAAAACCCTGAAAAATACAGGGTTTTCTCCACGGTGCAGCCTCTTGCGCGGGCGGATATTTCGGCGTAAGATAGGGATACTTTCCACGCGGAGACAAGGAGCGAAACACACATGTTCACAGGCTTTTCCGACGCAACGATCGACTTTCTCTGGGAGCTGCGCTTTCACAACGAGCGCCCGTGGTTTCTGGAGCACAAGCAGGTATTTCTCGACACGCTCGACCAGCCCATGAAGGCGCTGGCCGCGGACGTGACGGCGGCGCTCGAGCAGGCGTACCCCGACCGGAAGTGGTATCTGCACGTGGCGCGCATCTACCGCGACGCGCGGCGGCTGCACGGCAATGGGCCGTATAAGGAGAACCTCTGGTTCACACTGCGGTGCGACAGCAGCCGCGGGCCGGAGATCCCGGCGTTTTATTTCGAGATCACGCCGCACAACTACAGCTACGGCATGGGCTTTTACTGGGCGAAGGCGAACACGATGGCGTGCTTCCGCCGCGCGATCGACGCCGATCCCCTGCCGCTGACGGCGCTGGCCGAGCGCCTGAACGCGCAGGATACCTTCGTGCTCACCGGGCAGGACTACGCCCGCGCGAAGGGCGACCCCGGCGCGCTGCTGCGCCCGTGGTACAATAAGCGCGTGCTCGACCTCTCGTGCGTGCGCGAACACGACGACCTGCTCTTCTCCCCCGCGCTGACGGAGGAACTTGCGCGCGGGTTCGGCTTCCTGCTGCCGTACTACGACTATCTCGAGGCCGTGACGCGGCGGGAGGATGCGTGATGCGCTGCTTTGACGGCCACTGCGACACGCTCGCGCGCTGCATGACCACCGGCGAGGGTCTGCGGCAAAACGGCGGCCACGTCGATCTTGCGCGCTGCGCGGCCCTCGGGCAGCACGCGCAGATCTTCGCCGTGTTTGCCGACAGCAGCAAAACAAGCGCCCCGCTCTACACCGTCGCGCAGCGG
>ERZ1026943.1161-NODE-1161-length-11080-cov-5.040998_pt1 | contig 11080 bp, 10 predicted proteins | sample MGYA00519461_ERZ1026943 | MGnify/ENA primary metagenome ERZ1026943 (study PRJEB26926, sample SAMN06164617) | human gut metagenome | biome: ENVO:00009003; feature: ENVO:2100002; material: ENVO:00002003 | host: Homo sapiens | place: USA | collected 2012 ...
CAGCGTCAGATGTGTATAAGAGACAGGTGAGATCCTTATTTTCGATGAGCCGACCAGAGGTATTGATGTTGGTGCCAAGAATGAAATTTACAAGTTAATGAACAGACTGGCAGCAGAAGGTAAATCTATTATCATGATTTCTTCTGAAATGACAGAAGTTCTCCGTATGAGTGACCGTATTATCGTTATGTGTGAAGGTAAGATTACAGGAAATATTGATATTTCCGAAGCTACACAGGAACACATTATGAATCATGCAACACGGAACATCAATTAAGGAGGAAAGTCATGACTAAGAAGAAAAAAAGTATTTTAAGTGATCAGAGATTTATTGTATTACTGGTTATTATTGTACTGTTTGCAATTTTCTCCTTTAAGAGCAGGGAGTTCAGACAGTATACCACAATCCTGAGTATGCTGGATTTCTCATATTATGATCTTCTGATGGCAATCGGTGTTACATTCCCTCTTATTACAGGAGGTGTAGACCTGTCAATCGGAACAGGTATGGTATGTTACGCATTGATCGCAGGATCTCTGGTAAGAAATAATAATCTTCCGGTTGTACTTGCAATGTTACTTTGCATTGTACTTGGAATTATTGTAGGAGCAGCAAATGGTGTGCTGATCGGTATTATGAACCTGCCGCCATTCCTTGCAACACTTTGTACCTGTATGATTACCCGAGGTGCAGGATCCCTGTGCAGTGCCACTCCCTGGCCGGGACTTACACAGGAGGGCGGATGGTTCCATTCAATCTTTAAGATTACAGTTGGAACAGGAAGAAGTGCTTCCCGTTATCCTATCGGTTTCTTATGGATGATCATTCTGGTCCTTGTAATGGAATATGTTCTGAATCATACAAAATTCGGTCGTTATACGATCGCGATCGGTTCCAATAAAGAAGCAGCAGCTCTTTCGGGAATCAACGTTAAATTCTATCATGTTATGGTATATGTAGTATGCGGACTCTTCACAGGTCTTGCAGCTATCGCATATGCGGCAGTTACACCAACTGTACAGCCTGGTACCGGTGCAGGACTTGAAATGGATGCCATCGGTGGAGTATTCGTAGGTGGTGTTGCAGCAACAGGTGGTTATGGATCAGTAATCGGTACTTTAGCCGGTATCTTCGTTATCATGCTTCTGAAAACCGGTCTTCCATATATCGGACTTCAGGCAAACTGGCAGCAGATCATTACAGGTGCAGTTCTTATCATTGCAGTACTGATCGATATCATGAAAGAAAAGAAAGCAGCAGCAAAATAATTTTCAAAACTGAATAAAGAAAAATGCATCTTACGACAGATGCAAAACAGCAGGATATGAAACAACGGAGGGCTTCCAGGGGATGTTCGGCGACAGTATTGTCATATGTGTATTTTGGGGAAGGCGGAACGAGAGAGGAAGCCTCCGGGGTATCATTTATAAAAAAACTATATTAAAAATGTATATTTAAAAGGAGGAAATTTTAAATGAAAGCAAAAAAAGTGATCGCATTAGTTATGTGTGCAGCAATGGTAGCAGGAATGTCCGCATCAAGCGTTATGGCAGCCGATATGCCGGAACAGTTCAAAGATCTGAAAGCTAATGAAGCTTATGATTTCCCGATGATGGTTAAATCTTTCCAGTCTACATACTGGGATGCAGCTCAGGAAGGTATGAAGAAAGCTGCTGATGAACTTGGTGTTACATACAAAGCACAGGGACCAAACAGTGAATCTGATATCGCTGACCAGGTTAACATGATCAACACAGCAATCGCTGCAAAGCCGGCAGGTTTAGGTCTTGCTGCATGCGATACTTCTTCCGTTCTTGATGCACTTCAGGAATGCGTTGACAAAGGAATCCCGGTAGTAACATTTGATACAGGTATCGCTGACGCTCCGGAAGGCTCTGTAGTATGTGAAGTTTGTACAGACAACGCACAGGCTGGTTCTGTTGCAGCTGAAAATATGTACAATGCGATCAAAGATGTTGTAGCTAATGCAGATGGACAGGTTATCATCGGTGAAGTTAACCAGGATGCTACAGGTCAGAATATTCAGCAGCGTGGCGGCGGATTTATTGACAAAATGATCGAACTGCTTCAGGCTGACGGAAAAACAGTTGCAGTTAAAGGTAACGAGTTCTATGTAAACGCAGCTAAAGGTGCAGATGCAGAAGAAGCAGACGCAGACGTTGTTATCCAGGTAGCTGTTCCGGCACAGACAACTGTAGAGCTTTGCTCAACAGAGGCTCAGGCAATCCTTTCTCAGGAAAACTGCATCGCTATCTTCGGTTCCAACCAGACAGCAGCAGAAGGTGTTCTTGCAGCTAATGCTAACCTGAACGTTCTTGGTTCTGACGCAGGAGCAGGCGATGTTATCGGTGTTGGTTTCGATGCTGGTTCTATCATTAAAGCCGCTGTACAGGATGGAACATTCATCGGTGCTGTTACACAGTCTCCTCTGATGATGGGTTACTATGCAATCTACGCTCTGACAGCAGCAGCTAACGGACAGGAACTTGAAGATGTTCCTACAGATGGATACTGGTATGATTCCACAAACATGGACAGCGAAGAAATCGCTCCTAACCTTTATGACTAATCGATAAGTAAATATCGAGAGGAAATGAATCCTTAGAATTAAGTATTAATTATTAATACAAATACAGACGCCGCACTGCCGTATGGCAAGTGCGGCGTTGTTGTTCAAACAATAAAACAATGATTGGAAATGATGATTTTATTAAGTTGTAAAGATACTTATTTCGACGATAGATTTCAAAATAGCAAATAAGGACACTTTTTCAGACAAACAAGGTTCTTATTTTGGGGAGTAAGTTGAGATAAAATGAAATCATCAGATATGAAAAGCGTATAAATTCATATATTGAGGAGGTTTTGCAATGGCAGCATATTATTTAGCAGTAGATATCGGAGCATCCAGCGGACGTCATATCCTTGGACATATGGAAAACGGAAAAATGGTTCTGGAAGAAATTTATCGTTTTGAGAATGGAATGGTAAAGAAAGACGGAGAACTCTGCTGGGAATTTGACCGTCTTTTCAAAGAGGTAGTAAATGGTCTGAAGAAATGTAAAGAAATCGGCAAGATTCCGGTAAGTATGGGTGTGGACACATGGGGTGTTGACTTTGTACTTTTGGACAAGGATGATAAAGTTCTTGGAAATACGGTAGGATATCGTGACCACCGTACAGAGGGAATGGATAAAGAAGTTTATAAGGCAATTTCTCTGAAAGATCTTTATGCAAGAACAGGTATCCAGAAAGCTGATTATAATACGATCTATCAGCTGATGGCAGTGAAAAAGAAACATCCGGAATATCTGGAACAGGCGGAGACACTTCTTCATGTGCCGGATTATTTCCATTTCCTTCTTACAGGACAGAAAACCTGTGAGTACACAGAAGCTACGACAGGACAGCTTGTAAGCCCGATCACTAAGGACTGGGATTATGAACTGATCGATATGCTCGGTTATCCGAGAAAAATGTTTCAGAAGCTGATCATGCCCGGAACAGGCATCGGACATTTGTCAGATAAGATCAGAGAAGAAGTGGGCTTTGATCTGGAAGTGGTTGCACCTGCAACACATGATACAGGATCCGCTGTACTGGCAGTTCCTGCAAATGACGATGACTTTATCTACATCAGCTCAGGAACATGGTCACTGATGGGAATTGAGAGAAAAGAAGCTGACTGCTCTGAGAAGAGCTGTGAGATGAACTTCACAAATGAAGGCGGTTATGCAGGCCGTTTCCGTTACCTGAAGAATATCATGGGACTCTGGATGATCCAGTCTGTGCGTCATGAAGTAAATGATGCATACAGCTTTGCAGAAATCTGCGCAATGGCAGAGGAAGCAAAGGATTTCCCGTCAAGAGTAGACGCAAATGATGAGTGTTTCCTTTCTCCTGACAATATGACAGAGGAAGTTAAGGATTACTGCCGCAGAACAGGACAGAAGGTTCCGGAAACTCTGGGAGAGATTGCAACAGTTATCTACACAAGTCTTGCAGAATGCTATGCAAAGACAGCAAAAGAGCTGGAAGAGATGACAGGCAGGACTTACAGCCGTATTCATATCGTGGGCGGCGGTTCCAACGCAGGATATCTCAATGAGCTGACTGCAAAGGCAACAAAGAAAGAAATCCATGCAGGTCCAGGAGAGGCAACTGCAATCGGAAATATCACAGCACAGATGCTGAAAGCAGAAGAGTTTAAAACCATTGAAGAGGCTCGTACTATCATTCATGAATCCTTTGGTGTAAAAGTTTATAAATAATAAAAAGGGAACAGGGCATTGGCTCTGTTCCTTTTGTGTTACTGTTCTCTCTGTTCACAGTAACGTTTGGCTGTGAGAAAGGAGTCAACGGCGAGGGAATATGTTGACTATCATGGGGTTTCAAAGTATAATGATGGCTGGTGAATTGGGCGGAAATACAGGGTGATTCATCAGAGGTAAGTGATTGATTTTAATAGATAAAGGCAGGTTATATATGAATACAATTAGTGTGGAAGAGCTGGAGAAGATTGATTCTTCTAAGATTACGATCGTGGATGTGCGGCCGGCGGATCAGTACAGCAGGGGATCTTTTCCGGGGGCAGTGAATATTCCGCTGGATGAGTTTGAGGAAAGAATGGAGTCTGTGGACAGGGAGAAGATGGTGTATGTTCTCTGCCATACGGGGGACAGAAGCCGGGACTGTGTGGAGAAGCTGAGTGATGCAGGGTATGAGGCTGTGAATATTGAAGGTGGATATCGTGCGTATCTGAGACTTTCTCTGAGCCGTTTTATGGAGAATGATGCTAAGGAGCAGAAGGAACTGAAGACGAAAGAGATTGAGCACAGTATTATCAAGACGTTCAGAAAGACAGTCTGGAGACCGTTTACCAAGGCTTTGAATGAGTATCAGCTGATCCAGGAGGGAGATAAGATTGCTGTCTGTATTTCAGGTGGTAAGGACTCTATGCTGATGGCGAAGCTGCTTCAGGAGCTGAAGCGTCATGGGAAGATTCATTTTGAACTGGTGTTTCTGGTAATGAATCCGGGCTATAATGCGGATAACTGGAAGATTATTCAGGATAATGCAGAGCTTCTGGGAATTCCTCTTACGGTTTTTGAAAGTGATATTTTTGATACAGTGGCAGAAATTGAGAATAATCCCTGTTATCTTTGTGCGAGAATGAGACGTGGTTATCTGTATTCTCATGCCAAGGAGCTGGGATGTAATAAGATTGCGCTGGGACATCATTTTGATGATGTGATCGAGACAATCCTCATGGGTATGCTGTACAGTGGTAAGGTGGAGACTATGATGCCGAAGCTGCACAGTCAGAATTTTGAGGGAATGGAACTGATCCGCCCTATGTATCTGATCAAGGAATCTGCGATCAAGGCATGGAGAGATACCAATGGACTGCATTTCATTCAGTGTGCATGTCGTTTTACTGAGAACTGTGTAAGCTGTGGGGGCGGACGTGGTTCCAAGCGTGATGAGATGAAAGAGCTGGTTGCACAGTTTAGAAATACAAGCAGTGTGATCGAGACGAATATCTTTAACAGTGTGCGGGATATTAATCTTCGTACTGTTATGGGATATCATAAAGATGGAGAATACTACAATTTCCTGGATGACTACGATCAGCGTGGAAATAAGGGCGCTGATAAGGAAAAAGAATGATAACAGCAAAATCTTCATTTGTGGAAGAGAAATACACTGCTCAGTATTATAGTGGGAACGGTTGTCTGTATGTTTCTGGTGCAGGTGGTGTTGTAAAAGGAGGAATCCATGACCTTACAGGAGATTCTTGAAAGTGTAAAAAGTGGTTCTGTATCTGTGGAGGAGGCAGAGCGAATCCTTAAGAAAGAAAGTTATGAAGAAATGGGATATGCGAAGCTGGATACAAGCCGCAAGGCAAGAACCGGTTTCGCAGAAGTAATCTACTGCAGTAATAAGGCAGATGAACATCTTCTGAATATTTTTGAAAGATTATACAGAGAAGACGGTGAGGTATTCGGAACCAGAGCTTCCCAACATCAGTATGAACTGGTGAAGGAGAAGTTTCCGGAAACAGAATATGATCCGATCTCGCGCATCTTAAAAGTTGAGAAGAAAGATAAGAAGCGTATTGGTAAGATTGCGGTGTGTTCAGCAGGAACTGCAGATATTCCGGTTGCTGAGGAAGCTGCACAGACAGCGGAATATTTTGGCACAAATGTTGAACGGATTTATGATGTGGGAGTCAGCGGAATGCATCGTTTATTCTCCAGACTGGAGACGATCCAGAGTGCGAACTGTGTAATTGCAGTTGCGGGAATGGAGGGAGCTCTTGCCAGTGTGATGGGCGGTCTGGTGAGCAGACCGGTGATCGCAGTACCGACTTCTGTGGGTTATGGTGCAAGTATGCATGGTCTTTCGGCACTTCTTACCATGATCAATTCCTGTGCGAACGGGATTGCTGTGGTGAATATCGATAACGGCTACGGTGCCGGCTATCTGGCAACACAGATCAACCGTCTGGCAGCAGGTACAGATGAGAAAGGAAATTGATTATGGGAAAAACATTATATCTGGAATGTTATTCAGGGATAAGTGGTGATATGACGGTTGCGGCTCTTCTTGATCTGGGGGGTGACAGAACTGTGTTGGACAAGGTGCTGAGAAGCCTTCCGATATCAGGATTTGAGACAAAGATCAGCAGAGTTGTGAAGTCCGGAATAGATGCATGTGATTTTGATGTTGTGCTGGATAAAGAGCATGAAAATCATGACCATGATATGGAATATCTGCATGGACATCATCATAAAGGTCATGAGAATAATCATTTTTACGATCATAATCATGCTCATGAGGATGAAGCGGAACATTTTCATAGTCATGAGCACAATCACGCCCATGGCGCAGGATCAGCGCAAGATCGTCACCATCACGAACACCGTGGAATAAAAGAAATTACCTATATTATAGAGCATAGTGCAATGACTGAGAATGCAAAGAAGATCGCATTGCGTATATTCGAAATTCTTGCAGAGGCAGAGAGTAAAGCACACAATGTTCCTGTAGATCAGGTGCATTTTCATGAGGTGGGAGCAGTGGACTCTATTGTGGATATTGTGTCTGTGGCAGTCTGTCTGGATGATCTGGATATTACAGAGGTTATCGTTCCTGTCCTCTGCGAGGGACGTGGAACTGTCCGTTGTCAGCATGGCATCCTGCCAATCCCGGTTCCGGCAGTTGCAAATATAGTAAGTGCCAATCATTTACGTCTGAAAATGACAGAGGTAGAAGGTGAACTTGTAACGCCTACAGGTGCAGCAATCGTGGCAGCAGTGAAAACAAAAGATAAACTTCCGGAAACATTTGAAATCCAGAAGATTGGAATCGGTGCAGGTAAACGCCAGTATGAGTGTCCGGGAATCCTAAGGGCAATGATTATCTCACAGAGCGCAGAAATAGATGAAGAAAAGGCTCAGACAGAAGAATTCAAAAACCCGGAAATCGGAAATAATCCGAAAGCTGAAAATCAGGAAACCAAAGATACGATTATCAAGATGGAGACAAACATTGATGACTGCAGTGGAGAAGTTCTGGGATTTGTCATGGAACGTCTGATGAAAGCCGGTGCCAGAGATGTGCATTATGTGCCTGTTTTTATGAAAAAGAACAGACCTGCATGGGTTCTGAATGTAATCTGTAAGGAAGAAGATATAGAAACGCTTCAGAATATTATTTTTGAAGAAACTACTACGATTGGAATTCGTTATAGCATAATGGAACGTACGATTCTTCCCAGAGAAACGAGAACCCTTCCGACTCCATGGGGAGAAGTTCAGGTAAAGGTATGCACTTTGAATGGAAAAGAGCAGCTTTATCCGGAATATGAGAGCGTTGCACAGTTGAGCAGAGAAAAAGAGATCCCGTTTACAGAAATTTACCGTTATATTGTTTTGGCAAATAAAGACAAAGAATAACTTTCATATATGAACCCTTTGGTTTCCCTAAGAGTACTCCACGCGAAATCAAAGGGTACTTTTGTCTTGAAATAGAGTTGTAAGAGCTGTATACTGCATGTAGTATGAAGGGAGAAAAGGAATGTTTTGCATTGGCATTTGCGATGATGATGAGGGTCTCTGCGGGGAACTGGAAAAAATGCTTTATGATTATGGAAAAGAGCATAAAATTCAGATGAATATTGATATCTGGTATCAGGGAGAAAGCCTGTGCCGGTTCCTGAGAGAAAACAAGAAGATTCTTGATGTGTTATTTCTGGATATAGAATTACTGACAACAAATGGAATTGAAGTGGGACGTTTTATAAGAGAAGAACAGGAAAACATGGAAACTGCAATTGTTTACATTTCAGCGAACAGCAGTTATGCGATGGATTTATTTCGTGTACAGCCTACAGATTTTCTGATCAAACCTTTAGACAAAATAAAAGTTGGGAATGTCATGAACAGGATTCAGAAAATTTCGGAAGTCAGAAAAGGTATTTTCGAGTACTTTGGCAGTGGATATTATTTCAAGGTGCTGTATAAAGATATTCTGTATTTCAGCAGTCAGAATAAAAAAGTGCATCTGGTTTTAAAAGACGGACAGAAAGAATTTAATGGCAGACTGAAAGAAATAGCAAAGAAAATTCCGGGAAATTTCATTCAGATTCATCAGTCGTATCTGATCAATTTTGATTATATCGAAGAATGTTCTTATGAATCTGTGAAAATGAAAAACGGAGATACAATTCCAATCAGTCAGCCATATAGGAAATCAGTGAGAACGCAACTGGCGGAACGTGTGTGGAGGGAAAGAGAGTAAATGTTTGCGTTGATAACTACATTAAGCACGAATCTTTTGCGTACATATATAATCTATCGCTTTATGAGGTTGTTCTTTTGGACAGATATTGAGGAAAAGAAAAAAGAAAGAGCCTGTTATGTATTGTTTTTTATTTTGACAGCAGGAGTGCATCTGATATTTTGTTCGCCAGGTATGAGTGTGATAACAAATATAGTGCTGATTTTTTTGATTACAGTGTGTTATGAAGGAGCATTGAAAAAGAAAATATTTGTGACACTACTTGTATATGGAACTAATATGGGATGTGATTTAGTAGCTGTTCATTTACTGACAGATTATTCAATAACAGGGAAAGTCGGTGAATGTGCTGCGTATATAACTGTACTATTATTGCTGATTTGCGATGTTATTTCAGAAAAAATCTTGATTAAGAATAAAGGAGAAGATAAAACTCCGCATGGGATGATACTGGCGGTTATTTCAGCACTTTGTCTGGCAGAATTGCTTATTGTTGAACAGGAACTAAAAAATCGTATCCTGCTGGTGTTATTTGGATGTTGTGTTTTGGCAGTTGTATTATTGATTTTCTATTTATATGATGTTCTGATAAGTGCGTATAAGAAACTGGAAGAACAATCTCTTATGGAAAAACAAATGCTCATTTATTCTCACCAGTTGGATGTGTTGATGCAATCGGAAGAGAAAGTAAAAGCTCTACGCCATGATATGAAAAATCATCTGGGAGAACTTGCACTTATGGCTGGAAATCAGAATAATGAAGAAATTCGGAAATATATACAGGACATGGGGGAGTATATGCAGAACCAGTCTGAACTGGTCAGCTGTGGGAATAAGAATCTTGACAGTCTGCTGAATTATCTTCTGGGACAGGCAAAAAAGAAACTGAATCATGTAGAGTATGAGGTACGGGTACCATCTGATTTGTGTATATCAGCATTTGATCTGAATGTGATTTTGGGAAACCTGACAGAGAACGCAATAGAAGCAGCAGAACAGACGAAAGATAAATGGATGTCAGTGGATATATACTATGAAAAGGGCATGCTTTCCATGGAAATAAAAAACAGCTTTCAACATGAATTGGCTGTAGAGAAAAATAAATTATTGTCAACGAAGGAAGAAAAAGGACATGGCATTGGTCTTGCAAATGTCAGGAAGATGGTAGAGAAATATCAGGGATTTATGGATGTTTCGAATACAAATCAGATTTTTACGGTAAGGGTAATGTTATACTTATAAATTATATAGAATCTATGAAAGATAGTGTAGTGGTAGGACTGCGCTGTCTTTTATTTTGCAGAAAATTAGTCAAGAGGGAAAATATTGTGACAGAAAACCTTATAAAAAACCACAATATGTTCTGAAAAAACGAATTTCGCCAATTTATATATGAATTTCGCCGTTTCAGAAAATTTTGCGATAAATATGTTATTATTCAAATACAAATGATGAAAAAAAAGATATAGAGCTATTGTAGTGAATATTACGGTGCGGCAGGTTCTTCCGCAATTATCCGTTTTTAAATTTCCCAACATATCGAAGTTTTGCCTCTAATAATTGTTTTCTACAACGTCCATACATTGTTCGTTTTATCATTTTTAATCGACTGTTTGTCCCTTCTACAAAACCATTACTATAGTCATAGGCTACGGCATTTTCAACCGCAACTATATCTCTTTTTAGTCCTTCGGCAAAACTCTTCACTGCTTTAATCGTGCTTTTGCAATATTTTTCTATGAATAAGTATAGTAGTGGAACATTTCGCTTTTTAAAAATATTTCGAAACTCTTTTATGCAACAATGAAGTTTCCAGACCGCAGGATACTGAGCATAAATATAGTTTTTGTGTGTTACTGTTAATTCTGTATCCATCCACATATATCGGAATATTCCTTCACGTGTAATATAGTCCTTTTCTTTTCCGATACTACCTGTTTTGTATTTTAATCCTTCTGTCATTGTTCGGATATATGGTTGCACCTCAAAATATTTGTTTTCTTTTTGCTCTATTTTACACAAGTATTCAAAGGCGTTACTCTTTGAACCTGTATATCCTTTTGCATATATTTCTTTTATTGTTTTGCTTTTGCTCCATTTGGAATCCAGACATTGAATAATGTAGTCGTAAAATATATCTAATTTACTCTGCCGGATTCCGTACATACTTAATTTTTTCGGATCACCTTCTCGATATTTTGCAATCGTATTTCGCCCTATTCCCATCCGCTTTGCTATCTCACGATAGCTACA
>ERZ1026943.1170-NODE-1170-length-11006-cov-6.165008_pt1 | contig 11006 bp, 9 predicted proteins | sample MGYA00519461_ERZ1026943 | MGnify/ENA primary metagenome ERZ1026943 (study PRJEB26926, sample SAMN06164617) | human gut metagenome | biome: ENVO:00009003; feature: ENVO:2100002; material: ENVO:00002003 | host: Homo sapiens | place: USA | collected 2012 ...
ATGTGAAGAACATAAACGATTTCATAAATCGTTATACTTCCGAACGCTGGGAAATATCCAGATATTAAGGCGGTGGGGCTATGATAAAAACAATTTTAATTATTGCCGGCGTTATCGTTGGCGCCCCGATTGCCTTATTTGTTTTATTTGTTGTCGCGGTGATTATTAACTTTCTTATTCAACCAGAAATGAATTCAAGTGGAATGATAATCGAATGTCGCGGTTGTCCTGGAATGAAAAACGGATCCGACAAATGGCCATGTAATGAATGTGAGTTCCGCCCGGATAATAGATGGTGGGATCCGGAACTTGAATGTGAAATTTTGAAGACTTCCAGAAGGTACAAAAAGGTTCAAAAGAAACGAACGAAAGAAAGAAGTATTTTTGTGGTTATGCTTCCGGCAGCAAAATCCGGTATTCTGGCAGCTGTAGTTCTCGGAATCGGTCGTGCGATCGGTGAGACAATGGCAGTTGTAATGGTTGCAGGTAACCAGCCGAGAATGCCACAGGGAATCCTGAAAGGTGTCCGTACTATGACTGCAAATATCGTCACTGAGATGGGTTATGCAACAGGTCTTCACAGAGAAGCACTGATCGCAACAGCAGTTGTGTTATTTATCTTTATTCTTATCATTAACCTGAGTCTTTCTTTACTGAACAGGAGGGCAGAACATGCAAATTGATACAGCAGCGGCAATTGATTTGTCCAAAGAAAAAAAGCAGAATGAGTCTTCGTTCTCAGATCAGATGAAGGCATATATTAAGCATCCGGGATCAGGTGTTCTTGCATTGCTTACCCTTTTAGGTGCAGTCCTGACATTTGCATTACTGTTCTTCCTGATCGGATATATTCTGGTCAAGGGCGTACCGTATCTGTCAACAGACTTGTTCAGTTTAACTTATAATTCAGAGAATCTTTCCTTACTTCCTTCTCTGATCAACACATTCATCCTGACGGTTGTTTCACTTGTAATCGCAGCACCGCTGGGAATCTTTGCAGCCATCTATCTGGTAGAATATGCGAAAAAAGGAAGTAAGCTTGTAAATGTGATCCGTATTACAGCAGAAACACTTTCAGGAATTCCTTCTATTGTATATGGCCTTTTCGGTATGCTGTTTTTCGTAACAGCACTGCATTGGGGACTTTCTCTTCTGTCCGGTGCTTTCACACTGGTAATCATGATTCTTCCTCTGATCATGCGTACTGCGGAAGAAGCCCTGAAATCTGTTCCTGATTCTTATCGTGAGGCCAGCTTTGGACTTGGAGCAGGTAAACTTCGTACCATCTTCACCATTGTTCTGCCATCAGCAGTACCTGGTATTCTGGCAGGTGTGATCCTGGCCATCGGACGTGTGATCGGCGAAACAGCAGCCCTGATTTATACAGCAGGTACAGTTGCAGAGGTACCGAAGAACCTGATGGGTTCCGGACGTACTCTGGCACTTCATATGTATGTGCTGTCAGGTGAGGGCCTTCATATGAATCAGGCATCTGCAACAGCAGTTGTTATTCTGGCATTTGTTCTTGTAATCAATTTCCTGTCCGGAGCAGTTGCCAAACGAATTGCGAAAGGATGAGAAAAATGAGTGGAAATGAAAAAATAACAGTTGAAAGTATGAACTTACATTACGGAAAGTTTCATGCGCTGAAGAATATAAACATGGCAATTCCGGAGAAAGAAATCACAGCTTTTATCGGGCCGAGTGGCTGTGGTAAATCTACACTTCTGAAATCTTTAAACCGTATGAATGACCTTGTTGAGGGATGTGTGATCACCGGTAAGGTACAGCTTGACGGTGAAGATATTTACGGAGATATGGATGTGAATCTTCTGAGAAAAAGAGTGGGAATGGTATTCCAGAAGCCCAATCCTTTTCCTATGAGCATTTATGATAACATTGCATATGGACCGAGAACCCATGGAATCCGTTCCAAGTCTAAACTGGATGATATTGTAGAAAAATCTCTCCGCGATGCGGCAATCTGGGATGAAGTAAAAGACAGATTAAAGAAAAGCGCACTGGGTATGTCCGGTGGCCAGCAGCAGAGACTCTGCATTGCCAGAGCACTGGCAGTTCAGCCGGAGGTACTTCTGATGGATGAGCCTACATCCGCACTTGACCCTATCTCAACTTCCAAGATCGAGGAGCTGGCGATGGAGTTAAAGAAGGATTATACCATTGTTATGGTAACTCATAATATGCAGCAGGCTACACGTATTTCTGATAAAACAGCTTTCTTCCTTCTGGGAGAAGTAGTTGAGTTTGATGATACTGATAAACTGTTCTCTATGCCTTCTGACAAGCGTACAGAGGATTATATTACAGGAAGGTTTGGTTGATTATGTCAAAGTATTTCGAAAGACAGCTGGAGGAACTGCACGTTCAGCTTATCACACTGGGAAGCTATTGTGAGAAAGCAATTTCATTCTCTGCAAAAGCAATCCAGAAGGTACAGAATGAAGAGATTGCCCGCCAGGTTTTTGAGACGGACAGAGATATTGATGCCAAGGAAAGAGAGATTGAGAATCTGTGCCTGAGTCTTCTGCTCCATCAGCACCCGGTTGCAAGAGATTTAAGAGAGATATCTGCAGCATTGAAGATGGTTTCTGATATGGAACGTATCGGTGACCAGGCAGCAGATATTGCAGATCTGTCTTTATATGTTGCAAAGAATACCACTGCGATCCCGGAGACTATCACACAGATGGCGGAAGATACTGTGCGTATGGTAACTGAGAGCGTGGATGCTTTTGTAAAGAGTGATCTGGAGCTGTGCAGAAATGTCATTGACAGAGATGATGTGGTGGATGATGCGTTTAACGAGATCAAAGAGAAGCTTGCAGATATGATTTACGGGGAAAATCTGGATGCCAAGACAGGGCTGGATCTTCTTATGACTGCAAAGTACTTTGAACGTATTGGTGATCATGCAGTGAATATTGCTGAATGGGTGGAATATTCCATCACAGGACAGCACAGAAATAATGAGCATCAGGATTATCTGAATAATTAATTGAACAGAGAAAGTTTCTGATTTTGAATATAATTATTTGGAAGCAGGGCTTTTTATATCCGCAGGCGGGAACCGTTTGCGGATATTTGAGTTATTATATATCTCAGTCGGAGACCGATTTCTGACTGAGATAAACGCTCCGTAAGGATGCGTAGCGATATTTGCCTGAGGTATTAAACAAAAAGGGGAAGTGAAGAGAAGTGACAAAAAAAATCTTTAAATCTATAATGTTTGTATGTGCATTGGTTCTGGCTGTGGGACTGGCTGCTGTAATGGGAATCCTTTACAGTAATTTTGACGGACAGATGCGGAAAGAGCTGTCTAAGGAAGCTGCTTATCTGGCATATGGTGTGGAGCAGCAGGGCTTGAATTATCTTAAAAATATTAAGGATAAAAGTGCAAGAATTACTTATATTGATCAGGATGGAACAGTACTGTTTGATAATGAAGCTGATGTTTCTGAGATGAAGAATCACAGTGACAGAACTGAGTTTCAGAAGGCAGAGAAATATGGTGCAGGAGAATCTTCAAGATATTCGGATACACTTTCTGAGAAAACCATTTATTATGCATTGCGTCTGAAAGATGGTACGGTACTGAGAGTTTCCGGTACGCAGGATTCGGTACTGGCGCTGGTTGAAAACCTCATATTTCCTTTATGCGGGCTTTTGGGTCTGATGCTGATTTTATCAGGAATTATGGCATCTGCGATATCGAAACGAATTGTGAAACCAATCAATGAGCTGGATCTTGAAAGTCCGGAAGAAAATCGGATTTATGAGGAACTTTCTCCTCTCTTAAGTAAGATACACAGACAGAACCGGGAAATTCAGAATCAACTGGAACTGGCGAAACAGCAGCAGGAAGAGTTCGCTCTTATCACAGAGAATATGCAGGAAGGGTTGATCGTGATTGATAAATATACGATGATCCTTTCTGCAAATTCCAGTGCATGGAATCTGTTTCATATGGACAGGGTGTGTCAGGGAGAAAGTGTTTATTGTCTGGATCGCGAGGAAGAATTCAGACATGCCATTGAGCAGGTGCTTAGTGGAGAACATACGGAACTGGTACTGAAATTAAATGGAAGTGATATTCAGTTGATCGCCAATCCTGTTATACGGGATAAGAAAACCGAAGGTGCGGTAGTGCTGCTTGTCAATGTAACGGAAAAGCTTGAGAGAGAGAGTCTGAGGAGAGAATTTTCCGCAAATGTCTCTCATGAACTGAAAACACCTCTGACCTCCATTTCCGGATTTGCGGAGATCATGCAGGGTGGTCTGGTGAAATGTGAGGATATTCCCCAATTTGCAGGGCGTATTTATAAGGAATCTCAGAGGCTGCTACAATTGGTTGAGGATGTGATCCAGATATCACAGCTTGATGAGGAGAAGACTTCCTATACCTGGGAATCAGTGGATGTTTACCAGGTTTGTAAAAATGCGTTTGAGAGTCTGAAGGAAAAAGCAAAGAGACTGAACGTGCATCTTTATATCTGCGGAGAATATATGAAGATGGAGGCAGTACGGACACTTCTGGAAGAGGCGGTTTATAATGTTTGTGATAATGCAATCAAGTATAACCGGAATGATGGAAGTGTGAGTGTTTTTCTGACACAAACTGCGCAGGAGATTCAGATTGTGGTAAAAGATACAGGTGTGGGTATTCCAAAGGAAGACCAGGACAGAGTGTTTGAGAGGTTTTACAGGGTGGATAAGAGTCACTCTAAGGAAATTGGGGGTACAGGACTTGGGCTTTCGATTGTGAAACATGCAGTTGGGGCTCTGAAGGGAAGTGTTATACTGAGAAGTGAAGAAGGAAATGGAACGGAGATTACTTTGAGATTTCCGAAGGTGCATATGGAATAGATTTATCTGATCGAGAAATGCTGTTTCGCGCTGTGTATTGGTAGATTGTAGAGATTTAATGTTTGCAGATGATGCTTTTTTTGATAATATGGAGAGGAGAAAATTGTGGTGATCTTCTCAGATACTTTTTAAGAGGATTGCTATAGGCAGACATCTTTGATAAAGGAGAGGGATTATGATGAATAGGTATGGGCTGGATTTGAATAAGTATGCGGCGTTAGCGAGGCAGGCGGCTGCGGAGGGGTGCGTGCTGCTGGAGAATGAGAAGCAGGCACTTCCTTTGAGAGAGGGAGAGAGTGTGGCTGTTTTTGGCCGCATGGCATTTCATTATTATAAAAGCGGACTTGGTTCCGGCGGTCTGGTGAATACGAGATATGTAGTGGGAATTCTGGATGCGCTGAAGGAGTGTAAAGAGATTCAACTGGATGAGAAACTGCTGGGTATTTATGCAAACTGGATTAAAGAGAATCCTTATGATGAAGGTCAGGGATGGGGTCGTGTTCCGTGGTCTCAGAAAGAGATGGAAGTTACAGAGGAAATGCTGGACTGCGCACGTAGCAACGATGTTTCGCTTGTTATTATAGGAAGAACTGCAGGTGAAGATCAGGATAATAATACGAATCTGGGAAGCTATTGTCTGACGGAGACGGAGGAGGATTTGATCTGCCGGGTCTGTGAGGTGAGTAAGTGCACAGTTGTGGTGCTGAATGTTGGAAATATTATTGATATGAGTTGGGTGGAGAAATATCATCCTCAGGCTGTGCTGTATGCATGGCAGGGTGGTCAGGAAGGTGGCAATGGTGTGGCTGATGTGCTGACCGGTAAAGTGTGTGCATGTGGGAAGCTGACAGATACCATTGCTGAGAGGATTGAGTATTATCCGTCTACGGAGAATTTTGGTGATCCATATAAGAATTATTATAAGGAAGATATTTATGTGGGTTATCGTTATTTTGAGACATTTGCGAAGGATAAGGTGCTGTATCCGTTTGGATATGGTTTGTCCTATACGAATTTTGAGACAAAGGCGGAGATTTTTAAGAATACTGAGGATGAACTCACAGTGGCTGCGACGGTTACCAATATCGGTGATGTGAGGGGCAAAGAGGTTGTACAGGTTTATGTAAAAGCACCGCAGGGTAAACTTGGAAATCCGGCAAGAAAGCTGATCGGATTTGCAAAAACCCGGGAACTGGCACCGGGTGAAAAAGAAGAACTTGTTATCATCATTCCCAAATATGATATGGCCTCTTATGATGACAGTGGAGTGACAGGACACAAATCCTGTTATGTTCTGGAAGAGGGAACTTATGAAATTTTTGCAGGCAGTGATGTAAGAAGTGCGAAATCAGCAGGAATTTACGAAGAAGAATTACGTGTAATAGAACAGTTACAGGAGGCATATGCACCGATTGAGAAATTCCGGAGAATGAAAGCCGTTCTGAGAGCGGATGGAACTTATCAGGCAGTAACAGAAGAGGTTCCTGTCCGCACAGCAGATCCACATAAACGCAGAGAGGAAAGAATGCCGAAGACTCTGGAGTATACGGGAGATAAAGGCTATAAGCTGGCAGATGTACTGGATAAAAAAGTTTCTATGGATGAGTTTGTGGCACAGATCAGTGAGGCGGATCTGATTGCCATGTTCCGCGGTGAAGGAATGTGCAGTCCAAAGGTCACTGCTGGAACTGCAGCTGCATTTGGCGGTGTGACAGAGTCTTTGAAGGCTCTTGGAATCCCGGTGGGATGCTGCGCGGATGGGCCGTCAGGGATTCGTATGGATTGCGGTACGAAAGCGTTTTCTCTGCCAAATGGAACTTTGCTGGGCTGTACTTTTAATACGGAGCTTGTGGGTGAGCTGTATGAAATGACAGGGAGGGAACTTCGACTGAATAAGATTGATTCCCTGCTGGGACCAGGTATGAATATTCACAGGAATCCACTGAATGGTCGAAATTTTGAATATATTTCTGAGGATCCGCTTCTCACAGGAAGAATTTGTGCGGCTCAGGTGAAGGCAATGGCTAAATCCGAAATTGGAAGTACGATTAAGCATTTCTGTGGAAATAATCAGGAAGTGGGACGAAGTACTTCTGATTCTGTTATGTCTGAGAGATGTCTGAGAGAGATCTATCTGAAGGGATTTGAGATTGCAGTAAAGGAGGGTGGTGCACGTTCTGTAATGACTACTTATGGAAGTGTAAATGGGCTCTGGACTGCAGGTAGCTATGATCTGTGTACAACTATTCTGAGAAAAGAGTGGGGATTTCAGGGTATTGTCATGACTGACTGGTGGGCGAAGTCCAATTATGAGGGTCATCAGGCAGAGGTAACTGCGAAAGCTCCTATGGTAGCTGCCCAGAATGATATTTATATGGTAGTGAGTGATGCGAAGTCCAATCCGGAGAATGACGATGTGGAGGAAATGCTTCATGCAGGAAAAATTACTGTGGGAGAATTGCAGAGGAATGCAGCCAATATCCTGGGATTTCTGTTAAAAAGTCCTTCTGTTTTATTGTTGACAGACAGAATATGTAAAGAAGAACTGGAGGCTATGAATACAAAGGAAGAGGACGATGTGGATGCCGGAAGTCTGGTAAGTATTGAAAGTGATTCGGTGACACAGAAAATTGTAATTGACGGTGCATTATTACATCCTGCAAAGGGAAAGGCAGATGTGATTGCTGTGACTAATGAGTTCATGGGTGATTTCACAATGAAGTTTACTTTGAAATCTGATCTTGGTGAGCTGGCTCAGCTTCCGGTTTCTGTATTTTTGGATAATATTCATAAGATGACTGTTTCAGTACAGGGAACCAATGGAAAATGGGTAGAAGAAAGCCGCATCCTGAATATGGGATTTGGTCATAATCACTATATCAAATTTTATTATGGTGCGGATAATCTTGAAATTAAAGAAATTGTGCTGATTCCGAATAGGTAAGACCAATCTTAGGAACGCTTGCAAAACTATATCCTTTATGGCATAATTATGAAAATACTCAGAACCTGCGAAAGATGAGTGATAATTGCTTTATAAAAGTGGTTATCTGTGGACTTTTTTAATGCGGAGCGGGCTGTTCAGAGGAAAAGTGTTACTGATGATTAGAACAGTGTTAAGAGTGATGAGGAAAAGATAATATGTCAGGTTTTACAAAGGAAATTATTGCAAAGACTTTTACAGAATTGCTGGATGAAAAGCCCATGTCTAAGATTACGGTGAAGGATATCGTGGAACGATGTGGTGTAAACAGAAATACTTTTTATTATCATTTTAAGGATATTCCGGATGTAGTGGAGTTTATTTTGAAAAAGAAGTGGGATGAGATTCTGGAACACCCACAGGACAGAGCCTCTATTCTGGAATGTATGGAAGAAATGGCAGATCTGGTGAGAAATAACAGAAAGGTTATGTTTAATGTTTACAGATCAGTGAAAAAAGATACGTTCCTTTTTTATATGAATGAGATTTCCAACTATATTATTATGGAATATTTTCGGAAAAATGCAGATCAGTTTGATCTTGATGAGGGAGAAATCCGGATTCTGATTCAATATTATAAGTGTCTGTTTATGGGATTTCTGATGGAGTGGCTGGATAATAATCTGAAATCTGATTTTGGAGAAGAAATGCGTCAGGCTTCCCGGCTTTTTGAAAAGCACCCGGAGCTACATGCGGTATTGAACAGATCAGAATAGAGTGAAAATACCTGTTGTTCCTGATATTTATTATAGCAATTCTCTTAAATGTATTATCTGAGAGAAGCGTTATAGGTAATTCCTTTAATTTTCATATTATACAAAATTAAGCTTATGTCTGTTTTTTGGACATGGGCTTTTTTTTGTCTATTTATTGTTAAAAAAATCACAGCTATAATAGCAACCATAAAGAGATGAAAACAAGAGCCTGACAGTCACAGGTTCGGGTATATTTCAGAAGGGAGGAGCAATAGGATGGATGCACTGAAGCAGTTAAAATTAGCCAAGAATGGTTATATTATTATGTCTGTATTATTTATGGTTCTGGGTGCCTGTCTGATTATCTGGCCGGATTGTTCGATGGCAGTTTTCTGTACAGCAGTAGGGATTATGCTTATTGTATACGGATTGATAAAGATTCTGGGATATTTTTCCAGAGATATCTATTGTCTGGCATTTCAGTTTGATCTTGCCTTTGGAGTGCTGCTGGCAGCAGTAGGAATTATTATTATAGTACGCAGGAACGTAGTGGTGAATCTGATCTTTGGAATCTTTGGACTTCTGATCCTTGCGGATGCATTATTTAAAATTCAGATGTCGATAGATGCAAAGAAATTCGGGCTGAATCTCTGGTGGAGAATTCTCCTGGTAGCGATTCTGACCGGTGTTCTGGGATTTTTACTTTTGATAAGGCCGTTTGAGGCAGCAGAGATCATGATGATCCTGGTTGGTGTTTCGGTTCTGTTTGAGGGAATTCTGAATCTTTGTGTGGCGATTTACACTGTAAAAATTATTAAAAACCAGAAACAGGATATCATAGATATGGATGAATATTGATAAAATAATAAAAATATACCTGATACACAGGTGTTTATATATATATCACATCACAACAAGGAGGAGCAATCACATGAAATTAATGGACAAAGCAAAACAGGCTGCACTTGCAGCAGCAGTTAAGACAGGTCTGGGTTATCTGGAGAAGGACCCGGAAGTAAATATACCGAAACTGATGGAACTTGTAGATAAATTTGTACCGGATGGCTGGTATGAGTCACAGAGAAATGCAATCCGTAATGCAATCCAGAATAAGGACAGCAACTGGTATAAACTGATCCTGAGGATTTATGAGCTGGATCCAGGAGTACGTGAAGCATTCTTTACAAACTTTATTATCAATGCCAGCTTAAAAGGAAGTGCACTTCAGGAAGAAACAGCAGAAGAGAACAACTGTAATGTTCCATGGGCAATCCTTCTTGATCCTACAAGTGCCTGTAATCTGCACTGTACAGGATGCTGGGCAGCAGAGTATGGTCACAAATTGAATCTTGATTTTGACACCATCTGTTCTATTGTAGAGCAGGGCAGAAAAATGGGAACTTATATGTACATATATACAGGTGGTGAACCGCTGGTACGTAAGAAAGACCTGATGCGTATCTGCGAGAAATATCCGGACTGCGAGTTCCTTTCCTTTACAAATGGTACACTGATCGACGAAGAATTCTGCCAGGAAATGCTTCGTGTTAAGAACTTTGTTCCGGCAATCAGCCTGGAAGGTTCTGAGGAAGCAAACGACGGACGTCGTGGAGAAGGTGTATATCAGAAAGTTATGCATGCAATGGAACTTCTGAAAGCTCATAAACTTCCGTTTGGTGTATCTACCTGTTATACTTCTGCAAATGTGGACAGTGTAAGCAGCGAGGAATTTTTTGATCACATTATTGACTGTGGTGCATTATTTGTATGGTTTTTCCATTATATGCCGACAGGTAATGACGCTGTAGTAGAATTAATGCCGAATCCACAGCAGCGTGAGAAGATGTATCACAAGATCAGAGAGTATCGTTCTACAAAAGCTATTTTTGGAATGGATTTCCAGAATGATGCGCAGTATGTAGGGGGATGTATTGCAGGAGGAAGACGTTACCTTCATATTAATGCGAATGGTGATGTAGACCCATGTGTATTTATCCATTATTCTAATGCAAATATTTATGAAAATACTCTGCTGGAAGCATTGAAGAGTCCGATTTTCATGGCATATCATGACGGTCAGCCGTTTAATGAAAATATGCTTCGTCCATGCCCGATGCTTGAGAATCCGCAGAAGCTTCGTAAGATGGTTGAAGAATCCGGTGCGAAGTCTACAGATTTGCAGTCTCCGGAGTCTGTGGAGCATCTTTGTGCGAAATGTGATGCTTATGCAGAACATTGGGCACCGAAAGCTGAGGAATTATTTCCTGTAAAAAATAAGTAACTTAATAATAAGAAAAAATATTAACTCAAAATTTAGCCAAAGTTATCAGAGAAAGTTCCCTGTCCGGTCATCCCCTGTCCGGATGGGGAACTTTCTCGTCTTTGAATAAGGGGACGCGCGAAACAGCATCTCTCTGTGGGTTCAGTTCCGGGGGCTAAGTAAC
>ERZ1026943.1172-NODE-1172-length-10987-cov-6.769027_pt1 | contig 10987 bp, 8 predicted proteins | sample MGYA00519461_ERZ1026943 | MGnify/ENA primary metagenome ERZ1026943 (study PRJEB26926, sample SAMN06164617) | human gut metagenome | biome: ENVO:00009003; feature: ENVO:2100002; material: ENVO:00002003 | host: Homo sapiens | place: USA | collected 2012 ...
GAGATGCTCAGGAGTCTCGTGGGCTCGGAGATGTGTATAAGAGACAGGCTCGGTGATAACACCGGCCACGGGGCCGAGGTAAAACGCGCTCATGAGCACCGGCAGTTCGCTCAGGTCGATCTTATAGAAGCCCGGCGCGAAAAACAGCGGGATCTCCAGCAGCATCAGCACGCCGCCGAGGGCGGAGAACATGGCCACATAGCTGATGTTGCGGCTGCGGCTGCGGCGCTGCAGATCACGGCAGACCGTGCGCTCAAACAGATACGCAAGGCCGAGCAATGCCGCGAACACAAGCACGCAGATACCAACAAAGGACAGGTTTTCTTTCAACATGACAAAACACCTCCATGGAATGAAAAACACCTGAAAGAACATGTCCTTCAGGCGCTGCGAACAATGGAGGTTCGTAACATCTTCTATCATCCAGACTATACTGTCGGTATCGGAATTGCACCGATTCAACCTTGCTCGGCTCGCGGACTATCACCGCCGGTCGGGAATTACACCCTGCCCCGAAGACATCTCGATTCAGTTGTTTTACTGTCTGCATTATAGCACAGTGGGAAAAGAATGCAAGTACTTTTTTTGCAGGAAAGGTTTGACAGCAGCGCTCAGGGCGCGTACAATGGAGGCCACCACCGAAAGGAGGCGCCGCCATGCCCGAGCGCGAAAACACCTGCTGCTTCACCGGCCACCGGGAATACAAGCTGCCCTGGGGCAGCGACGAGAACGACCCCCGCTGCCGCAAGCTGCAGCAGCAGCTCTTCGACGCCGTGGACGCCGTCTACGCCGCCGGCATCCGCCACTTCATCTGCGGCATGGCCAATGGCTGCGACCTGTATTTTTTCGACGCTGCACGCTATCTGCGCCTGCAGCACCCCGAGGTCACGATCGAGGCGGCCATCCCCTTCGCCGGCCAGGCCGACCGCTGGCGGCCGGAGCTGCGCGAGCGCTACGCCTACGACCTGCGCCAGTGCGACTATCAGACGCTCGTGCAGGAGGCCTACACCCCCGGGTGCATGATGCGCCGCAACCGCTACATGGTCGATGCCTCGCGCATCCTCATCGCGGCATTTGACGGCCGGCCCGGCGGCACGGCCCGCACGCTCGAATACGCCGCCCGCCGCCGGCTGGAGATCATCCAGATCCCGATCGACAGCGCGCCGGCAGACGAGATATAAAAACACGGGGAACGCCGAAAAGCGTTCCCCGTTTGCTCTTTTTGCGGCTGCTAGCAGGCTTCGATCTCCTTGATGGTGTACTCGTTGCCGCTGAGCAGATAGGTATGCTCACTCTTGCAGTGCGGGCATATCTTGGCGTATTTGACCGTTGGATATGTCTGTTTGCAGTCCTCGCAGTAGGTCACGGCGGGGAGCGTCTCGATCTTCAGCTCCGCGCCCTTGAGATACTGCGATTTTTCCACCGCCCACTTCCAGCAGTCGGTCAGGTAATACGGGATGATGCCGCTGACCTCGCCGACCTCCAGCGTGACGCTGGCGACCTGGGTCAGGTGGTTTTCCTCGACGACCTTTTCGACCTCCTGGATGACATAGAACACGGTTCCCAGTTCGTGCATCGCGTTTTCCTCCGGTCGGCTTACTTCGCGCGCTTGCCCTTGATGTCCTTGATGGTGAGCTTGGCTGCGCGCTTGACCATGTGCGGCAGGATGGCCTTCATCTTGTCCTCGGTGCGGTACATACGGCTGGCCTCCGGCATATCGCGCTGCAGGTGGATCGCATCAAACTCGCAGCGGGTGGTGCACAGGCCGCAGCCGATGCACTTGTTCTGGTCGACGACGGACACGCCGCAGCCGAGGCAGCGGGACGCCTCTGCCTTGACCTGCGCCTCGGTGAAGGTGATGCGGTCGTTCGAGAACGTCTTGGCCTTGCTCGCGTCGTGGGCGACGGTCTGGCGCGCCGGGGCGTCAAAGCAGTCGATGGGCACAACGGCCTGCTTCTTGTCGAGCTCGTAGAATTCACGCGGGTCACGCGCCAGCGTCAGGCTCTGGCCCTCATGCACGTAGCGGTGCAGGGAGATAGCGCCCTCGCGGCCGGCCGCGATCGCGTCGATGGCAAACTTCGGGCCGGTGACCACGTCGCCGCCGGCGAAGATGTCGGGCTGCGCGGTCTGATACGTCACGCCGTCGGCCTGGACGGTGCCGTTGCGGTTGAAGGCCATGGCCTCCGGCGCGATATGGCCGAGGTCAACGCGCTGGCCGATAGCGCCGATGACGGACGTGACCTCGATGGTCTCGAACTTGCCGGTGCCGACAGGCTTGCGGCGGCCCTTCGCGTCGGGCTCGCCCAGCTCCATGAGCTCGACCTTGAGGGCCTTGACCTTGCCGTTTTCGCCGAGGATCTCGGCCGGTGCGCTCAGGAAGCGGAACTGCACGCCCTCTTCCATGGCTTCCGCGACTTCCTCTGCGTCCGCCGGCATCTCCGCCTGACTGCGGCGGTAGATGATGTAAGTATCCTTCGCGCCGAGGCGGATGGCCGTGCGGCAGACGTCCATGGCGACGTTGCCGCCGCCGATGACGGCGCACTTTTTGCCGATGCGCGGCTTCTTGCCGAGGTTGACCCTGCGCAGGAAGTCCACACCGCCGTACACGCCGGAGAGCTCTTCGCCGGGCACGCCGATGGGTGCGCTCTTCTGCGCGCCGATGGCAAGGTAGAAGCCCTTATAGCCCTGCTCGCGCAGCTGGTCGATGGTGAGATCCTTGCCGATCTCGACGCCGCACTGGAAGTGCACGCCCATCTCACGGAGCACCTCGATCTCGGCGTTGACAACGTCCTTCTCGAGGCGGAAGCTCGGGATGCCGAGGGTCAGCATGCCGCCGGGCACCTCGTTTTTATCAAACACGGTGACGTTTTCATAGCCCATGTTCGCCAGATAGTAGGCGCACGACAGGCCGGCCGGGCCGGCGCCGATGATGGCGATCTTCTCCGGGTAGGGATCGGCGATGCCGCGGTGGGTGATGACCTTCGGGATGTAGCGCTTGTCAGCCTGGAGCTCCTGCTCGGCGACAAACTTCTTGATCTCGTCGATGGCGACGGCGCGGTCGACATCGCCGCGGGTGCAGGCTTCCTCGCAGCGGCGGTTGCAGATGCTGCCGCAGACGGCCGGGAACGGGTTATCCTGCTTGATGAGCTTGAGCGCGTCCAGATAGCGGCCCTGCGCGGCCAGATTGATGTAGCCCTGCACGGCGATGTGCGCCGGGCAGGCGGTCTTGCACGGGGCGGTGCCGGACTCGTGGCACTGCTTCTGGTTGTCGTCCTTATAGTTCGGGCTCCACATGTGCTCGCCCCAGTGGTTGTCGTCCGGCAGCGGCTGCTTCGGATACGTCACCGGGCCGGTCTTGGTGCACAGCTTCTGGCCGAGCTTGGCAGCGCCGGCCGGGCAGACCTCGGCGCACTTGCCGCAGGCGACGCACTTTTCGGCGTCGACATGGGCGCGGTAAGCGGAGGCGGACATGTTCGGCGTGTTGAACAGCTGGCTCGTTCTCAGCGCGAAGCAGGAGCCGAGCGCGCAGTTGCAGATGGCAAAGATCTTGTCCTCGCCGTCGATGTTCGTGATCTGGTGGACATAGCCGTTGTCCTCGGCGCGCTGGAGGATCTCCATCGCCTCATCATAGGTGATCTTGCGGCCCTTGCCGGTCTCGAGACAGTAGTCACAAAACTGACCGACGGCGATGCACATCTCATCCTGCAGCTCGCCGCAGCCCTCGCCCTGAATGCGCATGGCATTGCGGCAGGAGCAGTAGCCGACGCCGAGGTGATCCTCATACTTTTTCAGCCAGTGGGAGATGTGCTCGACATCGACCGACTCGTTCGTGGCCGGGATGGCCTTCTCGACCGGGATGACGTGCATGCCGACGCCGGCACCTCCGGGAGGCACCATGCAGGTGATCTTCGTCAGCGGCAGAAACGACATGCGCTCGAAAAACTGCGCGATCTCCGGGTGCGTCTCGACCTGCTGCAGGTTCATGTTCATCAGCTCCGCAGAACCGGGCACGAAGATCGGCAGCGTCCACTGCTTGTGATGGTCGGCGTTCTCCCAGTTGTACTCGAGCAGGCCGATCATGGACATCTGGTCAAACAGCTGCTCCACGTAGACGGGATCCTTGCCGACCTTCTTGCCGATCTCGGCCGGTGTGGTCGGGACACGGACCTTCATCGCGAGCGCAAGCTCCGCCATTTCGTCGGTGACGACGCTGGCCAGGCCGTAATACTCGGGCGAATTCTCGTCGAGCTTGGTCATGCCGAGCTTCACGTCCACGCGGTCCGTGATCTTTTTGCCCAGCTTCAGGATCAGTTCTCTTGCCATGTTTCAGGCTCCTTTCTTCCCCTTAAAATGTTTTGTTTTCATTCCCTGGTTTGTGAATAGATGCGCAATCTATTGTAGCACATCTCACGCATACAATTCAATACGCAAATGCACAGCACATTGTTGAAGATTGCAAAATCCCGGTCGTTTTCCCCGCCTGTCTTGACATTCTGCACAGGCGGTGCTATGCTTTTTCGTAACCATTTGGTCAATATCGTGCAAATTCACGAGGAGGGAACGGCCATGGCTCAGATCCGGATCCATGTTCTGCACTGCGGGAAGATCGGCGTGGCGCCGAACCTGCCGGCGAGTGCCCAGTGGCGCTGGCCGGCAAAAGCGGACGCGCGGCGGCTGAAGAGCGGCGCGCGCATCTGGCTGCCGGTGTCGGCGTATCTGGTGGAGCACCCGAAGGGCCTGTTTCTGGTGGACGCCGGTCTGCCGCGCACCGTGAGCCCGGCCGGCATCGAGGACCGCGCGGCGCAGCTGCGGATGTTCGGCCGCGGGTGGTACACGCTCGTGCACAGCGTCGTGGAGCCGGGGCAGTCGATCGGCGAGCAGCTGGCCGCGCGCGGCATCCGGCCGCAGGATCTGGACTATGTGCTCTTTTCCCACCTCGACCCGGATCATGTCGCGGGCATCAGCGAGGTGCGGGGCGCAAAGCGTCTGCTGGTGGCGGAGGAGGAATACTTCTGGTCGTGCCGCGTGAACCTGCGCTACACCTCGCGCAAGCTGTGGATGGACGAGCCGCCGGAGCGGTTCTGGTACCGCGTGAACCACATCGGGCCGGAGAGCCGCTCGTACGACCTGTTCGGGGACGACTCGGTGCATCTCGTGCACATCGCCGGGCACACGGAGGGCATGTTCGCCACGCTCATCCGCAATGGCGGCCGGTACGTGCTGCTCAACGCCGACGGCGCGGCAAGTCCCCGCTCCTGGGCGGAGGGCACCGTGCCCGGCATCTGTGAAAACAGCGTGCGCGCGAAAAAGGCGCTCGACTGGATCGGCGAGATGAGCCGAGACGGCGCCTGCGCGGCGTCTCTGTGCAGCCACGACCCGGACGTAACGCCGCAAACGATCAAATTTTAGAATCGATGGATTTGCTTTTTCTAATGCGCGTTTCATACTGCTTTTGTGGATTTTGGGGTTGACAAGCGCAGAAAACTGCGTTATACTGCGCTCGTTTCCACCGGAAACCGTGATTTTTAACGAAAGGAGACGCGTCGTATTATGAAGTTTGCTCAGACGAACAACATGATGATGGCTATGATGATGTACATGCCCGGCTGCATGTGCATGTCTCGTCGTGCTCAGAAATATGACTCGTCTTGTGTTCGCTTCCAATAACGGCTGATCCAGAATTCCAAGCCGTATCCGCAGAGGCCGGAAGACAACGAGTCTTCCGGCCTCTGTTTTTTGTACCGAAAAATTATTCTGCGAGGGAGAATCCACCATGATCGAAATCGAACATCTCAACAAAACTTACCCCTCACCGGGCGGCGACATCCACGCACTGCGGGACGTCAACCTCCGCATCGAGGACGGGGAGATCTTCGGCATCATCGGCCTGAGCGGCGCCGGCAAGAGCACGCTCGTGCGCTGTATCAACCTCCTCGAGCGGCCGACTTCCGGCACGGTGCGCATCGACGGGCGCGACATGACGCAGCTCAGCCGCCGCGACCTGCTCAAGGCCCGGCAGGACATCGGAATGATCTTCCAGAGCTTCAACCTGCTCGAGCAGCGCACGGTGCTGCGCAACATCTGCTTCCCGCTCGAGATCGCCGGCGTCAAGCGCGACGAGGCTCAGGCCCGCGCCGCCGAGCTGCTCGAACTCGTCGGATTGTCCGACCGCGCGAAAAACTATCCCTCGCAGCTTTCCGGCGGCCAGAAGCAGCGCGTGGCCATCGCCCGCGCCCTCGCCACGCGGCCGAAATACCTCCTGTGCGACGAGGCCACCAGCGCCCTCGACCCGAACACCACGCAGTCGATTCTCCACCTGCTCAAGGAGATCAACCAGACGCTCGGCGTGACGATCGTCGTCATCACGCACGAGATGCGCGTCATCGAGCAGATCTGCCAGCGCGTGGCCGTCATCGACCAGAGCTGCATCGCCGAGATCGGCAACGTCAGCGACGTGTTCACGCACCCGAAGTCCGACATCGCCAAGGCGCTCATTCTCCCGAAGAGCCCGGCCGAAAACCTCCCGCCGTGCACGGGCAGGCGCCTGCGCCTCGTCTTCGACGGCAGCTGCTCCAACGAACCGGTCATCTCGCGCATCACGCTCGAGTGCCACGTGCCGGTGAACATTCTCTTCGCCGACACCCGCATCGTCGAGGGCAGCATCTACGGCCACATGGTCATCGACCTGCCCGACGACCCGCAGCAGTTCCACGATGTGCTGCGCTGGCTCGACCATAACCACATCTCTTATCTACAGGAGGATTGAAGTCATGTCTGATCTGCTCATCAAACTCTGGCAAAACGGCATCCTGCAGCTCGGTATCTGGGAGACCATTTACATGACGCTCATCTCCACGTTCTTTGCCTATCTCATCGGCCTGCCGGTCGGCCTCATCCTGCGCATGACCGACCGCGACGGCATCCACCCCATCGGCTGGCTCAACCGCACGCTCGGCATCATCGTCAACGCCCTGCGCAGCATCCCGTTCATTATCCTCATGGTCGCCATGCTGCCGGTGGCAAAGGCCATCGTCGGCACCAGCCTCGGCAACCGCGCCGTGATCGTGACGCTCGTCATCGCCGCCGCCCCGTATGTGGCGCGCATGGTCGAGTCCGCCGCCAAGGAAGTGGACGCCGGCGTCATCGAGGCCGCGCTGTCCATGGGCGCGTCCACGCTGCGCATCATCTGGAAGGTCATCATCCCGGAGGCCAAGCCCGCGCTCATCACCGGCGCCGTCATCTCCACCGTGACCATCCTCGGCTACTCCGCCATGGCCGGCACGATCGGCGGCGGCGGCCTCGGCCAGATTGCCATCACCTACGGCTACCAGAAGTACGACGATCAGATCGTCTGGCTGTGCGTAGCGCTGACGATCATCATCGTGCAGATCCTGCAGGAGTTCGGCATGTACATCGCCCGCCGCACCGACCGGCGCTCCCGCACCTGACAGGAGGCAGCCCATGCGTTTACACTATCCCGCGCTGCTGCGCGTGAACATCCGGCGCGGACGAATGTGCCGCCCCGAACTGCACATCCTAACATCCGAAACCACACAAATTCCAAAATGAAAATATAAAGGAGAAACGAAAATGAAAAAGATCACGTCCCTCATCCTCGCCCTCGTGCTGACGTTCTCGCTCGTCGCGCTGAGCGCCTGCGGCGACAAGACCACTGATGACAAGAACGCTGCCGCTTCCGATGACAAAGTCATCACCGTCGGCGCCAGCGCCACCCCGCACGCCGAGATCCTCGAGCAGATCAAGCAGGCCCTCGCCGACGAAGGCTACGAGCTCAAGATCGTCACCTATGACGACTATGTCCTGCCGAACCAGGCCCTGGCCGACGGCACACTCGACGCCAACTACTTCCAGCATAAGCCCTACCTCGACAGCTTCAACGCCAAGAACGGCACCAACCTTGTCTCTGTCGGCACCATCCACTATGAGCCGTTCGGCATCTACGGCAACGGCGTCACCGACCTGAAGGATCTCGCCAAGGGCGCGACCATCATCATCCCGGCCGACGACAGCAACGAGACCCGCGCCCTGTTCCTGCTCCAGCAGGAGGGCCTGATCAAGCTCCCCGATGACGCGGACGCCGCCAAGGGCGTGAGCACGCTCGACATCGTCGACGACGGCGGCTACAACATCGTCACCGTGCAGGCCGACACCGTCCCGGCGCAGCTCAAGAACGCCGCTGCCGGCTCCATCGCCGTCATCAACGGCAACTACGCCCTGGCCGCCGGCCTGAAGATCAGCGACGCGCTCGCCTCCGAGGACGCCAACGGCGCTGCCGCCCAGACCTACGCCAACATCATTGCCGTGCGCGCCGGCGACGAGAACAGCCCGAAGACCCAGGCCCTGCTCAAAGCCCTCAAGACCGACGCTGTGAAGCAGTACATCGCCGACACCTACAACGGCGCTGTCGTTGCGAGCTTCTAAGCACCCCCCTCTTTTGAAAAACGCACGAATCCCCCGGCTGCTGCCGGGGGATTTTGCGTGTCAGCAAAGCCTCGCAGAGTTTGCCGCCCGCAGGCGAGAAAATCAGGAGGCGTTATGGGCATAGCTGTTGTCGACAAGGCGGTCAAAATCCACCCAGTCGGCGTGATCGAGCACGCCGGCCGTCTCCATGACGGTCTCGAGCCGCTCGAGGGACGAGCGCGTCATGACCGGCGTGGCGTTCCAGGCGTCGATGTCCTTGTAGCGCTGCACGACCTGCGTGAGCACAGGCACGCTCGTGTCCGGAAACTGCGGGGCGATGATCTCGGCGGTCTGCGCCGCGTCGTGCTCCGCGATCCATTTCTGTGCGCGGGCGATGGCATTCGTAAAGCGCTGCACGATGTCCGCATGGTCATGGATATACGCCTGCGAGGCGAAGTAGGCCGTGTACGGGATCTCGCCGCTCTCCTGGCCGATGGACGCAAGGATGTAGCCCTTGCCCGCCTGCGCGACCTCGGTGGCCGTCGGCTCGAAGAGCGTGACAAAGTCGCCGTTGCCGCCGGTGAAAGCCCCGGCCATCATGTTGAACTGCACGGTCGTGTCCACGGCGGCATCCGTGCCGGGGACAACGCCGTTTTGCCGCATGACGTATTCGAGCGTCATCTCCGGCACGCCGCCCGCGCGGCCGCCGATAACAGTCTTGCCGCGCAGCAGCTCCCAGCTGAAGGGCACATCCTCGCGCCCGACGAGGAACGACCCGTCGCGCTTCGTGAGCTGGCCGAACACGACCGGGTAATCGTCCTTGCCCTGATTGTACACATAGATGCACGCCTCCGGCCCGGCGAGCCCGATGTCTGCCTGCCCGGTGAGCACCGCCGTCATGACCTTGTCGGCGCCGCCGCCGTTGGTCAGCTCGATATTGAGCCCCTCATCGGCGAAAAAGCCCTGCTCCAGCGCCACATACTGCGGCGCGTAGAACACCGAATGCGTCACTTCACTCAGGCGGACGGTGGCCGTCTCCTGCTTGCCGCAGGCGCACAAGACCACCAGCATCAGCGCCGCCAGAACCCCACAAAGAAACCGTTTCATTGCGTCACTCCCAACCGATTTTTGAAAAATTTCTCCAGCCACAGCACCAGCTGATACATCACGACGGCCGCCACCGCAAGCACGAGGACGGTCGCCATCACGAGGTCCATGTTGAACACCTGCGACCCATAGACGATCAGATAGCCGAGACCGGCTTTGGAGACCAGAAATTCGCCCATGATGACGCCGACCCACGACAGGCCGACGTTCACGCGCAGCGTATTGAAGAGCGTGGCGTAGTTGGCCGGGATGACCAGCCGCCACAGGATCTGATGCCGGGTCGCGCCGAGCGTCTGCATCAGGCGGATCTTCTCCCGGTCCGTGGACAGGAAGCCGACATGCATATTCAGGATCGTGACAAAGATCGAGATTGCGATCGTCATGGCGATGATCGACTCTGTGCCCGCGCCGATCCAGACGATGAACACCGGGCCGAGCGCCGTTTTCGGCAGCGCGTTGAGCACGACCAGATACGGGTCGAGCACGCGCGAGAGCAGCTCGCTCCACCACAGGCCGATGGCGATGAGCGTGCCGAGCAGCGTCCCGAGCACGAAGCCGACCACGACCTCGAGGCACGACGTGCCGATGTGCAGCCACAGCTCCCCGGAAGTCTGCAGGCCCACGAGCGTGTGCACCACGCGCGACGGGCTGCTGACGATGAAGGCATCCACCCAGCCGAGCCGGGCTGAGAGCTCCCACCAGCCGAGAAACGCGACCAGCAGCAGGATCTGCAGCGCCAGCACGAGCCGACGGCGGCGGCGCTGCGCGCGCAGATAGGCCGCGCGCTGCGGGGAGGGCGATCGTTCAGACATTGACATCCAGCTCCTCCCATATTTGATTGAACAGCGCCTGAAACTCCGGCCGGCTGCGCCGCTCGAGCGGCGGCACAGTGCGCAGCGCGCCGAGGTCGTGGATGGCCTTGACGGTCGCGGGCCGGTGCGACAGGACGACGATGCGGTCCGAGAGGCTGATGGCCTCGGAAATATCGTGCGTGACGAGCAGGGCCGTCTTATGCTCGCGGCGGATGATCTGCGAAATGTCGCCCGAGACGGCCAGCCGCGTCTGATAATCCAGCGCGGAAAACGGCTCGTCGAGCAGCAGCACATCCGGCGATGTGGCCAGCGTGCGGATGAGCGCACAGCGCTGGCGCATGCCGCCGGAGAGCTGATTGGGCAGCTTGCGCGCAAAACCCGCGAGCTGATACTGCTCGAGCAGATCGTGCACGCCGTCGCGGTGCTCCGGCGTGTTCTCGTGCCGGACCTCCAGTCCGAGCGTCACGTTGCCCCAGATGGTGCGCCAGTCAAAGAGCTGGTCGCGCTGGGGCATGAGCCCCGCCTTGCCCGTCGGGGCGCGCACGGGCTCCCCGTCGACCAGCACCTCCCCGCCCGACGGATGCTCGATGCCGGCGATGAGCGCCAGCAGCGTGGACTGTCTCTTATACACATCTGACGCTGCCGAC
>ERZ1026943.1179-NODE-1179-length-10934-cov-4.159665_pt1 | contig 10934 bp, 10 predicted proteins | sample MGYA00519461_ERZ1026943 | MGnify/ENA primary metagenome ERZ1026943 (study PRJEB26926, sample SAMN06164617) | human gut metagenome | biome: ENVO:00009003; feature: ENVO:2100002; material: ENVO:00002003 | host: Homo sapiens | place: USA | collected 2012 ...
AGATGCTCAGGAGTCTCGTGGGCTCGGAGATGTGTATAAGAGACAGATATTCATTATTTTGCATATGCACTTATCTTTTCCGTTGTGGCAATGGTGATTGGATTATTCTGCTTCAAGAAGAAACAGGATGATTTTATTCTTTACATCTGAGAACTGAGACAGAAAGCTGCAGGGCAGCGGAACGAATTATTTTTGAAAAATAAGGAGAAAAAATGAGCAAACAACCAGCGATTATTGTTGATAATGTGAGTATGAAATTTAATCTCAGCAAAGAGAAAGTAGACAGTCTGAAAGATTATATTATCAAGTCAATTAAAAAAGAGATTAAATATAATGAATTCTGGGCTTTGCAGAATGTGAGCTTTACAGTGGAAAAAGGAGACAGGGTAGGAATCCTCGGACTGAATGGTGCAGGAAAGAGTACTCTTCTTAAGGTTATCGCAGGCGTTTTCAAACCAACAGAAGGTTCAGTTACAAAACATGGGAAGATGGTTCCGCTTCTGGAACTGGGTGCAGGATTTGATCAACAGTATACAGGAAAGGAAAATATTTATCTTTACGGAGCAATGCTTGGATATTCCAAAGAATTTATTGATGAGAAGTATGATGAGATCGTGAAATTTTCCGAATTGAAGGATTTTATTGATGTGCCGATCAAGAACTATTCATCAGGTATGAAATCCAGACTTGGATTTTCGATTGCTACAGTGGTTTCTCCCAAAATTCTGATATTGGACGAGGTATTATCTGTAGGTGATGCGAAATTCCGTAAGAAGAGTGAGAAGAAAGTACTCAGCATGTTTGATTCGGGTGTAACAGTGTTGTTTGTCTCTCATTCTCTGGCACAGGTTCAGAGAATCTGTAATAAGGCGATGATCCTTGAAAAAGGAAAACTGATCGCTTACGGAGATATTGATACGATTTCTAAACAGTATGAGAAAATGACTAACTGACAGGGACAGACAGAGATATCTGTCTGACAGAGAAAAAATTTAAGAAGTCAGAAATATCCGGAGGAGTATATGACAAACGGATTAAAAAAAGAAGATTCAGCAGCTTTAAAAGGTCTTGCAGTGTTACTGCTGATCTTTCACCACTGCTACCGTCTTGCAGACAGAATCGAAAGATATCAGGTGGATCTGTGCGGGCTGACAACAGAACAGCTTGTTGCTATTGCGGAATGCTGTAAAATCTGCGTGGCAATTTGCATTTGTATCCGGTTACGGGCTGATGTATGGATATTCGGCTAAAATGAAAAATAAAGAAAAGTATGCAGTATCAGAATGGATATCCGGACATCTTCTTTCTACTATGTCCGGATTCTGGTTTACTGCAGCTGTATCCTATCTTATTTACTTTGGACTTGGACTTAAGGATCCGAGCAAGTGGGGAGAAACCTTTTATGAAAGAGGATTCGCCGTATTTGCAGATATACTGGGAATCTCCAGACTTTTGGAGACTGAAAGTCTTAACGGGGCATGGTGGTATATGAGTGCTGCGTTTGTATTTATTATATTGCTTCCTCTGTTAGATGGGACGATTGAGAAATTTGGAGGCATATTCTGTATTGCAGTTATCTTTTTGCTTCCGAGAATTTTAGGTATTGGATTTCAGGGAGGCTCAAAGCCATATTCATTTCTTTTGATATTTGTGGCAGGAATGTTATGCTGTAAATATAATTTCTTTCAAAAATTGCATGAATACAGGCGGAAAAAATTAAAATTCATCTGTTTGTCTGCTTTACTGTGTGCCGGCTTTTTCCTGTACCATAAAATCGACCTGAAAATTTTCTGGGAATTCCGGTATGCACTTGTTCCATTCCTGCTGATTCTCTTTTGCGTTGAATATTTGTTCAGGATTACGCCTGTATCCTTGTTCCTTCAGTATCTGGGCAAGCATTCCATGAACATTTGGCTGGTACATACATTTGTGAGAGATTCTCTGGGAAAATATGTATTTGCATTAAAAAAATTCTGGCTGATTCCTGTTGCAGTTCTTGTGATTTCGCTGGGAATCAGTTACTGCCTGGATTTTCTTAAGAAGATTACAGGATATCAGAAACTGATACGGCTGTTAAAGAAAAAGGTGACGGAACATTATGCGGTACGGGAATGATTTTTCGAGAGGATCGCAATAGGATTCAGAGTGGACAATAGTGACGGATGGGAGAGCGTATCATGAAAATACTGCAGATTGGAATGGGAAATGTTGCCGGAGGTCTGGAAGCATTTGTGATGAATTACTATAGAGTTCTGGTGCATATGGATATACAGTTTGATTTTGTGTGTATGTATGATAAAATTGCATATGAAGAGGAAATCAGGAAACTGGGTGGAAGGATCTACTATATTCCAAATGTAAAAAAGAACTATCAGGGCTATATAAAAGAACTGAAAAAAATATTAAAAGAAACAAAATATGATGCAGTACATGTAAATATGCTTTCAGCTGCAAATATTGTTCCGTTACGTGTGGCTCATACAATGAAAGTGCCAAAGATAATTGCGCACAGCCACAGTTCTTCCTGTCCTGGACTGATCAGAAAAATCATGGACAACTGGAACAGACCAAAGATTGCAAAATATGCTACTGACAGGATTGCATGCGGAGAAATGGCGGGCAGGTGGCTGTTTGGAGATAAAGCTTTCCAAAGCGGTCAGGTTACGTTGATCAATAATGCCATTCAGGCAGAGAAGTTCAGTTTTTCAGAAAAAGACAGAGATTCACTCAGAAAGGAATTGGGATGGGAAAATAAAACAGTGATCGGTCATGTAGGAAGATTTGATATTCCGAAGAATCATGACAGAATGCTTGATATTTTCCAACAGATCGTTTCCGAAAAAAAAGATGTGATGCTGTGTCTGGTAGGTCCAAAGGAAGGTCTGTACAAAGAGATAAAAGAGAAAACAGTGCAGAAAGGACTGGAAGATAAGGTATATTTTGCCGGTAAACAGGAGAATATCCGCAGGTATTTATCTGCTATGGATGTTTTTCTGTTTCCGTCTGTTTTTGAAGGTGTGCCATTTGCGCTTATTGAAGCCCAGGCAAATGGACTTGCCTGCGTAATGTCAGAGGCGGTGTCTGAGGAGGCAGTTGTTTTTCCTGAGAGAGTCAGACGGCTGTCACTTGACAGAGATAATATACAGTGGGCGGCAGCAGTGATGGCAATGAGTTCTATGAACAGAGAAGCGGCTGATCTGATAAAGATGCGGCTGTCAGATGCGCATTTTAACATTGAGACAGAGGCAAAACGTTTGAAAGATTTATATTATCATACGAGGTAAATTACAGATGGACAAGATTGATTTTGTATTGCCGTGGGTGGATGGATCAGACTCAGCCTGGATAAAGCAGAGAAATGAGTATCTGGGAATTAAAAATGACCAGACACAGGACAGCAGATTTCGGGACTGGGAAAATCTGCAGTACTGGTTCAGAGGTGTTGAAAAATTTGCTCCATGGGTGAATCATATATATTTTGTGACATGGGGGCATATCCCTTCCTGGCTGAATACAGATCATCCGAAACTGACAGTTGTAAAACACGAGGATTATATTCCGAAGCAGTATCTGCCCACATTCAGCAGTCATCCCATTGAACTGAATATGCATCGGATCCGAGGTTTATCCGAACAGTTTGTATATTTTAATGATGATACCTTCATCATAAATAAAATGGAACCGGAAGACTTTTTCAGAAATGGTCTTCCAAGAGACTATTGTATAGAAACAGCGTTGGTACAGGATGATATCAATAATCCGTTTGCCTGCATTCTTATGAACAATGCGGCACTTGTAAATATGCATTATTCAAAGAGAGAAGTGATTGGCAGAAACTGGAAAAAATGGTTTCATCCTGCATATGGAAAAATGGTATTCAGAAATATGCTGATGCTTCCGTACAGGGAGTTTTCCAGTTTTAAATATTCTCATATCTCAAGCTCTTTTTTGAAGAGTACCTTTGAAGAAGTGTGGAGGGAAGAAGGCGAAGTGCTGGACAGAGTATGCAGGACACGATTCCGTTCTCGGGGGGATGTAAATCAGTATGTGATGAAATACTGGCAGTATATGGAGGGAAAATATGAACCTCAATCACCGAAAATCGGGAAATTTTTTACCATAGGTCTTCACGACCGGCAGATACATGATGTACTCAGAAATCAGAAGTGTAAAATATTGTGTATAAATGATACGGAAAATATAGGAGATTTCAGACAACAGAAAAGAAATATCAAAGATTCTTTTGAGAGTATCCTTCCCGAAAAGTCTGCATTTGAATTATCTTACAAAGATTCCGGAGGCATGTATGACAAAAAGTGCGATTAAAAAATATACGGAAAGGCTGGGCTTTTTCGGAATGATCCTGCACTATATCGGTCGTTTTATGACAAAAACAGAGCAGCAGGTCATTGGAAAGCTGACTGTGCGTTTTGGAAAAGTAAAGAAAAACCGGCTTGTGTTTAAAAATCGGGAAATGATGGACTGCACAGATAATCCGGAAGCTTTTTATGAATATCTTATAAGTTCCGGGTATAATAAAAAATATGAGATCATCTGGCTGGTCTCTGAAAAAAGAAAATTCAGAAATCAGAATACCGGAAATGTAAAATTTGTAACTGCTGAAAATAAATATGGATGGAGCAGTCCGCTGGCATATTATTATGGTGCTACAGCCGGATTTTTCTTTTATTCTCATAACAGTGCAGGACTGAACAGGTATCGGTGTAAAGGACAGACAGTTGTAAATCTGTGGCATGGGTGCGGTTATAAAGATGCAGAGCAGGGAAAGAAAAAACAGAATATAAAGCCTGATTTTGACTATGCACTTGTTCCCGGACCGGTATTTGTGAAAACGAAATCCGGACTATGGAACTGCGAACCGGACAGGCTGTTAATGATGGGATATCCCAGATATGACTGGATGCTGCATCCGTCAATGAGTAAGGATGAAATTCTGGACAGTCTGTTCGGATGGAAAGGGAAAAAAGCTGTTCTGTGGATGCCGACTTTCAGAAAAAGTGATCTGGGAGGGTGTGCGGAAAATGAAATTGAGCTTCCCTGTCAGCTTCCGGCAATACAGGATATGAACGAGCTGAAAGAACTGGACAGTTATCTAAGGGAGCAGGAGATTATTCTGATCATAAAGAAGCATCCGCTTCAGACGGAATGGGATGAGAATGAACAGGAGTTTACCAATATACGTTATGTTGCGGAAGCCCTGTTGGAGAAAAAACAGATAAAACTTTATGAACTGATAGGGATCAGCGACGGTCTGCTCTCTGATTACTCGTCAGTGGCAGTAGATTATCTGCTGTTGGACAGACCGCTTGGATATGTGCTTGCGGATTACAATATATATAAAGAAAAAAGGGGATTTGTATTTGAAGATCCGCTGGAATATATGCCGGGTGAGAAAATCTATAATGCCTGTGATATCAGAAAATTTATGAAACATCTGACTGATGGAACAGACAGTTACCGGCAGGAGAGAGCAAAGAATCTGAAACAGATGCACAATAAAACAGAAAACTATTGCAAAAGGCTTGCAGATTATTTACAATTGTAGCTGTTATATGAATGCGAAGAGAACAGTTATCTATTAATGCAATAAAACAGGGAGAATGTAATGGAGAAAAAAATAGGATATACACAGGGAACCTTTGATATGTTTCATATAGGACATCTGAACCTGATCAGAAATGCAAAAAAACATTGCGATTATCTGATTGTCGGTGTGAATGCGGATGATCTGGTAGAGTCATATAAAAACAAAAGACCGATCGTTCCGCTGGAAGAAAGGGCAGAGATTGTACGGGCCATCAGATATGTTGATGAGGTGATCGTGACGACAACCCTGGACAAAAAGCAGGTATGGGAAAAAGTCCACTTTAATGAAATCTATATTGGAGATGACTGGAAGGGCAATGCACGTTGGGAGAAGACTGGAAAAGAAATGGAAGAACTGGGTGCTAAGCTGGTATTTCTGCCATATACCAAAGATACATCCTCAACGATGCTTCGTGAGAAATTAAAAGAATTCTAGGGAGCCAGATATGAAAAAAAGAATAAAAAAGAAAATAAAAAAACTGAAAAAATCCATTAACAAGATTAACAAGGTCAGAGTTCAAAAGGGAAGAAAAGCCATGTTGCAGGAGACATGGGCAACTGTGACCTATGGATTATATGATAATCGCAAGATCAGACGCCTTAAGAAATTCCCCCCTGCACTTGTAGAGAATAGAATGCTCTTTGAAACAAATGATGATTTTACGGATAATGGTCGTGCTTTGTTTGACTATCTTATTGAGAAAGGATACAACAAAAAGTATGAGATTGTATGGCTGGTCCATGAACCGTCTAAATATAAAGAATATCAGTTTGAAAATGTGAAATTTGTGCAGAACTTTAAGAAAGGTTCCACGATCCGAAGAGCAGAAGCATATAAATATGCACTGACATCAAAATATATTTTTTACACCCAGGCTTTTAACTGGATTGGTATGTCGAGAAGAAATCAGCTCTTTATCGATCTCTGGCATGGCTGTGGTTACAAGGCAAATAAGAACGGGCGTAAGGTTTTCTTTGATTATTGTCTGGTACCGGGGGACATTTTCATTAAGACCAAAATGGAATTTTTTGGATGTACTTCCAAAAAACTGCTCTCGTTTGGATATCCCCGTTATGATATGATGCTTAAGGGCAGTGAACGTGCAGATGAATATAAAAAGAAACTTCTGAAGGAAACAGACAGCGAGAAACTGATCCTGTGGATGCCAACCTACAGACATGCTTCCAGTGAGCGTCTGAACGAGGAAACCTTAAATAATGAATTCAATATTCCTATCATTGATGATGCAGATAAGCTTCTGGAACTGAATAAGTTCTGTAAGGAGAATCATATTCTTATTGTTATCAAGAAGCATTACCTTCAGGTACCTTATGATTTTGGTGAGAATGTCCTTACCAATATTGTTTATCTGGAGAACGGAGATCTTGCGGATAACGGACTGCAGCTTTATGAGTTTATCAACTGTTCGGATGCGCTGGTTTCTGACTATTCTTCTGTTGCGATTGATTATCTGCTGTTAGACAGACCGCTTGGATTCACACTGGATGATTATGAGGCTTATACGGAATCCAGAGGATGGGTGTTTGATGATCCGCTGGAATATATGCCTGGCGAACATATGTATAATATGCAGGATTTTGAGAATTTCATCCTGGATATTAAAAACGGAAAAGATAATTATAAAGAACAGCGCGCCAGTGTAAGAGCAAAAACACATAATGTGTGTGACAATTACTGCCAGCGTGTGTTGGATTATTTTAACATTACAATGTAATGATATTATAGCAATTCCATAAATTACTGCAAACAATCCAGTCCATCATAGCGTGAAGTCCTGCGTCAGATATCTTTGCCGTGCGTCAGCACGCCTGCAGGTATCTTCCTTGTCCTTCACACTCTGCTGAACTGTCTTGATTGCATTATTTTATGGAATTGCTATAGGATACAGATATCAGAAAGTCATAACAGGAGAAAAAGATAAATGAAAATATGTATTTGGTGCACCAAGATATTTGATCTTGGCGGAACTAAGCGAGTTGTCACACTTCTTGCGAATGAACTTGTAAAAGAGCATGATGTGACGATCATGGTATATCAGGACAGATTTAAAGAAGACCGGAATATGTATCATATGAGTGAGGATATCAAGGTTGACTTTATTGATAATAATGAGTTTGTCAATCGACATCATACACCGGCTTTCTGCTGGCGTTATCTTGTTCAGAAACTGAATGCCAAATATGGGATTTTTAATAAAGAAAAATATAATGATATTCTGGCAGATGCGATTTTCCCGAAAAAGACCAGAGAAAAATGGGTAAAATATTTAAATGAGCAGAATTATGATATTATTATCACAACTGCAAGTTTAAGCCTTCGTCTGGGTATGCTGGCGCCGGAGCTGAATGCAAAGACAATCGGATGGCAGCATAACTGTTATGCCGGATATCTTGATGTTCCTAATGTCGTATTCTGGAAACAGGAATGTCTGCTCCAGGAATATCTGCCGAAGCTGGACAGATACATTGTTCTCAGTGACTATGATAAGCGCGATTACAAAAAATTTCTGGATATTGATACAGAAGTTAAAATTAATCCCCGAAGCTTCGTGAGTGAGAGAAAATGCGACCCAAAATCCAAGCGTTTCCTTATGGCTACACGATTTGTATATGCCAAGGGTCTTGATCTGATGATGGAATCTTTTGAAGAGTTCTGTAAGCAGGATGATGAATGGCAGCTGGATATTATCGGAGCCGGTGATCTCTGGAATCAGATTGTGGCGGATGCAAAGAGACGTGGTATTGAGGACAGAGTTAATTTTGTCGGTTATACAAATGAGCCGGAGAAGTATTATCTGAATTCTTCTGTTTTCCTTCTTCCGTCCAGGTGGGAAGGATGGCCGATGGTTATCATGGAAGCCTTTGAATTTGGTCTTCCTGTCATCGCATTCCATACAGGAGCGATGGATCTGATCATCGATGATGGAAAAACAGGATACCTGCCGGAAGCTTTTGATACAAAAAAATTTACAGATGCGATGCTGAAGCTGGCACATGATGAAGAACTCCGCAGAGAGATGTCCAGAAATGCAATCTGGAAATCTGAGGACTTTGCCATTGAGAAGGCAGTTAAAGAGTGGAATCGTCTTTTTAATCGTGTAATGGGAATCAAGACCTTTTATATGAAAAATGAAGAACAGATTCTGGAGTGCAGGGAGAAATATCCGCTTAGAACCAGCTATGCCGAGTTTGTAAAGGAATACCAGATAAGAGATAATACAATTCTTTATGAAGCTTTTGGCGGACGTGGTATGATCTGTAATCCTTATGCTCTGTTTTTGTATCTTCTTGAAAAAGAAGAGTATCAGGATTATACCCATATCTGGGTGCTTGAGGACTTCGAGGATAACAGAAAACAGATTGAAAAATACGAAAAATATCCGAACGTGCGATTTGTAAAATATAAATCAAAGGAATACTGTAAAGAACTTGCGACAGTGAAATATCTGGTAAATAATGTAAGCTTTCCAAGCTATTTCCTTAAAAGAGAAGGTCAGGTACTGATCGATACCTGGCATGGAACTCCTCTGAAGAATATGGGATTTGATATTCCGGGAGCAAATATCTCTCAGGGAAATACAGCAAGAAATCTGCTCAGTGCAGATTATATAGTTTCCTCCGGACCTTATATGACAAAGACAGCATACAAAGATTCGTATAAAATGCAGAATCTGTATGAAGGCACAGTGCTGGAAGAGGGTTTCCCGCGTAATGATAAGCTTTTTGACAGTGACAGAGCAGAAGTGATACAGGAACTTAAGGATTGCGGAGTGGACGTAAAGGAAGATAAAAAGATTATTCTTTATGCACCGACATGGAGAGGCGAACAATACAGCCGTCCGGATACAGATTTGCAGGATGTCTATAAGCTGATCAATGTAATGGAGAACAGTATAGATACAAATGAATATCAGATCTTTGTCAAGCTTCATCAGATCGTATATCACTATATGAAAGAGAATGCCATGGAACCTGGTGATGCGCAGACAAAATTTATTCCTGCAACAATGGATACAAATGAGATTTTGTCAGTGACAGATGTACTGATTTCTGATTATTCCAGTATTTTTTATGATTTCATGCTGACAGGAAAACCGATTCTGTTTTATGTGCCGGATGCGGAGAATTTTGAAGATTATAGAGGTCTGTACTTCGGATTTGACAAACTTCCGGGACCGGCAGTGTCTACCCCTGAGAAGCTTGGTGAACTTCTGAAGGATCTTCCGGGAGTGGCTGCTTCCTGTAAAGAGAAGTATGAAAAAGCAAGAGAACAGATATGTCCGAGAGATGATGGAAAAGCATGCAAACGTATAGCAGAAGTCCTGCTTGATGGAAAAGAACCGGTAAATCCGATATATCTGAATCAGACAGATAAAGTAAAACTTCTGGTATATGCAGGAGATTTCAGTGATACACAGGAGACAGAGGCATTCTATGAATTTCTGAACAAAGTGGATTATGAGCATTTTGATGTGACGTTGATCGGGAATGGTGCAAAAGAAGAGGAGTCTTCTGAGAAATTGAATAGTCTGCCAAAAGAAATCAGGGTTTTATACTGGAAGCGTTCCTACCCGGCTACGGACGAAGAATATGTATGTCATAAAAAGTTTATGAAATCTAAGAAAACAGAAGTGCCGGAGATGCTTCTGGATTTTTACAGGCGTGAGCTTCGCAGGATGATCGGAATGTCAAAGTTCGACTATGCTCTGGTATTTACTGATATGAAGAAGTTCTTTCCTGCAATGTCAGGGGCTCTGGATGTGAAGCAGATATTTAATATAGAAAACTGGCAGAATTTGTTGAAGTGTTAAAGCTTCATTAAAGCTTCACAGACGGATCAGAACCTCATTGGAAAGAGGCGGAAAACGGTATATTTTAAAAGATATGTAAGGCAGTCTGGCAGGTATTGGGCCAGGCTGCTTTTCTGAATACGGATCTTGAATTATCATTTTATGGACGCAGATAATTACGCATGGATTTCAGTGCATTTTTTTCGAGACGACTGACCTGTGCCTGGGAGATGCCGATTTCCTGAGCTACTTCCATCTGCGTCTTTCCTTCGTAGAAGCGCAGTTCTATGATATGCTTTTCGCGGCTGTTCAGCCTCTGCATAGCTTCGCGGAGAGCAAGATTTTCAATCCAGCGTTCTTCTTTGTTTTTTTTGTCACTGATCTGATCCATGACATAAAGAGTATCACCGCCTTCTGTATAGACCGGTTCAAAGAGACTCACAGGATTTTGGATAGCATCAAGGGCATATACTGTCTCTTATACACATCTCCGAGCCCACGAGACTCCTGAGCATC
>ERZ1026943.1180-NODE-1180-length-10928-cov-12.363745_pt1 | contig 10928 bp, 10 predicted proteins | sample MGYA00519461_ERZ1026943 | MGnify/ENA primary metagenome ERZ1026943 (study PRJEB26926, sample SAMN06164617) | human gut metagenome | biome: ENVO:00009003; feature: ENVO:2100002; material: ENVO:00002003 | host: Homo sapiens | place: USA | collected 2012 ...
AACTCGTGTTACCGCCGTGAAAGGGCGGTGTCTTAACCTCTTGACCACCGGGCCAAAATTGGTAGCGGCAGTTGGATTCGAACCAACGACACTCCGGGTATGAACCGAATGCTCTAGCCAACTGAGCTATGCCGCCATATGTGAGCCTCGTCATCCGACAAGGCTTGATTATTATATTATATCGAAAGCGATTTGTCAATATATTTTTTGCAAAGTAGGACAAGATTTTCAAATTTTTCTTGAAATTTATTTCCCGACTCACCGAAAATGACGGCAAGCCGGGAATTTATCATTCAAGAAACTCGTGTGTGCCCGCTCCGACTTCGTGCTTTTCTCCGTCGATAACGGCCGAAGCGCCGCAGCCCTCGGGGACGGTGAAGATATATTTTATCCTGCCGTTCTCGCGTCTCCACTCGCTCGCAACGGTGCCGCGGCGCGTGTCAATCGAAGCCTTGACGAAGTCGAGCCGCCTGTCTGTCACGGGGCGGAAGATAATATGCTCGAAGCCCGGGCGATCGGGGTCGGAGTTTATTCCCGCCGCCGCGCCGTACATCCAGTCTGCGACCGCACCGTAGGCATAGTGGTTGAACGAGTTCATGTCGGTGCTCCACATCGTGCCGTCGGGCTTTATACCGTCCCAGTGCTCCCAGACCGTCGTCGCGCCCTTTGATATAGGATAAAGCCACGAGGGATATTCGCGACGAAGCAGAAGGTCATATACCGTCTCGGCGTAACCGTTGTCGCTGAGCGCATGGAGAAGATACGGCGTGCCGACGAAGCCGGTTTCAAGATGCCCGGCGCGCTTCACAAGCTCGTTTAATTGAGTTGCGGTCGCCGCCCTGTCGTCTGTGATATCAAAATACAGCGCGAGCACGCAGGCGGTCTGCGTGGCGTTTTTTACCCTGCCGTTCTCCATATATTCCCGCCTGAACGCTGCCGCCGCTTCTGCGGGGATATTCTCATATTCCGAAACATCTCTACCGAGCGCGTGTGCCGCCTTTATAAATAACTCGGTCGAATATTTATAGTATGTCGTGGCGATGAGATCATCGGGAGTTGAGCCTTTGTAGCTGCCCTCCGGGGAGTCGAGCCCAAGCCAGTCGCCGAAGTGAAATCCGCCGGAGCGCCTGCCGTTTTCGCTGCGCTCGCGCATCCAGTCTATCCACGCTTTCATCGAATCGAACTGGTCTTCGAGTATTTTTTTGTCACCGTAGGTTCTGTATATCTCCCACGGGCAGATGACCGCCGCGTCGCTCCACGCGCTCGAGCCGCCCATGTCGTCGAATATATTCGGTATAACATGGGGCACGCAGCCGTCGCGTCCCTGGTCGGCGGCGAGGTCGCGAAGCCACTTTTTAAAGAAGCGCTCAACATCGAAATTGAGGCTCGCCGTGCGGACAAACACCTGCGCGTCGCCCGTCCAGCCGAGGCGCTCGTCTCTCTGCGGGCAGTCGGTCGGGACATCGAGGAAATTGCTCTTCTGACCCCAGATTATATTTTTGAAAAGCTTGTTCACCGTCTCGTCCGAGCACTCGAAATAACCCGTCCTGCGGATATCCGAATGGACGACGATCGCCGTGAAGTTCTCTTTTTTCACCTCATCCGGCCAGTTCTCAAGGCGGATATAGCGAAAGCCGAAGAAGGTGAGAGCGCTTTTATATATGTGCTCCTCGCCGTCGCAGGTGAATTTTATCTGTGCGCGGGCGGAGCGGTAGTTGGCGTTGTAGAAGTTGCCGTCGCGGTCAAGCGTCTCGCCGTGGGAGATTGTCGCCTGCGCACCGGGAGTGCCTTTTATCCTGAACTCGACATAGCCCGTCATATTCTGCCCGAAGTCAATGACCGTCTCGCCTGCCGGGGTTTTTATTACTTGCAGAGCAGGCATCCGCTCATGCTCGACTATTTTTTCGCCCTCCTGCGGGATAAGCATATCCTTTTCGAGATCGACGCAGATGCAGTGCCTCGCGCTCCCCGCTTTGAAAGTCGCGTCATAGATATCGCCGTCATATATATTTGTATATCTCAGCTTGCTCTCGCGCGCAGTCCACGAGCTGTCGGTGACGATGCTCTCCGTCCTGCCGTCGGCATAGACAATAGTCAGCTCGGCGATGAGCGCCGTGTCGCGGTAGCCCAAAAAGTCGCTGCCGTCACGTTTGTTTGCGATGGCGCGCCAGCCCTGACCGACCGTCACCTCGAGCGAATTCTCGGTCTTCAGCAGATTTGTCACATCGTAGCTCTGCACCTGAAGTCTGTTTAAATAAGAAGTCCAGCCCGGCGCGAGGATAAAGTCGCCTACCCGCTCACCGTTTAATTTTGCCTCATATACGCCGAGCGCGGTTATTTTCAATATTGCTTTTTCCGCTTTGGCGGCGCACCGAAAGTTTTTCAGATACACCGTACCGCCGCGCAAATTCTTTTCGCACCCTTTTATCCATTCGCTTCTCTCAAGCATATTTTATAAAATTCCTTTCGCCCTGCGCCTCATACTTTTTTAAATCTCTGCATACATTTTATATGTGCTTATACCCGAAAGTCAAGTTATTTCCAGCCGTATGTTACAAAATTGTTATAATTTACAGCGTTGTTTTTCTTGACTTTTTGGTTGTTTTAGAGTAAACTGAAAATACTGTGAAACAATTTATTCACAAAATCAAGAAAAAATGTTAAAAGGAGCACAACCAAATGAAGAGAATTCTTGCACTCATCATGGTTCTCGCTATGGTCTTCGCTTTTGCAGCTTGCAAGAGCAAGGATGACGGCGCGACCACAACCGATCCCTCCTCCGCAGGCGGAGAGGTCATCGACAACGGCGAAGGCTCTACTCCCGTAGACGCTTCCGCAGCCGACAGCACCGAGGCCGGCAGCAACGACGCTTCCGAAGTTTCCACCGACGCTTCCGGCAAGCCCGTCGAGGCTCCCTCGCAGGCAGCAGGCAGCCAGGGCGGCTCTCAGGGTGGCAAAACCCCCGCAGCCGCTAAGACTGTTGCTGAGATAGTCGCTGACTATGTCAAGGCCCGCAAGGCTACCAAGCCCGCACCCGCAGGCAAGCAGACCATGGCTCTCGGCAACAACGGCAAGATCACCGGTGACGGCGGTTTAGGCGGACTCCTCAAAGTCGCTTCCCCCATCATCAACAACGTTCTTAAGAAAAACTCCAACGACACAGACTATGTTCCCGCTTCCAGCCACGCCGATCTCAAGGCGAGCGACGTCAAGTCCGCTAAGGCAATAGTCTCTGCAGACGGTAAGTACACTGACTACATCATCTATGTCAAGGATCAGACTGACGGCCCCAACGGCGACTCCCACAACGGCGGTCCTGTTGCTCGCGGCGTCGGAACCCTCGGCAGCATCGATGAGGCTCTCAACCAGCTCGGCGCAGAGTTCAAGAGCGGCAAAGAAAATGTTAAGCTCACCTACACCAACGCTTACATCTTCGCTCGCGTAGACAACAGCACCGGCAAGATCATCAACGGTACTTATCACTATCTCGTTAAGATCAACATAAGCGAGGCTGAGCTCAAGCTCGGTATCTCCGCTAAGGTCAAGAACATGTACGGCGAGGTTGACTACTTCGTTAGGATCGGCAACAACAAGCAGGGCTACAACGGCGCTAAGGGCTAAGCTCTAACAACCGAATAAAAATAAAGGCTCTCACCCAAATCGGCGGGGGTCATAAGAAAGTAATATTGCTTTTTGCAGGAACGGCATGGCTTTGGTCATGCCGTTTCCTGTTTCAACAGTTCTTCCACGGGGACAAAGCCCACAAGGTCGTAGGAGATGCGGACGCCCTGTCTGCGCTTTCCGCTGCTCTTGTCGGGGGCTTCGATGTAGATACCCTTGACAAGCTCTCGAAGGGCGTAGGGTGTCATTTCCTGCAAGTCCTCGTATTTGTGTACCCGCTGAATGAACTTCTCTAAATCTTCAATCTGTCGTTCCTGTACTTCAATTTCCTGCCGTAAGCGGTGAATATCCACCTTGAGTTGCGCCTGTTCGTCCTCATAGGTCTTGCTCATAAGGGAAAAGCGTTCATCGGTGATGCGCCCGGAAACATTGTCCTCATAGATGCGGATAAACAGTCGGTCAAGCTCTGCAAGGCGGCGTTCTGCCTGTGCAAGCTGCGTCTTGTAGCTACGGATGGCTTCCTCGCTGCTCATTCGTAACCGCTGCTCCATAACCGCCCTAAAATGCTTCTCGTAGCGTGTCACATAGAAGATAACCGCTTTCATGTGCATCCAGACCAATTCCTCCAACACAACCGCCCGGATAAAGTGTGCCGAGCAGCTTCCCGTGTTGCTGCGGTAGTTGGCGCATACGAAATGGTCTTGCCGCTTCTCAAAGTAGTTGGTGGTACAATACCGCATTTTCGCTCCGCAGTCGGCACAATAGACCATGCCGGAAAACAAGCTGCTCTTGCCCGTTTTCGTTCTGCGGTGACGCTGCTTACGGATCTGCTGCACCTTGTCAAAGACTTCCTGCTCGATGATTGCCGGGTGGGTGTTGTAGAAAACCGCCTGTTTCTCAATGGGCGTTTCCCTCTGCTTCTTGTCCCAGATAGAGTTGGTGTAGGTCTTGAAGTTGACCGTACAGCCTGTGTACTCCCGCCGTTCCAGAATATGAACAACCGTGTTGGTGTTCCAATGGTAGGGGTCGGCAGTTTCGGGGCTTGGGGATTTGATGCCCTCCCTGCGTTTGTAGGAAGTGGGGTTAAGCACCTTTTCCGCTTGGAGCAGCTTTGCGATCTGCATCGGGCCTCGCCCTTCCATGCACAGCTTGAAAATGCGCTTGACTACCAATGCCGCCGCTTCATCCACGACCCACTTCATCTTGTCCTCCGGGTCTTTACGGTAGCCGAACGGAACATTGGTGGTCAGGGGAACGCCGCGTTCGCCCTTCGCCTTATTGACAGCACGAATTTTGCGGCTGGTGTCCTTGGCAAAAAACTCGTTGAACCAGTTCTTGATACCCGCAATGTCGCTGTCGGTACTGTTGGGATCGATGGTGTCAAAGTGATCGTTGATGGCAATATAACGCACATTGTACTTCGGGAACGTGAAGTTGATATACAGCCCTGTCAGCGAAGAATTTCGTCCCAGTCTGGATAGGTCTTTGGTAATACAGACTGCCACCCGTCCCGCTTCGATCTCCGCAAGCATGGTTTGGAAGCCGGGGCGGTCATAGTTCGTCCCGCTATACCCATCGTCCACAAAAAAGGTTGGGTTCGGGAAACGGTGCTCCTTTGCGTATTGGAGCAGGATCATTTTCTGATTCTGGATGCTGTTGGATTCGTCCTCTTTGCCGCCCTTCTTATCTTCTTTCAAATCTTCCACGGATAAGCGGCAGTAAAGCGCGGTGATTTTATCAGTTGCCCGTAACATTTCTGTTTCCTCCTTCAAAGGGGCAACTGCCAGTACAGGATTGGTTGCTTCTATTGTACCAAGAGACTGCGTATTTGTCATTCAGAATCCTCCATCTTTTCTGTAAACTTTTCGCCCATGATGCGTTCCATCTTTTTATCCAGCGTTTCCACGCCGTCATAGCTGCCTGTGACGGTGTAGACTGTGCCGCCGATTTCCTTTTGCAAGGTGAACTCCGGCAGCCAGAACGCGGACAGATTTTTCACGCAGAGATGGCCGTCCTCGTTGAAGTAGCAGTTGTGCCGGGGATGGTCGGGCGGCAAGGGCTGCGGTTTGAGATACGGGTCTGGATTGGAGAAGTAATATTCCGCTGGCTCGTCGTGGTCGGTCTTTTCCCATTCCTCAATTTCTGCCCACAGATCAGGGTCGATTTTGTGTTCAAATTCTTTGTTCTCGTTCATGGTGGTGTCCTTTCTCCGATGGGTTATCGGTCTATATCGTGATGTTTGGTTTTCGTCTTTTGCGGTGCGTCTGCTTTCAGGGCAGTATCCACATAGCGGCGTACCTTTTGCAGCTCGGCAACTTCCTCCCGCTGGGCTTTCAGCTTCGCATACTCTGCTTCGTTCTCTGTGGTCAGCGCGGCAAGCTCGGTCTGCCATGCTTTCGGTGTCAGCTTCATGTCCGGCAGATTTGCCCGCAGATAGCGGTTAGCTGCATCCCATACTGCAAGATCGGCGCGGTGTGCTTCTGCAAACTTCTCCTGCTTGCCTTTCCAGCGGATTTGCTTGTATTCATCGTGGATGGATTGCGTCTCTCGTAGGTTCTGCGCCTGTTCTATGAGCTTTTGGAGTTGACGGATGCGCGTCTCTCTCGGTTTCATAGCACCACGGATTTCGCTTGCCTTGTCATGGACAGCGGACAGGGCTGCATCCAGTTCTTCCAGCGTATAGATACCTTTTTCTGAAAGAAGATTGACAGCTTTGGAAATTGCTTTGAGTTCGTCTGTGGAGTGCTGTTGCTGCCAGCTTTGGGAATACTTCCTGCCATTGGCTTTCTGAATATCCAGATAGCGGAACAGCAGCGTGGAGAGGTCGGTGAATTTCGGCTGCGGCGGCTCGGCACGCAAGCTCTCCTTTGCCTTGAACACATCAAGCAGCCATTCTTTCAGCTTGCCGATCTGCGCCTTGATGTCGCGGAGCAGACGGTTTGCCGCCCTGATACTGCGGTTCAGTTCGCCGCGCTCGGTAGCGATTCCTTTTTTCTCCATCTGTGACGCTGCCACACCGATATGAACGGTTGGGATTTGGTCGATCCCCTGCCGTTCGTAGCTGCGGTGGTCGATGCGCTCCGGGCGGTTGTTCCGTTCCAAAAACTCATTGGCAAGGTCAGCCCACACCTTGCGCCAGACCTCGGCGTTCTCCTGATTGTTCCAGTCCACAAGGTCAACCTTGCGGGTTTTGTATCTGCCGCTGGGCAGACGGATTCTCTCGCCGTTTTCGTCCAGCACATATTCCTTTTTGGACTTCGGCAGCCACTTGCCATGTGCGTCCATCGGGCGCATGGTGAGAAGAATATGGGCGTGCGGATTGCCGCTGCCTGTGTCGTGAATGTTGAAGTCCGCACACATTCCTCTGGAAACAAATTGAGAGGAACAGTACGCACGGACAATCCGTACCTGTTCCTCTCTGGATAACTCTATGGGCAGTGCAACTTCCAACTCTCTTGCCAGTTGGGAATTGCCCGCCTTTTCGATTTCCTCCACGCTGTTCCATAGCGTTCCCCGGTCTTGAAAGTCCGGGGGAGCGTTGGGCGGCAGCAGGATTTCCGAATGGACGATGCCGCGCTTTCTGGTGTAGTCATGGATCATGCCGTCCCATTCGTTTGTGATTTTCTCGCCGCTTCGGTAGGCAGCAGCGGCAACGGCTGACTTGCCATTCCCCCGGCTGATGATCTTGATGCTGCAATGATAGATTGCGATAACGGTTTACCTCCGATCTTCGTGATTCAGCCCCATGAAACGGAACAGCTTGCCGCAGCAAGGTGTTCTGTTTCGTGGGGACGCAAAAGGGTAGAGACAGCACAAGCTGTCGCAGGGAAAATGCAGTTTTCCCTGTGCGGCGCAAGCCGCCAATGTGGGCGCGTGGAGATTTCCATGCGCTCACAAGCTCTCGGCAGAGCGCACGACACCCGACAGGGTGTATAAGTGCGCCCTTGTTACCAAGGGTATTATCCGTTTTTCACCCCCTCGGCGCGTTTTTTCAAATACTCCTGTGCTTCTGTACTCTTTGCGATGTGATACAGGAAGTCCTTGCTTTCCTCCTCTGTCATGGTTTTCAGCTCTGGCACAATGCTTTCCATAAAGCCGCCAAACAGGAAAATACGGCGATTGCGCTCCTTGCGTTTCTCAACGGACAACTTGCGGTTGAGTATCTTATTTCGGTTTTCGTACTGCTGCAACTGTTTCTCTGTGCGTTCCAGTTCAGCATTACATTCCTCAATGGTCTGCGGCAGTTTTTTCTTTGTCATGGGTAGTCACTCCTTTCTTGATTTTTGGGGCAAACGAAAAGAGCAGCTGTTTTCTATGCGAAAATAGCTGCTCTTTTCTAATATTTATATACTTCAACTGTTATCTGTTCAAATTTCTCTCAATCCATCCGTGCATCTGGTTATCAATTTTGAAATAGGACATTGTGCCTCCGCCCTCAATCCAGTCATAGTTCGGATAGAAGGCGATAAAGAAGCGCAAGCCAGAGGCAGTTTCGATTCGGAGATTTCTTCGATCATCGGCAAAAGCGGTGTGCGCTTCCTGCTGATTTTCTTCGGGAATACCATCAAATACTTCCGCCTGAAAGTCATCGTTGCCATAACTCGCAAGTGCAATTGTCATGTGATAAAACTCAGTGATTTCCTGCCGATTTGTTACCGGTGAGCCAACTTCTTGTTCGTTGTTCCACTTCATTTCTGTAATGGATGCAATATCGTCTGCGCTCTCAATACCATACACGCGATAAAGCTCGGTGAACGAACAGTTTGTGTTGCTGTCAAACTGATAGAAGTTGCAGAACAGCGCGGCATACCATGTATCACCGTCTCGCAGAACATATACGCCATCACAAACAGCAGGTGCATACCGGTATAGCTCGATGTCAGTCTGGCTGACAGTGCTTTTATAGCCAATGCCTCCGTCAGATTTCAGGTAGGAAATGTGCTCGCCAGCCATATCGGCGGTGATTTCAGGCGGCAGACCATACTTCTCAAGCACCTCCGGAAGTTTGACAGCCTCGTAAAATTTGCCGTTGTACTCAAGTGCGGCAATGTTCTGCACGGGATCTTGGGTGCCAGGGCCTCCCTTATGGTGAAGCATAGGAATGGCGATAGTCACCGCCAGACACAGGCAGGCTGCAACAGCTCCCCATTTGACCCACTTGCGCGTCGGCTTCGCATTGGCGCGGACTTTGTTGGTTTCCTCGATAATGTCATCGTTCAGCATATTCAAAGCGTCGCTGATGTGTTCTTTCTTCATAGCTCATAGCCCTCCTTTTCCAAATATTTTTTTAGTCCCTGCCTTGTTCGGTAGAGCATACTCTTGACCTTTGGCTCGCTTACGCCGTAGTAGTCTGCGACTTCTCGGATAGAATCCGCAAAGTAGTATCTGCCGACAAATGTGTTTCGTGCTTCTGCCGGGAGCGTGTAGAGATAGGTATTGATCGCTTCCGCAAGCAGTTTCAATTCTACGCTCTGCTCCGTGGTTTCGCTGCCGGAAATACAATCCTCCAGCTCGGAAAGAGAGACTGCATATTCCGAGTGCTTCCGTTTATCCCTGTTGCGTGTGCGGAACGCATCAATGGATAGTTGCCGTGTGATTTTTCCTAAATAGGTGGAGAGAACACCGGGCTTGTGCGTCGGCATGGAGTTCCACGCCTTTAAGTAGGTGTCGTTGACGGTCTCCTTGCTGTCCTCCCAGTCGGAGAGGATATTGTAGGCGATCTTTGAAAGATACCGCCCGTATTTCCGCTCCGTTTCGCTGATGGCTTTCTCGTCTCTTTTCCAGTATAAGGCAACAATCATCTCGTCCTGCATAGGCGAACCTCCTTTCTCATCTGCTGTCAGATGCTTTCACCATATAACCCGACAAAAATCGGGTTTGGTTTCACGATTTTCAAAATTTCCTCAAAAAATTATAGCAGGTTTTTGTGAATGCTTCTACCCATGCCGTTTACGCTGTTTTTCTTCGCCACTTCGCTTGCCACCCTGCGGCGTTCCTCACTATATGGGGCGGTCAGCCGAAAGCTCAACCGTCCTTTTTCAATATCAAAGGTCAGCCCTCCTTGCTCATCATCGTCGGTCTGACGGCAGCATTGCGGGTGCTTTGCCGCAAATGCCGTCAGCCGCTTTTTGAGATCGGTATTGTGAGTTTGCACCTCAATGATGCGGCTATGCTCGTCAAAGTAAATCACGGTTGTCTTTTGCTTCTTGGTAAGCCCTGTTCTCATAAAACCTCCTGTTTTTCATAGATTTTTCCCAGCTCTTGAATTGGAAAAGTGCTGCGATTTTTTGATGGAAACGCCCCAAACGATGCGGGGTACATTTCACTTTGTCCTACCGACTGATTTGCCACTTTTCCAGCTCTTGACTGCATTTTCATGGTGTTCTGTTCGTGTGGCTCTTCAGCCACTCCACCAGCTCATTTTTCATCACCAATTTGCGCCCGCCGATCCGTAAGGTTGGAAAATCCGGGCTGCTCAAAAGGTTATATGCCCCCGCTTTGGAAATCTGTAACGCTTCGGCAAGCTGCTTTGCGTCCATCACATCGGGCATGGCTTCAAACGGTTCTCTGCTCATAAAATCTCCTTTCCCGCATGAAAAAAGCAGCAGCTACCATTTCGGTAACTGCTGCCGCTTCTGCGTCTGTTTACTTGTCCAAATACTTCTGATACTCCGCTGTCACATAGTCCTCATAGGCTCCCGCAATTTTGGCGATTCGCTTATGGACTGCGCTGGCGGTCTTGTAGCCAACCTTGTCTGCGATCTCCTGTTCGGTGTAGCCCTCCATGCGCAGCTTAAATATCTCCCGATCTTTCTCGGTAATGCTCTGCTCGGCAAAGGCGGCGATCTGCATTTCAGAGATAACCTTCTGCTCAAACTCGCCGCGAGGATCAGCGACCTCAAAAATATCGCCGTCCTCGTTCTCCATCATCTCGCCAAGAGAAATCGGCTTGCCGGAACGGTTGTGATGCCACTTCCGCATGAAGTCCGTCTTAACGGTGCTGCCGGTGGTTTCGTAATCCTCCACGGTGCGATTTTCCCAGATCGCATCAATCATCGGCTGCCAGTTCTGCTCCGCAATCACCATATCTGTGACATTGCCGATCAGGTTGCTGAACTGCTGATAGGTCAGCCACGGCACCTCCACGCCCTGCGGAATGTTGTAGAGGTTCTGGAAGCCAAGCCCGTTCTGCTCGAACTTCATGCGGATGTAGGGGATGATGCTGTACGACAACCGCCACAAGGGGGAATAGCCTGCGTACTGATTCCAGTTGCCGGGAATGTCGCGGTAGTTGCCCTTGCGGTCTT
>ERZ1026943.1182-NODE-1182-length-10905-cov-8.297604_pt1 | contig 10905 bp, 8 predicted proteins | sample MGYA00519461_ERZ1026943 | MGnify/ENA primary metagenome ERZ1026943 (study PRJEB26926, sample SAMN06164617) | human gut metagenome | biome: ENVO:00009003; feature: ENVO:2100002; material: ENVO:00002003 | host: Homo sapiens | place: USA | collected 2012 ...
GCCAAGGCCCCTTGGCTGCGCTCCGACAACCCTGCCGGTGCTCCTGCCACGGGCAAGCTCCCGACCGAGCCCGCGCCCCGAGCGCCCGAGCGCGCGTCCGTCCCCATGGCTCAGCCGCCTGCGCAGGCTGCGCCATGGGAATCCGAGCAGGTGCCCTACGACGATGCTATGGTCGGTGGTTTTGCTGCCGATGCCGGCGGGGACAATCTGCCCCCGTTCGACGTGCCGGGTGCGGCGTCCGCGACCAAGGCCGCTGCTGTGGCACCCGCAGCCTCTGCAAACGACGACGTCCCCGCCGCTCCCTGGGAATCCAATCCCGGTGCTGGCAGCCCCTTCGGCCATCAGGGCGCAGCCCCGAGCATCCCGCAGACCGAGGACGAGGCCAAGGCCCTCATCCGCAGCGTCTTCGGTCAGTCCACCATCTTCAAGCCGGTGGAGTAACCGTGCGGGCGGGTATGCTGCTCAAGAAGAGATCTCTTTGCCCGGGCGCATCTGTATTTCGGACATGTGCAACGTGGTGCCGCGTATCTCGCATTCGAGCAGACAGGTGCGTGACGGTCGGCCTAGGATGCTGAGGTCGATACGATACGTCGCATGGCTGTCCGTGTACTCGACTTGCTCGGCGTTAATGGTTGCTCCGATTGCCAAATAAACGCCTAGCTCGGCATCGACAATCTTGAAGTCCTTTATCTTGACCTTGAACTCTTGATAGAGGGACGGGCTGTTGTAGTAGACGGTTCGGGTTCCGTCGGTGCACTCATCGGTCGTCTCCCATTTGACGACGGGCTGGTCCGAGCTGGCTATCAGCAGTTCTGCTCCAAAAGCTATGGCATGGGTGATGACAACCAGCAATGCCCAGCCGACAAAGAGATAGAGAACCACATATGCAACGGGGTGTTTTGAGCGGATGTTTTGGAGCGCGTTGGGGGCATTCATGGGGCACCTCCAAATTACTATCTATGGCAATCAAATTATACCTCGCCGTCATGAGCGCCGCCTCGAGTAGTGGCTCGGCATTTAGCCATTTAGTGGTACGCATTAAATGTCGGATTCCGGCTCTACAAGATTTAGCTTTAAATATTATGCAGATGCGAATTATTCAACTTTGCATAATCTATGGGTGCGGCTTGCGCTCCAGGACATGTATATCGACTGAGGTAACACGTCCGCCCCGCTCGCTGGCCTCGCGCCGTGGTACGATTTTTGAGTTTGAAAGTCCCGCCGTGCTCCGGCTGCCCTTGCAGCTCGGCGTGCGGCCGCACGTAAAGGAGCCATCATGGCCGGTATGAACATGCAGCAGATGATGAAGCAGGCTCGCAAGATGCAGGAGCAGCTTGCCGCCGCGCAGGAGAACCTCAAGTCCCAGACCGTCGACGCCTCTGCCGGCGGCGGCATGGTCAAGGTGACCGTTAACGGCGAGATGGAGCTCGTCAACCTCACCATCGATCCCGATGCGCTCGATCCCGAGGACGTCGATATGCTGCAGGATATGATCATGGCTGCCGTCAACGAGGCCGTCCGCGGCGTCAACGAGCTCGCCAACAAGCAGATGGGCGCCATCACCGGCGGCCTCAACATCCCGGGCATGCCGTTCTAAGACACGCATATATATGAGTGCCAACCACAGTCTGCAAAAACTGCTCGATGAGCTGGGCCGTCTGCCGGGCATTGGTCCCAAGTCGGCCCAGCGCATCGCCTATTACCTGTTGGAGGCCGACGCCGAGGAGGCGCGCCGCCTGGCCGAGGCCATCCTGGAGGTCAAGCAGGAGGTCCACTTTTGCAGCCGCTGCTTTAACTACGCCACGGCCGACGAGTGCTCCATCTGCCAGGACCCGATGCGCGATACCACTCGCATTTGCGTGGTGGGCGAGCCGCGCGATGTCCAGGCGATCGAGCGCACGGGCAGCTACCACGGCCTCTACCACGTATTGGGCGGCGTGATCAGTCCCATGGACAAGATTGGCCCCGAGCAGCTGCACATTCGAGAGCTGCTGGCACGCTTGGGCCACGAGGACATCCACGAGGTCATCATCGCCACCAACCCCAATATTGAGGGCGAGACCACGGCGAGCTATCTGGCCCGTACCATCAAGCCGTTGGGCGTCGAGGTGTCGCGTCTGGCAAGCGGCCTTCCCGTGGGCGGCGACTTGGAGTATGCCGACGAGCTTACGCTTGGCCGCGCCATCGAGGCCCGCCGCGCGATTTAGGTGGCGAGCCTGCTCCTGCCGTATGTTTTCCTCGCGACGCACGGGGTAGTCATAATTTCCCCGTGCGACTGTGAGTTTGTTGTGCAACAAAGATGCTTCGTATCCGCTTATCGCATGGACGCTTCCGCTCGCATCCTTAATTTGTCCATTCGTTGCGCAACCTTTTTGGTTCGCTGATACACTCAAATATGGATTCGAATGAATGCGCCGCTCCCGAGCGGCGTGTTTTTGTTGGAGGAGAACGCATGCGGCCCGGTGGCACTCAGACAAAGCGCGGCGCCGCGGTGCGCATACGACGCCGACTGGGCTTGGCGCCGCGGGCGTACGCACTGCTATCGTGCTCGCTGGTGCTGGTCATAGCTGGCGTTTCTGCCTATGGCATGACCGTGCCGTCCATGATGCAGGCGCATGCCGCACGCGAACCGCGCGTGGGGCATGAGGTCAAAAGCGATCTGGGCACCACGACTGGATATGCTTGGGCAAGTGTGGTCGGGCATATTGTGTTTGGCACCGACGATGCGGACGGCGCCGAGGCCCCGGACAACGAAGTCACGCTTGCCAATGGCAAAACCATCGTGCTCACCAACACCAAGATCATCGATCGATTGTCCAACAATAGCGTGGCGGCAACGGTGAATAAGGTCGAGCAGCAAAAGGAGCAGGACGCCCAGCAGTCCGGAAAGCCCGGTAGCTCGGATACTTCTGGCTCCGGCTCGGATTCATCGAGTTCGGGCGGCGGCTCTGGGTCGGGTTCCTCTACCGGAGGGCCTGGAAACGGCGGCTCGACGGGCGGCAACACTGACAACGATGCAAACTCCGGCGGCCTTTCCGCTGCTGAGGAAGAGAGCATTCACAGTTGGCTTGTGACCAAGTACAACATGCTCGACGGCTATGTTTCTCGTGCCAATGACGTGGTCTCGACCTATAACTCTACGGGAGATCCCAGGCCGTGCGACAGCCTGGTCGGGGAGATGTTTGTCATTCGAGCCGAGTTCGGTCGTCAGACATTCTCGCCCCGGTCAAAGTGGTATCAGCAGTATGCCAATCTGTGGGGCTGTTACACCAACCTATGTCAATGGGTCGGCCATTACGGCGATGATGACGTCGCACTCGGTAACTTCAACAATAACGTGGCGGCGCTTGCCCTATGATGACCGATCTTGCATCCACCACACCACAATCGCTCGGTCGCGATCCCATGGTCGGCCTGCGCCTTGCGCGTGTCGACGGGTTTGAGCCGGCCATTGCGCTCGGTCAGGACGAACTGCCTGCCTATCTGCGTCGTTTTACGATGCTGTTTGCCGACGATGCCACCATACGCCGTGGCGGTATCGGCCGCGTGACGCGTGCCGTCAACGCCCAAGGCGAGGCCGTGGCACTCAAGCAGCTCATCTTGCCGGCGCGCGATGAGTTCGACGACGATGCCGCTCACGAGGCGCTGGTCGCCAAGTTCAAGGCAGCGTTTCGCGAGGAATACGAATGCCATCGCGCCCTTTCGGGCCTCAAGGGCTTTCCCCGCCTCTATGGCTGGGGCGAGGTCGACGGTGTGCCTGCAATTGTCATGGAATGGGTCGAGGGCGAGACGCTTGCCCGCTTGCGTTCGCGACTTGCCGTGGACGATGCCGGACGCCTGTCGCCGCTTGTGGCGGCGCGTCTGGGTCGCGACCTGTTCGATCTGCTCTGCCGTATGAGCCTGGTGGGCGAGGGCTTTGTCCATCGCGATATCTCGCCCGCTAATATTATGGTGCGCACGGCGCGTCTACCGCTTGACCGGCAGCTTGCCGAGGGCACCTTTGACCTGTGCCTGATTGACTTTGGCTCATCGCTGGCGCTTGAGCCTGCGTCGGCCGTGGCCGGTACCGGCGGCAAGGCATCCTTTACCGAGCGTTATGCCACGCTGCGTCGCGCGACGGTTGCCTATGCCCCGCCCGAGATGCTCACCGACGATATTCCCGACCTGCGTGCTTTGCGTATGTCGCCGGCGATTGACGTCTATGCCGCGGCAAGCACGGTTTACGAGCTCATTGCCGGCGTCGCGCCATACGAAGCCGCGCCGAGCACTTCGGGCGCCTCGGGTTCGCGCAAAAGGACGCGCGACATCGCGAGCCCCTACCGTCTTAAGATGGACACGCGGCCCGACTATCCCATTGGTGCCCATGCGCCCGGTTGCGATTTGACTCAGCTGCTTCGTCGTGAGCCCGATGTGGCGCTCGCCGCGGTCGAGCAGGCCCAGCAGCTAGGGCTTGAGCCGGATTCCGAAGAGCTACGCGATGCGCTGGCGTTTGTCGATGCCCAGCTGTTCGACGTGGTGATGGCCTGTCTGTCCAGCCATCAAAAAAATCGTCCCGAGCCGGCGGCGGTCGAGGCGGCGCTCTCGGCGTTTTGTGACCACTATGCGCAAAATGTCGGTCGTTCGCTCCGCGGCGAGCCGCTCACGCCGTGCCCCATGGATGCGTCCGGCCGCGCGGTTCGTCGCGCGCTGATGGTCGGCGCGACGGTCGCCTGTGGCGTGGTTTGGGCTGTGGTCGTGGTTTCGGCCGCGCTGCTGGCGTCGGGCGCTCGCGTGACGGCGACTTTGGGATCGCTCGTGTGGTCTGGGTCGCTACCGGGTATTATTGCCGCACTGGCGTTGGCGCTGCCAGGCATAGCCGGCGTTGCCGCGGGGGCACTTGCGCGCGATCGGCGCTCGGGCTTCCTGCAGGGTGTGCTTGCGCTTTCTGCCTGCGAGGTTCCGGTGCTGGTTGTGGCTGCATGTAGCGTATTTTCCCAACGCGCCGTGATGGGCGGCCTTGTTGCCGCTCTGGTTGCAACCTATACGCTTACGTGGTTTTTGCTTGCGATGGGCTTTGCCTTTGAACTTCCCGTTTCGGCACCGCGACGCACAAAAGCCCAGATGGCGACTCCGCTTGCCGGTGGAGCCGCAGCTGCCCGTACTTTTGGCGGACCTGTCGAAGTATCGTCCGATTCTATTTCTACGACCAAGGAGGCCTAGGTCATGGCATCTCAAGTTGAGCTCACCCCATGCGGGGCCATGTTTGACATCTTTAAGCGCGCGGCGCATCTGAGCCATATCGAGCTGTGCGGCTTGGTGCTTTCGTCCCGTCCGCTCGCCGACGGCCGCAGCCCGCAGAGCCGAGCCGCCGATCGCTCTTGGGTTTCCCGCTTTATCGTTCGCGCGCCGGTCGGCACGCTTCAGCAGCGCTACTTTGCCGAATACGGTACCTCGGCTGCGCGTATTATGTCGCAACTGGCCCTGCGCCAGCGCAATCCCATGGACTCCACGGCTGTGATCAATATGGTGTGCGGTCCTGCAGGTGAACCGATGGTACGCGCGCTCGAAGAGTGCCACCAGGACACGAATCTCTATCGCAACGCGCTCGATCGCCTGTCCCAGGCGGCGGAACTCATGCCCGCCGAGCGCGCCGAGGCCGTGCTGGTGCTGTTTGTCGCCGTCGGTTGTTCGGCGGATGTGCGGTCCTCGGTGAACTATGCCATCGACTACGCGCACGCGACCTGTGGCGGAGGCACATCCACGCCGCGTTCGCTTGGCATGTCGATGACCGCGGGCGAACGCGAACCCGCCCCGGCGCACCCCTTGGGCTTGCTGCGCGTGCAAAACAGTTTTGTCGTGAGCGCCCCGCGCTGGATTCAGCCGAGTGAGCAGGGTGTTGAGATTGGCGCGCTGGCCACTGGTGAGGGCGATATTACCGACGTCGGCGACGATGTCTCGGCCCGCCATGCCCATATCTGGTGCGATGCTCAAAATATCTGGCACGTCGAGGACTTGTCGTCCACCAACGGAACCGTGGTGGTAAACGGGGCCACGCGCGTCTGCATTCAGGTCGAGCCCGGCCGTTCCGCCCAACTCAATCCCGGCGACGAGCTCAAGCTCGGCGAATCCACTACCTACGCCATCCTCTTCGGTGCCCTCTAGCCGGCAGATAGGGACGTTCCTTTTCTCTGCCGGCTGGGGACACTCCTTGGCGCGCCAGAGCCGGTCGCCCGGGGATGGAGGGGCCATTTTGGCCCTTGGCGGTCACCCGAGGTAAACCTTTACCGCCCGCCTATATTTGCCGAAATTACACTTGACGGCGGGGTACAATAAACCCGCATGCGGATTTCCGTTGCGGGCGCTTCCCATCGCCGGGGCGTGCCCGGGAGCATCCGGCATGCGGCCTTTGCGGCGCTCGGTCATGTGCAAGACGGGCGGTCGGGTCTGTGGGGCGCATCAACTGTCCCTCGCCTCGGCATGTCTTCTCTCCACGCCACGTACCTGCTGCTGAGCCTGCCTGCCAGATGATTGGAAGCAACAGCGTAAATCCCATCACGCCAACATCCCGGCGATCGCCGGGGCCTGTATACCTATATGAGAGGAGAGGGGTATATGGCGCGTAAGTTTAAGTCTATGGACGGCAACGAGGCGGCCGCATATGTTTCGTATGCGTACACCGAGGTAGCGGGAATTTATCCCATTACGCCGTCCAGCCCGATGGCCGACCATGTCGACCAGTGGGCGGCCCAGGGTCGCAAGAACATCTTCGGCACCCCGGTCAAGGTCGTCGAGATGGAGTCCGAGGCAGGTGCAGCCGGTACCGTTCACGGTTCGCTGGGCGCCGGTGCTCTGACCACCACCTACACGGCTTCTCAGGGCCTGCTCCTGATGATCCCGAACATGTACAAGATCGCAGGCGAGCAGCTCCCGGGCGTTTTCCACGTCTCCGCGCGTTGCGTCGCTTCGCACGCCCTGAACATCTTTGGCGATCACTCCGACGTCATGGCCTGTCGCCAGACCGGTTTCGCCATGCTCGCCGAGGGCAACGTCCAGGAGGTCATGGACCTCTCGCCGGTGGCTCACCTTGCCGCCATCGAGGGTAAGACCCCGTTCCTTAACTTCTTCGACGGCTTCCGCACCAGCCACGAGATCCAGAAGGTCGCCATGTGGGACTACAAGGATCTGGCCGAGATGTGCGACATGGACGCTGTCCAGGCTTTCCGCGATCACGCGCTCAACCCTGAGCACCCGCATACCCGCGGTAGCCACGAGAACGGCGATATCTTCTTCCAGAACCGTGAGGCCTGCAACAAGGTCTACGACGAGCTTCCCGCCGTCGTCGAGGGCTACATGAAGAAGATCAACGAGAAGCTCGGCACCGATTACGGCCTGTTCAACTACTACGGCGCTCCCGATGCCGACCGCGTCGTCGTGTGCATGGGCTCCTTCTGCGACGTGCTTGAGGAAGTCATCGACTACCTCAACGCTCACGGCGAGAAGGTCGGCCTGGTCAAGGTTCGTCTGTTCCGTCCGTTCTCCATCAAGCACTTCGTCGACGTTCTCCCCGAGACCGTCCAGAAGATTGCCGTCATGGACCGTACCAAGGAGCCGGGTTCTATCGGCGAGCCGCTCTACCAGGACGTCGTCTCCGCTCTCTACGAGGCTGGCAAGACGGGCATCAAGGTCGTCGGCGGCCGTTATGGCTTGGGCAGCAAGGACACGCCTCCCGCGTCCGCGTTCGCTGTCTTCGAGGAGCTCAAGAAGGACGAGCCCAAGCGCGAGTTCACCATCGGCATTGTCGATGACGTGACCAACCTGAGCCTGCCCGAGGTCGAGGATGCGCCCAACACCGCAGCCCCCGGCACCATCGAGTGCAAGTTCTGGGGTCTGGGTGGCGACGGTACCGTCGGCGCCAACAAGAACTCGATCAAGATCATCGGCGACCACACCGACAAGTACGTCCAGGCCTACTTCCAGTACGACTCCAAGAAGACCGGCGGCGTCACCGTCTCGCACCTGCGCTTTGGTGATTCCCCGATCCGTTCGCCGTACTACGTGACCAAGGCCGACTTTGTCGCCTGCCATAACCCCAGCTACATCGTTAAGGGCTTCAAGATGGTCCGCGACGTCAAGCCGGGCGGCACCTTCCTGGTCAACTGCCAGTGGAGCGACGAGGAGTTCGCCGAGCACATGCCCGCCGTGGCCAAGCGCTACATCGCGAACAACAACGTCAACGTCTACCTGATCGACGCTATCGACCTGGCGGCCAAGGTCGGCATGGGCAAGCGCACCAACACGGTGCTCCAGTCCGCCTTCTTCGCGCTGGCCAAGGTCCTGCCCGCCGAGGACGCCCTGCAGTACATGAAGGACGCGGCTACCAAGTCCTACATGAAGAAGGGCCAGGCCATCGTCGACGCCAACCACAAGGCCATCGATGCCGGCGCTACCGCTTTCCGTAAGTTCGAGGTTCCGGCCGACTGGGCTACCGCCGAGGATGTCGCTCCCGTCGAGCTCTCCGAGGAGACCAAGTCCGCTATCGCCCAGCAGGTCAAGAACCTGCTCGAGCCCATCGATCGCATGGACGGCGACAGCCTGCCTGTTTCCGCCTTCGTCGATTGCGCCGACGGCCAGTTTGAGCTGGGCGCCTCCGCATACGAGAAGCGCGGCGTCGCCGTGGTCGTTCCCCACTGGGATGAGACCAAGTGCATCCAGTGCAACCAGTGCGCCTACGTGTGCCCGCATGCCACCATCCGTCCGTTCGCGATGACCGAGGACGAGGCTGCCGCCGCGCCCGAGGCTACCCGCACGCTCGACGCCATGGGCCCCAAGGCCAAGGGCATGAAGTTCACCATGGCTGTGTCCCCGCTCGACTGCATGGGTTGCACCAACTGCGTCAAGGTTTGCCCCAAGGGCGCCCTCGAGATGGTTCCCACCGAGCAGGAGATGGACCAGCAGCCCGTTTGGGACTATATGGTCGAGAACGTCTCCGAGAAGAAGGAGCTCATCGCGGCCAACGTCAAGGGCAGCCAGTTTAAGCAGCCCTACCTGGAGTTCTCCGGCTCCTGCGCCGGCTGCGCCGAGACCGCCTATGCACGTCTGGTGACCCAGGTCGCCGGCGACCGCATGTTCATTTCCAACGCCACCGGCTGCTCCTCCATTTGGGGCAACCCCGCTGCCACCGCTCCTTACTGCAAGGACAAGGACGGTCACGGCCCGGCGTGGAACAACTCCCTGTTCGAGGACAATGCCGAGCACGGTCTGGGCATGGCCGTCGGTTACGAGGCCGTCCAGAAGAAGCTGATCGCCGCTACCCAGGACATCATCGCTGCCGATGGTCCGTCCGATGAGCTCAAGGCCGCCGGCCAGGCTTGGATCGACTCCGTCAACGACGCCGAGGCCTCCAAGGCCGCTGCCGCTGCCTACGTTGCCGAGCTCGAGAAGTGCGGCTGCGACGCTTCCAAGGCGATCCTCGCCGACAAGGCTTACCTCACCAAGAAGTCCTTCTGGATCTTCGGCGGCGACGGCTGGGCCTATGACATCGGCTTCGGTGGCCTGGACCACGTCCTGGCTTCCGGCCACAACGTCAACGTCTTCGTCTTCGACACCGAGGTCTACTCCAACACCGGCGGTCAGGCCTCCAAGGCCTCGAACCTGGGCCAGGTCGCTCAGTTCGCCGCTGCCGGTAAGGTGACCAAGAAGAAGTCCCTGGCCGAGATCGCCATGAGCTACGGCTACGTTTACGTGGCGCAGGTCGCCATGGGCGCCAACCCGGCTCAGACCCTCAAGGCCATTCACGAGGCCGAGGCCTACGACGGCCCGTCCCTCATCATCGGCTACAGCCCCTGCGAGATGCACTCCATCAAGAAGGGTGGCATGCAGAACTGCCAGGCCGAGATGAAGAAGGCTGTCGAGTGCGGTTACTGGAACCTCTTCCGCTTCAACCCCGAGGCTGCTGCCGGCAAGAAGTTCTCGCTCGATTCCAAGGAGCCCGCGGGCGGTTATCAGGAGTTCCTGATGAACGAGGCCCGTTACGCTTCGCTGACGCGTTCCTTCCCCGAGCGCGCCGAGGAGCTCTTCAAGGAGAATGAGCAGGCCGCTATGGACCGCTATCAGCACCTGCTGAAGCTCAAGACGGTGTACAACGAGGCCTAGGTCTCTCACCGCAGGATCTGAGGGCTGACCTTCGCGGACGTCCTCGGACATGAAAGAACCCCCGCTGCGCACTACGTGCGGCGGGGGTTCTTTCGTCCTGCGGAGTGTCCGCGAAGGTCAGCCCTCAGATCCTGCTACGACTACGTCCTCAGATTGTGTGGGCGGATGAAGGACGTAGTTGGCCGGGTATTCCGTCCCTTCGCTGTTTCGCGGCTTTGCCGCGAAACCTCGCGCCACTTTGGGGATGGATGGGGGCGTGGTTGTTGCGACTTCTTATCCCCTTGCTTTTTCGCGCCTTTGGCGCGAAACGCGCACCGCTTTGGAGCGGGGTGGGGATGCTGCTGGGTGCGTCTCCAGCCCTCTGATTCTTACTTTGGGTTCCGCGATGGGACTTTGTTGGTCCGTCTGGTCGGTTTACCTTGTCTCGCCGCTCTCTGTGCGCAGGCGGTAGCCGTGGACCAGGTCGCTGATGGCCGGCCAGGGAATCTGGCGGTCGACCCAAAATTGGAGCTGGACCAGATAGCGCTCAGTGGCACGGGTGAGGGCTGCAAACTGTTCGTGAGTCTCTACCTGGGCGTAGAGGTCGCGGCTGTGGGCGAGGATTGCCGTGGTGTCATCCATTTTGCCGGTGACGTCGAAGGCGCCCGAGAACCAGTCGCACAGGCGCGCGGCGCTGTTGTTGATCGTTGCGAGGTCGGCGGTGCCGTCGTTGGCGTTTTCGTTGGCCTGGGCTCGCAGGAGGGAGACTGTCTCTTATACACATCTGACGCTGCC
>ERZ1026943.1184-NODE-1184-length-10903-cov-5.918326_pt1 | contig 10903 bp, 7 predicted proteins | sample MGYA00519461_ERZ1026943 | MGnify/ENA primary metagenome ERZ1026943 (study PRJEB26926, sample SAMN06164617) | human gut metagenome | biome: ENVO:00009003; feature: ENVO:2100002; material: ENVO:00002003 | host: Homo sapiens | place: USA | collected 2012 ...
GGGCTCGGAGATGTGTATAAGAGACAGGTGGAACACCAAGCGCAAAATGGATCTGTATTTGCAGGAAAATCATTTTGATACTTTACAGATTTTGCATAATCAGGCGATCCCTTACGGCGATGTGGCCCTGTGCGGCAGCCGGGGCTGGTTCTTTGAGGACGCGCCGGAGGCCCAGGACGAGAAAGTGCTGGCCAGGGAAGTAGGCCGTATTCGTATGTCGTTGGAGGCGGCAGGGGACAGAGAAAAGATCGTTTTTCTCCATTATCCGCCGGTGACCACCGGGAACGCCTGTGCGCCGATCGTAGAACTGTTGCAGCAGTACGGCGTGCAAAAGTGCTACTACGGCCACTTGCACGGCGCAGCCGCCCGGTTTGCTTTTGAGGGGGAGTATCAAGGTATTGATTTTCGCCTGATCTCTGCCGATCATCTGGCGTTTACCCCCTTATTTATCTGCAAATGAGCAGAAAAGCCAAATAATATAAATACTTGCTTGAAATTAAGAAATAGATATGTTATAATGCCAAATCGGTGATATTAGATAAATTTTGAGGAGGTCAAAGCAATGGCACTGAAATCATCCAATAAAGTGGACACCAATGTTTATGAAATCGAGGTTACCGTTGCCCCTGAGGAATTTACTCAGGCTTGTAAGGACGCATATTTGAAGCGCAGAAAATCTATCCAACTGCCCGGCTTCAGAAAGGGCAAGGCTACCCAGGGTATGATCGAAAAGCTCTACGGTGAGGGCTTCTTCTATGAGGACGCACTGGAGATCGTGTATCCCGCAGTTGTTACGGCTGCCATTGAGGAGGCCGGTCTGCGTACGGTGGACTCTCCCGCCGAGCTGGATGTAAAGACCATCAGCAAGTCCGAGGGCGTGGATATGACCATGAAGGTCACTGTGTACCCGGAGGTCAAGCTGGGCCAGTATAAGGGCCTGGAGGTTGTGCAGCTGCCCACAGAGGCAGACGATGAGGATGTGGCCAATGAGCTGACCAATATGCTGGACAGAAACAGCCGATTGGTGACTGTTGAAGACCGTGCTGCCGAGATGGGCGACACCGCAGAGATCGACTTTGAGGGCTTTGTGGACGGCGTTGCATTTGACGGCGGCAAGGGCGAGAACTATCCTTTGGAGCTGGGCTCCGGTTCCTTTATCCCCGGCTTTGAGGAGCAGGTGGCCGGTCACAAGACCGAAGAGGAATTTGATGTGAATGTAACTTTCCCGGAGGAGTACCAGGCAGAGAATCTGGCCGGTAAAGACGCTGTGTTTAAGGTGAAGATCCACGAGATCAAGACCAAGGAAGTACCGGCACTGGACGACGAGTTTGCCAAGGACGTGTCCGAGTTTGACACTCTGGACGAGTTGAAAGCTGATCTGAAGAAGCAGCTTAGCGAGAAAAAGGCGGAGGACGCCCGTCGCGACCTGGAAAACCAGTTGCTGGAACAGGCCATCGATGGTATGGAAGCCGAGATCCCGGAAGTGATGTTCACCAAGCGTGCCGACGAGATGATCAACGACTATGCTTACCGCTTGCAGGCCCAGGGCATTGACTTGCAGACCTACTTGCAGTACATGGGTCAGGATATGGACGCATTCCGTGCTACCTTTAAGGACGGCGCCGAGAAGCAGGTCAAGGCTTCTTTGGTACTGGAAGCCATCGTGGCCGCTGAGAAGCTGGAAGCCACAGAGGACGAGATCAGCGCCGAGATCGACAAGCTGGCCCAGCAGTACGGTATGGAAGCGGAGCAGATCAAGAAGGCTGTACCGGCTGACCAGATCGCTGCCGATGTAACCACTAAGAAGGCACTGGATCTGATCGTGGACAGCGCCAAGTTGGTAGAGAAGAAAGCGGAAAAGAAGGCCGCCAAGAAGTCCACTGCCAAGAAGGCAGACGACAAAAAGGCCGAGAAAAAGCCGGCAGCTAAAAAGACTGCCGCTAAGAAACCCGCCGCCAAGAAAACCGCCAAGAAAGAGGAAGATGCCGAGTAATACTGCGCACCTCTTTGAATGAATAAACAAAATACGGTCTATATTATAACAGACCGTATTTCCGCATAGACTGAGTTTAAGGAAAGTGATTTTATGGCTTTAGTCCCTTATGTTGTAGAGCAGACCGGCGCCGGCGAGCGCTCCATGGATATTTATTCCCGCCTGCTCAGCGACCGTATTATCGTGCTCTCTGACCAGGTGAACGACACCACCGCTTCTTTGGTGGTGGCCCAGCTGCTGTTTTTGGAGAGCCAGGACAGTGAGAAAGACATCAGTCTGTATATCAACAGCCCCGGTGGCTCTGTAACTGCCGGTCTGGCGATTTACGACACGATGAATTACATCAAGTGCGATGTGTCCACCATCTGTGTGGGTATGGCCGCCAGCATGGGTGCGTTCTTGCTTTCCAGCGGCGCCAAGGGCAAGCGCATTGCACTGCCCAACAGTGAAATACTCATTCACCAGCCCTTGATCGGCGGCAATGGCCTGACCGGTCAGGCGACAGATATTGAATTGGCTGCCAAGAACTTGGTGCGCACCAAGGAACGGCTCAATGAAATTCTTGCTAAGAACACCGGCAAGAGCTATGAGCAGATTGTGCAGGATACAGACCGAGACAACAGCATGACCGCACAGGAAGCGCTGGCGTACGGCCTTGTGGATAAAGTGATCGACAAGAGATAACACGGTAGACGGACGGATGGCAGCATCCGTCCTGTCTTTCTATTTTGGATTTGGAGTGTGCATACATGGCACGAGATGACAATTACAATCGTATGACCCGGTGCTCCTTCTGCGGCAAGTCAGAGGCAATGGTTCACAAGCTGATTGAAGGTCCGGGCGTATTTATCTGTGACGAGTGTATTCGCCTTTGCAACGACTTGATCCAGAGCACCGAGCTGGTGGACGCCCCCGGTAAGCAGGGGGAGGACGGCGATATGGTGCTGCCCAAGCCGGCAGAGATCAAGGCCCAGCTGGACGCCTATGTGATCGGTCAGGACGAGGCAAAAAAAGCGCTGTCCGTTGCGGTATATAACCACTATAAGCGTATTTTCAGCACCCAAAAGGACGATGTGGAGCTGCAAAAGAGCAACATCTTATTGATGGGTCCCACCGGCGTGGGTAAGACGATGCTGGCCCAGACCCTGGCAAAGATCCTGAATGTTCCCTTTGCCATTGCAGACGCCACCACCCTGACCGAGGCCGGGTATGTGGGCGAGGACGTGGAAAATATTTTGCTGCGCCTGATCCAAGCGGCGGACTTTGATGTGGAACGCGCCGAACGGGGCATTATCTATGTGGACGAGATTGACAAAATCAGCCGCAAGAGCGAGAACCGCTCCATTACCCGTGATGTAAGCGGTGAAGGCGTGCAGCAGGCGCTGCTGAAGATTTTGGAGGGAACAGTGTCCAATGTCCCCCCCGGCGGCGGGCGCAAGCACCCCCAGCAGGAGTTTATTCAGATTGATACGACGAACATTCTCTTTATCTGCGGCGGTGCCTTTGACGGCATTGAAAAAATCATTGAGAAGCGGATCGGTGGCAAGTCTATGGGCTTTGGCGCGGATATTCAAGCGGAAGATGTGGACGAAAACCGCGTGATGGAGCGGGTAGAGCAGCACGATCTGGTGAAGTATGGACTGATTCCGGAACTGATTGGGCGTATTCCTGTGATTGCCGTGCTGGAGAATTTGGATAAATCGGCATTGATCCGCATTATGACGGAGCCGAAGAATTCCATTGTTAAGCAGTATACCCGTATGTTCCAAATGGACGGGGTGCAGCTGGAGTTCCAGCCGGAGGCGCTGGCGGCTATGGCCGATGTGACCCTGGAGCGCAAAACCGGCGCCCGCGGTCTGCGCAGCGTGTTTGAATCTACCTTAAAAGAACTGATGTTCCAGATCCCCAGCGACAGCACGGTGGAGAAGGTGACCATCACCCCGGAGACGGTGCGCAGCGGTGCGGAACCGATCATTTTGCGCAATCCCAAGAAGGAGAGCCACGACCTGACGGCCGGTGCTCTAAAGAACGCATAAGCAAAGGAGTGCAGTGCGCAGCAGCGTATTGCGCTCTTTTTTTCTTTTCAGGTTGCCTTTTTATATATTTTATTATATAATACTGGGTAGCAATTTTTTTCTGCTTATGATTTTTTGTATTTAGAAGTAGGTTTTATAGATGGACGAAATGAACATTTTTGAGACAGCGCCCAGCTTCCCGGTGATCCCTTTGCGGGGACTGGTGATGTTTCCGGATATGGTGCTGCACTTTGATGTGGGGCGCAAAAAGAGCGTTGCTGCGCTGAAAGCAGCCATGAATGCGGATCAAAAGATCTTTTTGGTGTCCCAAAAGGACGCAGCGGTGGATGAACCGGGGCTGGATGATCTGTTCGGCGTAGGCGTGATTTGCTCTGTGCGGCAGATGATGCGCATTCCCGGCAGCGAAAATATGCGCGTGGTAGCCGAGGGTGACGGGCGCGGTGCTTTAATGGCGTTTGTACGCACCAAGCCGTTTCTTTCTGCGGTGGTACAGCCGCTGGAGGAACCGGAGGATCAGTTGGATCCGGATCGGGCCAATGCCTATCGCCGTGCGGTGAAAAAAGAATTTGAGCATTACGCCGAGATGGTGCCCAAGATCAGCAATGATGTAATTGCTAAGGTGCTTGCTTATCAGGAAAACGGTCCTTTGGCGGATTATATTTGCTCCAATACCTTTATGGATTATGCGGACAAGCAGGATGTGCTGGAGTGCTTGGACCCGGGTGAGCGGCTGCGTATGCTTTTAATGCTCCTGAGCAAGGAAAATACCACCCTGGAGATCGAAACGGAGCTGCACGAGCGCGTGCAGGCTGAGATCGACAAAAATCAGCGGGAGTATTACCTACGGGAGGAAATGCGGGTGATCTCCGAGTCTTTGGGCGAGGAGGATAATCCCCAGGAGGAAGCGGACGGCTACCGGGAAAAGATCGGCAAGCTGCGCTGCGACGAGGAAGCCAAAACCCATTTGCTCAAGGAATGCGACAAGCTGGCAAAAATGCCCCAAGGTTCCCACGAGGCCACAGTGGTGCGCAATTATTTGGACAAGTGCCTAGAAATTCCGTTCGGTACATATACCAAAGACAATATGCGCCTGGATCGTGCCCGCAAGGTGCTGGATAAGGATCATTACGGATTGGATAAAGTGAAAGACCGCATTGTGGAGTCCTTGGCAGTGCTGCGGCGCAACCCGGACTTCTCCGGTCAAATTCTCTGCTTGGCAGGCCCGCCTGGGGTAGGTAAAACCTCAATCGTCAAATCCCTGGCAAAGGCCATGAACCGCAAGTATGTGCGGGTGGCGCTGGGCGGTGTCCACGATGAGGCAGAAATTCGCGGCCACAGAAAGACTTATATCGGCGCTATGCCCGGCCGCATTATTGATGCAGTGATCAAAAGCGGCAGTATGAACCCCATTATCTTGCTGGACGAGATCGACAAGATCGGCAACGACATCAAAGGCGACCCGTCCTCCGCACTGTTGGAGGCGCTGGACCCGGAGCAGAACAATACCTTTGCTGATCATTATATTGAGTTTCCGGTGGATCTGTCCAAGGTGCTGTTTATCACTACTGCCAATGATACTTCCACCATTGCTCCGCCGCTGTTTGACCGTATGGAGGTTATTGAGCTTGGTTCCTATACCGCTACGGAGAAGTTCCGTATCGCCAAGGACCATTTGGTGAAGAAAGAGATGACCAAGCACGCGCTGTGTGCCAGAGAGTTTAAGGTTACGGACGGCGCGCTGGAGGAGATCATCGCGCATTATACCAGAGAGGCCGGTGTGCGGCGGCTGGAGAAATGTATCGGCACCCTGTGCCGCAAGGCGTCCGTAGCGCTGGAAAGCGGCGCCAAGTCTTTTCGCGTGAATGAAAAGAACTTGCAGGACTATCTGGGCGTGCCCAAGTACACGGATGACCTGATCCCGGGTGAAAACCAAGTGGGCGTGGTCAACGGTCTGGCTTGGACTTCTGTAGGCGGCACCATGCTGCCCATTGAAGTGTCTGCCTTCCCGGGCAGCGGCAAGGTGCAGATCACCGGTAATTTAGGCGATGTGATGACCGAGAGCGTTAAGACCGCCGTGGGCTTTATCCGCTCCCGCGCAGACACCTATGGTATTGACGATCAGTTCTATAAAAATAAAGACTTACACATTCACGCTCCGGAGGCAGCCATTCCCAAGGACGGCCCCTCTGCCGGACTGGCCATCACCACGGCGCTGGTCAGCGAGCTGACAGGCATTCCCATTCGCTGTGATGTGGCCATGACCGGCGAGATCAGCCTAAAAGGGCGGGCGCTGCCCATCGGTGGATTGAAAGAAAAGAGTATGGCCGCCTACAAGGCCGGTTGCTCCACGGTGATCATTCCGGCGGAGAACAGCAAGGACTTGCAGGAGATCGGCGAAGAAGTGAAAGCGGGCGTGCGCTTTGTGCCGGTAGACACCTTTGACCAGGTGCTGCCTATTGCGCTGGAATACATGCCCACACCTATCGCCCGGGAGGACAAGCCCGCCGCCGTGCCGGTGGCCAAGGCTAAGCGTGCCGATCGGCCGGTGGCTCAGTGAGGTGCCTATGAATTATAACAAAGCAACCTTTGATCGCGCCTTTGGCATCTCCGCCCAACTGCCCCCGGCAGACGGGATTGAGATTGCCTTTGCCGGGCGCTCCAATGTGGGCAAAAGCTCACTGCTCAATCGCCTGTTTAACCGCAAGTCCCTGGCCCGGGTCAGTTCCGTACCCGGCAAGACGGTGACCGTCAACTTCTATGATGTGGACGGCGTGCACTTTGTGGATTTGCCCGGTTACGGATACGCCAAGATCTCTAAGGCGGAGAAAAAGCGGTTTGGTGAGTTGATGGAGGGCTATTTTCAAAGCGGACGGCCCATTCGCCTTGTGGTGCAGCTGATTGATATGCGCCATGCCCCCACGGCGGATGATCTGCAAATGATCGACTTTTTGCAGCAGACCGGACTGCCCTTTGTGGTGGTGCTCACCAAGGCGGATAAATTAAAACCCACTCAGTATAAAAAAAGACTGGAAGAACTGGGCACGGAGCTGCCAAACCTGGGCACAGGCGTGCAGGTGATCCCGTTCTCTTCTGTGAAAGGGCAGGGGAGCGAACAGTTAAAGGCCGTGATTGAACAGGCCTGCCAGTCGGAATGATAGAAGCGGAGGATAGAAAAGATGGAGAAATTACCTTTTGTTACCAAGGAAAAGGCGGAGGAGATCGCAGCGCAGTTTCCCACCCCCTTTCATCTGTACGATGAGCGGGGTATTCGGGAAAATGCGGCTAAGCTGAAAGAGGCTTTTGCCTGGAACAAGGGCTACAAGGAGTTCTTTGCCGTCAAGGCAACGCCCAACCCCTTTCTGATTAACATTCTGCGGGAGTACGGCTGCGGCTGTGACTGCTCGTCCAAGACGGAGTTGATGCTCTCCAAAGCCATTGGCGCCGTGGGGGAGGATATTATGTTTTCTTCCAACGACACGCCCTTAGAGGAGTTCAAATACTGCAACGACCTGGGCGGCATCATCAACCTGGATGACATTACCCATATTGAAGCCGTGGAAAAAGCCTGCGGCAAGCTGCCCCGCAAAATGAGCTGCCGCTACAATCCCGGCGGTATGTTTAAGATCACCAATGATATTATGGACAACCCGGGGGACGCCAAGTACGGTATGACTACCGAACAGCTGTTTGAGGCCTTCCGGATCATGAAGTCCAAGGGCGTAGAGGAGTTCGGTCTGCACGCATTCCTGTGCTCCAATACGGTGACCAACGAGTATTATCCGCTGCTGGCCAAGGTGCTGTTTGATGTAGCAGTGCGGCTGAAGAACGAGCTGGGCGTAAAAATCAGCTTTATCAATCTGTCCGGCGGCGTTGGCATTCCTTACCGTCCGGAGCAGGAGCCGAATGATATTTTGAAGATCGGCGCCGGTGTACATAAGGTGTATGATGAGGTGCTTACCGCCAACGGTATGGGCGATGTGGCGATCTATACCGAGCTTGGCCGCTTTATGATGGGTCCCTACGGTGGCTTGGTAACCCGCGCTATTAACGAAAAGCATACTTATAAAGAGTATGTGGGCGTAGACGCTTGCGCCGTGAACCTGATGCGCCCGGCCATCTACGGAGCGTATCACCATGTGACGGTGCTGGGCAAGGAGAATCAGCCCTGCGACCACAAGTACGATGTGACCGGCTCCCTTTGCGAAAACTGCGACAAATTTGCCGTGGACCGTATGCTGCCGGAAATTGAACGCGGCGATCTGCTGTTTATCCACGACGCCGGCGCCCACGGCTTCTCCATGGGCTACAACTATAACGGCAAGCTGAAAAGTGCGGAAATTTTGTTAAAGACCGACGGCACTTTCCAGATGATCCGTCGGGCAGAGACTCCCAAGGATTACTTTGCCACTTTTGATTGCTTTGACTTTTACGACGACCTGATCAAAGGCTAAGAAAGATAAAAAAAGAGCGACCGGACAATTTTGTCCGATCGCTTTTTTGCGTTTTGCTGTTGGTTATTTGGTATAGAACATGGCGCCGGTTTGCGATTTGCTGTATCGGTACACACTCATCTCGATCCCCAGAGCCAGATAGATACAGAGTGACGAGGAGCCGCCGGCGGAGAACAGGGGCAGGGTGATGCCGATGCAGGGCAGCAGGCTCAGTTCCATGCCGATGTTAACAAAGGTCTGGGCAAAGAGCATAACGGCAATGCCGCTGCACATCAGGTAGCCGCCGTTATCCCGGGCACGCAGGCCGGTTTGACCTACCCGCAAAATCAGTATCGTTAAAATTAAAATCACTGCCAGTGCGCCGATAAACCCAAATTCCTCACCGGCTACGGACAAGATCATATCGTTCTGATTTTCCGGCACGGCGCCGCTTTGGGTCATATCGCCCTTTAAGAAGCCTTGACCGAGAAAACCGCCGTTGCCCATGGCGATCTTGCCGTTATTTTGTTGATACATGGTGCTCTCGTATTGCTCCGGGTAAAACAGGGCAATGATCCGCTCCCGCTGCAAGCCGGAGATCAGCTTCAACTTCCAGGCGGCCACAAAACCCACGATCAGTGCGCAAAACCCGGCTAAGAAGTAGCCGATGTTAATGCGGGCAAAGAACAGCATGCCGATAAACATAATCAGGAAGATCAGGGCGGACCCGGCGTCACCGGTCATCAGCACCAGCCCAATGGGGATCAACCCATGGATTACCAGCGGAATGATGGTGCGTATTTTATTGATCTTGTCCCGTACCATATCCAGGTGGTAGGAAAAGGAGATGATAAAGCCTACTTTCAGCAGCTCAGAGGACTGGAAGGTCAGCACCTTCAGGTCGATCCAGCTGCGGGCGTCCTGCCGGGCATCCGGCGCAATGCCAAAGAAAAAAGTGTAGATCATCAAACCTACGCACCCGGCGGCGATCACCGGCCACAGCTTGGCTACCGCCTCATAGTTCACATTAGAAACCAGTAGGCAGATCACCACCCCCAGCGCCATGGACAGGAACATGGAGCGCACATCGCTGCTGATGATCTTGCCGTCCTTTAAGGCAGAGTGGGTAGCGCTGTACACCAGCGCCAAACCGTATAGAGAGCCAACCATGGCGGTTAGCAAAGTTACATAATCTAAACCGGAAAATAATTCCAACAGCGGCGATTGCTTTTGCCGACTGTGCACGATCTGCCTCCTCTCATTACAGGGTAGTCTTTATTATATTATGAATTTTGCCAGAATTCAAGAGAAGCGGGCAATTATTACTTGGATTATTTTATCCCTTGTGTTATAATAACTTGCGAGAAACGTTGTGCCCGCTGTGGCGCGTACAGGAGTATGTATATGCTGACAGATATTGAGATCGCCGCACAGGCGAAAATGAAAAGAATTACGGATGTGGCTGCGGCTATGGGTATTCGTCCGGAGGAGCTGGAGCCTTACGGTCATTATAAAGCGAAGCTGTCCGATGATCTGCTGACTCGGCTGCAAGATCGTCCGGACGGCAAGCTGGTGCTGGTAACGGCGGTCAACCCTACCCCTGCTGGTGAGGGCAAGACCACCGTGAGTATCGGCTTGGGTCAAGCTATGTGCAAACTGGGAAAAAATGCGGTGATCGCTCTGCGGGAGCCGTCCCTGGGTCCGGTGTTCGGCATTAAGGGCGGCGCTGCCGGCGGCGGTTACAGCCAGGTGGTGCCTATGGAGGACATTAACCTGCACTTTACCGGTGATCTGCATGCCATTACCAGTGCCAATAATCTGATGTGTGCGCTGCTGGATAACCATATTCAGCAGGGGAATGTGCTGGGGATTGATCCCCGCCGTGTGCAGGTGAAGCGGTGCATGGATATGAACGATCGCGCCCTGCGCAATATTATCTGCTCTTTGGGCGGCACCCTGAACGGCGTGCCCCGGGAGGATCACTTTTGCATAACCGTTGCCAGTGAGGTAATGGCGATCCTGTGCCTTGCGGAGGATCTGCAAGATCTGAAAAAGCGGCTGGGTGATATTTTGGTAGCCTATACCTATGACGGCGCACCGGTGTATGCCCGGGATATTCAGGCAAACGGTGCCATGACCGTGCTGCTGAAGGATGCGATTAGGCCCAATTTGGTGCAGACTTTGGAGAATACGCCGGCCATTATGCACGGCGGTCCCTTTGCCAATATTGCCCACGGCTGCAACTCTGTACGGGCTACCAAAACCGCGTTGAAGCTGGGCGATTACGCCATTACCGAGGCGGGCTTTGGCTCTGACCTGGGGGCAGAGAAATTCTTTGACATTAAGTGCCGCTACGCGGGGCTGACACCCGCCTGCGTGGTGCTGGTGTCTACCGTGCGGTCTATGAAATATCTGTCTCTTATACACATCTGACGCTGCCGACG
>ERZ1026943.1189-NODE-1189-length-10860-cov-5.405646_pt1 | contig 10860 bp, 9 predicted proteins | sample MGYA00519461_ERZ1026943 | MGnify/ENA primary metagenome ERZ1026943 (study PRJEB26926, sample SAMN06164617) | human gut metagenome | biome: ENVO:00009003; feature: ENVO:2100002; material: ENVO:00002003 | host: Homo sapiens | place: USA | collected 2012 ...
TACGAGATGCTCAGGAGTCTCGTGGGCTCGGAGATGTGTATAAGAGACAGATCACGCTCTTTTCAATCAGTACAATACCGTCTCCGCCGATGCCCTTGTGCCGGTCAGAGAATTCAATGGACAGACTCTCCGGACAGGTGATGATGCCGCACTGGTTGTTGAAGAAAATGTAGTCGTCGCCGCTGCCCTGCATTTTGGTGAATTTCAGCAGGCCCTTTTCGCTGCGCATATGGTTGATGTCCACCAGCTCGGTGTTCATTTGATTGTAGCGAGAGGCGATAATATCTGCCAGGGCGTTGGCGGTGTCCAGGCTGGTCAGGGTGGCAATGCCCAGCTGATTGGCCCGGTTGTGCAGCTTGATATAGTCTGCAATGGACTTCTTATCGCTTTTTCCTGTGTAGACAATGTAGTCCAATTTGCCGCTCTCTACCAAGTCCATAATGGAGTTGTCCTGGCGCAGCTTGTTGACCACATGCACCTCAATACCCAGAGAGCGAATAGCCGCCGCCGTCTCCGGCGTTGCCCATAGCTCCGCGCCCAGGTCGTCCAACTTTTTCGCCAGACCCACGATCTCAAACCGGTCTTGCTTTGTTACGGTGATGAGTACCCCGTGGCGGCCCTGCTTTTGGCTTTCTACCTTATACCCGGCAGATACCAGCCCCTTAAACAGTGCCTCGTTCAAGTTTTTGCCTACGCCCAGCACCTCACCGGTGGATTTCATCTCCGGCCCTAACTGGGAGTTTACATCATTGAGTTTTTCAAAGCTGAATACCGGCACTTTTACCGCAAAGTACGGCGGCGTGCGATACAGCCCGGTGCCGTAGCCCAGGTCTTGCAGCTTTTCGCCTACCATAATTTTTGTTGCCAGTTCCACCATGGGCACGCCGGTGACTTTACTGATATAGGGAATGGTGCGGGAGGCTCTAGGATTCACCTCGATTACATACAACTCGTTGCGATAGATCAGGTACTGGATGTTCACCAGTCCCTTGGTGCCCAAGGACAGCGCCAGCTTTTCGCTTACATCGCAGATTTTGTGGAGCATCACATCGTTCAGGTTATAAGGAGGATATACGGCAATGGAGTCGCCGGAGTGTACACCGGCCCGTTCAATATGCTCCATAATGCCGGGGATCAGCACATCTTTGCCATCGCTGATGCAGTCCACTTCCAACTCTGTACCCATCATATATTTGTCTACCAGCACCGGATTTTCAATCCCTTGTGCCAGAATCAGCTCCATATAGCGGCGCACATCATCATCCGTGTAGGCGATGGTCATATTTTGCCCGCCGATCACATAGCTGGGGCGCAGCAGCACCGGATAGCCCAGTTCGTTGGCTGCTACCAGTGCCTGGGGCATGGTCATCACGCTGGTGCCCTTGGGACGGAAAATGCCGAATTTTTCCAGCAATGCGTCAAACCGTTCTCGGTCCTCGGCAATGTCGATGGACTCGGCGCTGGTGCCCAAAATAGTAATACCTTTTTCATCCAGGAATTTAGTCAGCTTAATGGCGGTTTGGCCGCCAAAGGCCACCACCACCCCAATGGGCTTTTCCACCTGAATCACCTGCATCACATCTTCCGGGCACAGCGGCTCAAAATACAGCCGATCGCCGGTGTCAAAGTCAGTGGATACCGTCTCCGGGTTGTTGTTAATAAGAATGACCTCATAGCCCAGCTCTTTTAGCGTCCACACACAGTGCACGGAGCTGTAATCAAACTCAATGCCCTGCCCAATGCGGATGGGGCCGGAGCCAAGTACAATGATCTTTTGCTTGCCGCTTTGGGGCAGGCTGCGGGCCTCGCAGTGGGCGTCATAGGTGGAATAGAAGTAGGGCGTCTCTGCAGCGAATTCCGCACCGCAGGTGTCTACCATTTTATAGACGCAGTCCTGATGATAGGGAATGGAGCCGCCGCTGATGCGCGCCAGGGCTTCATCGGTATAGCCGTAGTGCTTGCCCTGCATGTACTGCTCCCTGGATAGGGGCAACCCGTCGATTTCTTTTTCATAATCCGCCAGGTTTTTCAGCTTAGCCAGGAACCACTCGTCGATCATGGTGATTTGGTGGATTTCCTCTATACGCACGCCCTTTTTCAGCGCAGCGAATACGGAGAACAGCCGCAGATCATCCTGGTCGTGCAGCTTCTCGTGTATATCCAGTCCGTCCAGCGCCTTGTTATTTAGTGTGTCCAGCCCGATTTCTGCGCCGCGCACTGCCTTCATAATGGCGGCCTCAAAACAGGGTGCAATGCTCATCACTTCGCCGGTGGCTTTCATTTGGGTGCCCAGTTTGCGGGAGGCGTTGACAAATTTGTCAAAGGGCCACTTGGGCACTTTGACTACCACATAATCCAGGGTCGGCTCAAAGCAGGCACAGGTTTTGCCGGTTACATCGTTTTTAATTTCGTCCAGGGTATAACCCAAAGCGATCTTAGTGGTCACCTTGGCAATGGGATAGCCGGTGGCCTTGGACGCCACAGGGCGGAGGAACGGCTGACGCGGGGATTGACCTCAATCACGCTGTACTCCATGCTCTCCGGGTTCAGGGCAAACTGACAGTTGCAGCCGCCCTCAATGCCCAGCTCGGTGATAATATCCAGAGATGCGGAACGGAGCATTTGGTACTCTTTATCCGCCAGGGTCACAGCCGGGGCAATGACGATGGAGTCACCGGTGTGAACGCCCACCGGGTCAAAGTTTTCCATAGAGCACACGGCAATCACATTGCCGGCGCTGTCCCGCATCACTTCAAATTCAATTTCTTTCCAACCGGCAATATACCGCTCCACCAGCACCTGGGTAATGGGGGAGAGCATCAGGCCGTTTTTTGCAATTACATCCAGCTGCTGCTCATTATAAGCCACGCCACCGCCGGCACCGCCAAGGGTAAAGGCCGGACGAATAATCACCGGGTAGCCAATCTCTGCGGCAATCTGCCGTGCGTGCTCCGGGGTGGTGGCAATGTCGCTGGGAACCACAGGCTGGCCCAGCTTCATCATGGTGTCGCGGAACAGCTGCCGGTCCTCGGCTTTGTCAATAGCCTGGGCAGTTGTGCCCAGCAGGGTCACGCCCATTTTGTCCAAATAGCCGTCCTTTGCCAGCTGCATACTGATGGTCAGGCCGGTTTGGCCGCCCAGGCCGCCTAAGATGGAGTCCGGGTGCTCTTTTTCAATAATGCGCTTCACGGTCTCTTCCGTCAGCGGCTCTAAATAAATATGATCCGCCAGCGCCTTGTCCGTCATAATGGTGGCCGGGTTGGAATTGACCAGCACCACTTCCAGTCCGGCGTCTTTTAGCACCCGGCAGGCCTGGGCGCCGGCATAGTCGAACTCTGCCGCCTGGCCGATAACGATGGGGCCGGAGCCGATCACCAGTACCTTTTTGATATTCTTATTCAGCGGCATGGCTCTCGCCTCCCATCATCTGTAAAAATCGGTCGAACAAAAAGCGGGTGTCGTGGGGCCCGCTGCATGCCTCCGGATGGAACTGTACCGTAAAGGCGTTCTGGGCAGGGTAGTCGATCCCTTCGCAGGTGCCGTCGTTGGCGTTCACCCAGCGTAGGGTGCCGCCGCTGGCCTCAACGGTATCGTTCACCACCGCGTAGCCGTGGTTTTGACTGGAGATATAGGTGCGCCCGGTTTGCAGGTCCTTTACCGGTTGGTTCACGCCACGGTGACCGTATTTCAGCTTTTCCGTCTTGCAGCCCATTGCCAGTGCCAGCAGTTGGTGCCCCAGGCAAATGCCAAAAATAGGCGCCTTGCCGATGAGCTTTTTCAGCTGAGCAATGGCAGCGGTGTTCTCTGCCGGATCTCCGGGACCGTTGGACAGCATAATGCCGTCCGGGTGCAGTGCTAAGATGTCCTCCGCCTTGGTGTCGTAGGGCATGACCGCCACATTGCAGCCACGCTTGTTCAGCTCTCTTGCAATGTTGGCCTTGGCGCCGTAGTCCAGCAGCACCACATTGTGCTTGTGCTCGTCGGCAGACAGCAGTTGAGGTTTGGTAGCAGACACGCTTTTTACTGCGTCTGCCACCGCATAGTCCCGCACTTTGTTATAGTCCACCACACGGGGATCGTCACAGATCACGGCGTTCATTACACCGCTTTCCCGAATGGTCTTTGTGATCTCTCTGGTATCTACGCCGTAGACGCCAATAATGCCTTGGGATTTTAAGAAATCGTTCAGGGTCTCTCGGCAGCGGAAGTTGGAGGGCGCCTGGCAATACTCACGCACGATATAGGCGCTTACATAGCTTTTGGGGCTCTCCATATCTTCCGGGATAAAGCCGTAGTTACCGATGAGGGGAAAGGTTTGCAGCACGATCTGGCCGTAATAGCTGGGGTCCGTCAGGGTCTCGATATAACCGCCCATACCGGTGGTAAATACCAGTTCGCCCTGAATTTCGCCACCGGCACCGAAACGATAGCCCTCAAAGGTTTGTCCGTTCTCCAGACAGAGATATACTTTCTGTTTTTTCATAGTTTAACCTAACAGCTTCACAAGCACGGCCTTTTGGGCATGCAGGCGGTTTTCTGCTTCGTCAAAGATCTCATTGGCATGAGCTTCAAACACTTTGGCGGTAATCTCTTCCTCCCGGTGTGCGGGCAGGCAGTGGAGCACCATAGCGTCCGGCTTGGCGGCGGCCATTACTTCGTCGTTGATCTGGTAGTTTTTAAAGATCTTTTCCCGCTCTGCTTTTTCTTCTTCCTGACCCATAGAGGCCCACACATCGGTGTAGACCACATCTGCGTCTTTGGCGCAGGCCAAAATATCCTCGCTGCAAGTGAAGGTGCCGTTCTCCTTGGCCCAGGCCATGATCTGGGCATCCGGCTGGTAGTCCTTGGGGCAGGCGATGGCGCACTCCATACCCATGGAGATGGCGCCTACGATTAGGGAGTTTGCCATATTGTTGCCGTCGCCGATAAAGCAGAATTTCAGCCCGTCAAAACTCTTCTTATACTCGCGAATGGTCATCAGATCCGCCAGCACCTGGCAGGGGTGGCAGTAATCGGTCAGGCCGTTGATGATGGGAATGGAGCCGTACTCTGCCAGGTCCTCCACCTCTTTTTGCGCAAAGGTGCGGATCATAATGCCGTCCAGATAGCGAGAGAGTACCCGAGCCGTGTCCTGTACCGGCTCACCGCGGCCGATCTGCAAATCTCGGTTGGAAAGGAACAGTGCCTGACCGCCTAACTGGTACATACCGGTTTCAAAGCTGACCCGGGTGCGGGTAGAGCTTTTTTGAAAGATCATACCCAGGGTCTTTCCCTTTAAGTGGTGGTGTTCAATGCCATGCTGGTTCTCATATTTCAACTGGTCTGCCAAGTTGAGAATGTCCAGAATATCGCCTTTGTCCAGGTCCGCCAGTTTCAGTAAATGTTTCATGCTTCAAGCACTCCTTTCAGTATCTCCAGTCCCTCGTCCAGCTCCGCATCGCTGATGTTCAGCGCCGGCAGCAGACGAAGCTTTGTTTTTGCCGTTAAGATCAGTAGGCCGTTTGCCAGGCAAGCCTTGGCCACTTCTCCTGCGGGTTTGTCCGTTTCGATCCCCAGCATCAGCCCCATACCGCTGATGCTCTTGACGCCTTTCACTTTTGCCAGCGCCGTGCGGATCTTCTCGCTCTTGCGCTGTACTTCGTGCAGGAAGTCGTCGTTGATCCGCTCCACAATGGAGCAGGCACCGGCAGCCACCACCGGGTTGCCGCCAAAGGTAGAGCCGTGGGAGCCGGGGGTCATGGTGTTTTGCAGCTTTTCCCCAAACAGCACGGCGCCGATGGGAAGTCCGCCGCCCAGGCCTTTAGCTGTGGTTACAATGTCCGGAGTAATGCCGTATTGCTGGTAGGCAAAGTAGGTGCCGGTGCGGCCGTTGCCGGTCTGCACTTCATCTACCGCGATCAGAATGTCTTTTTCCTTTGCCAGCTTGGCAATGGCGTTTACGAATGTTGGACTTAGGTTATTCACGCCGCCTTCGCCCTGTACGCATTCAAACAGCACAGCGCACACATCGTCCGTGGCTGCCGCTTGCAGTGCCTCTATATCATTGGCCGGGCAGTATTTGAACCCGGGTGTAAAGGGGTCAAACACCGTGTGAAAGCTGTCTTGCCCTGTGGCCGCCAGGGTGGTAATGGTGCGGCCGTGGAATGAGTTTACAAGGGTAATGATGGTGCTGCGCCCGGCGCCGTATTTGTCAAAGCTGTACTTGCGGGCAAATTTGATGGCGCCCTCGTTGGCTTCTGCCCCGGAGTTGCCGAAGAACACCTTTTTCATCCCGCTCTTTTCACACAGCAACTGCGCCAGCTTGGCGCAGGGGGCGGTGTAGTAGAGATTGGAGGTGTGCTGCACCCGGTGCAGCTGTTCTTCCACAGCTTTGGTCCAGACCGGATCGTTGATGCCAAAGGCAGTTACCCCGATGCCGGATCCGAAGTCGATGTATTTTTTGCCGTTCTCGTCGTAGAGGGTAGAGCCTTGACCTTTCGTCAGCGCCACATCAAAGCGCCCGTAGGCGTGGGCTACATATTGATTATCCAGTTCTTTTGTGTTCATGGGACTTCCTCTTTATCTGCTGCGGAACATGGTGCCCATACCTTCATCGGTAAGCAGCTCCATCAAGATGGAGTGGGGCACGCGGCCGTCGATTATAAACGCTTTTTTGACCCCGCGGCGCAGGGCCTCGGTCATGGAGTCGATCTTGGGGATCATGCCGCCGCCGATAATGCCGTCGGCAATCAGCGCCGGAGTGTCGCTGATATAGACTCTGTGTATCAGCGAGCTTTCGTCGTCCTTATCTCTCAACAGACCCACCACATCGGTCATGGAGATCAGTGCCTCTGCCTGTAAAGCCCCGGCCACTGCGGCAGCCACCGTGTCTGCATTGATGTTGTAGCAGTTGCCGTCTTCATCGTAGCCGATGGTGGAGATCACCGGGATGAAGTTCTTGGAAATGGCTTCTTCCACCACTTCCATATTGATGTCTGTGATCTCACCCACATAGCCATGGACGTCGTCTACCGGCCTGCACTTTAGCATATTGCCGTCCAGCCCGCACAGACCGAGGGCGTGGCCGCCCAGATTGCCGATCTGGCACACCAGGCTTTTGTTCACCTTACCGGCCAGTACCATTTGCACCACTTCTGCGGTCTCTTTATCGGTAACCCGCAGACCATCCACAAACTCGGAGTCCAAATGCATACGCTCCAGGGTCTTGTTGATCTCCGGACCGCCGCCGTGCACCAGCACCACATGGATACCGATGGTGGACAGGAGTACCAGATCGTTCATGACGGTTTCTTTCAGTTCTTCATTGATCATGGCGTTGCCGCCGTATTTGACAACGATGACTTTCTTGCGATACATCTGAATGTACGGCAAGGCTCTTGCCAGGATCTCCGCCTTTTGGGGATTTGCAATTTCCATTCTATCACTCCGTTCGCTTATATTTCTTAGTAAAATCAGGTGCGGTAGTCGCCGTTGATTTTCACATAGTCATAGGTCAGGTCGCAGCCCCAGGCGGTGGCGTTTTCGTCCCCCTGGTTCAGATCCACTAAAATATAAATCTCGTCCTCTGCCAGCACCTTGGCGGCCTCTTCTTCGGAGAAGTCCACACCGGCGCCGTTGCGGCACACGGTGACCGTACCGGCTGTGGATTTTAAGGCCACAGCCACCTTGTCAATATCAAATTCCGCCGGGGCGTAACCGATGGCGCACAGCACCCGACCCCAGTTGGCATCCTCGCCGAACATGGCGCATTTGAACAAGGTAGAGCCGATCACTTCCTTGGCAACGATAATGGCGGTGTCCTTGGTGGGCGCGCCGGAGCACACGCATTCCAGCAGCTTGCTGGCGCCCTCGCCGTCCTTGGCCAGCATACGGGTCAGGTTGGCCATCACATCATAAAGGACAGCCTTAAAGGTGTCCAGCGCCGGGCCGGGGGCGGTGATTTCCCCATTGCCCGCCAGACCGGAGGCCATGATTTCTACCATATCGTTGGTGGAGGTATCGCCGTCAATGGACAGGCAATTGTAGGTGACTTTTACGATCTCACGCAGTGCCTGTTGCAGCATTTCCGCGCTGATGGCGCAGTCGGTGCTGATAAAGTTCAGGGTAGTGGCCATATTGGGGTGGATCATACCGGAGCCTTTGGCCATACCGCCCAGGCGGCAGGTTTTGCCGTCCAGCTGGAACTCTACTGCATACTCTTTCTTCACTGTATCGGTGGTCATAATAGCGGTAGCCGCTTCTTCATTCTTGTTATAATCCAGTTCTTTCACCAGCGTAGGCACGGCAGTAATAATCGGTTCAATGGGCAGCACCTGGCCGATGACACCGGTGGAAGCCACCAGCACCTGTTCAGCAGGCAGACCCATTTCGTCTGCCACCAGCTGGCACATTTTGGCTGCTTTTTCTACGCCGTCTGCGTTGCAGGTGTTGGCATTTTTGGAGTTGGCAATGATGGCTTTGGCCTTGTTGCCGCTTTTTGCCAGATGGTCTTTGGTTACAAGTATAGGTGCACCCTTTACTTTATTTTGGGTATATACCGCTGCGGTGTTGCACAGCACATCACAGGCCACCAGGCAAATATCGTTTTTATGTACATAGTCCGGGTTCGGGTTTTCTACTGCCGGCTTTTTTATGCCGCAGTAGGTGCCGCTGGCTTTGAATCCTTTTGCGGCACAAATGCCGCCGTCAATCTTGGTCATATTTTATTCTCCTATTGTCAGCCCGGTGACTTCATCCAGTCCCAGGGCAATGTTCATACACTGAATGGCAGCGCCGGACGCGCCCTTGCCCAGGTTATCAAACCGAGCAGTGAGTAGCAGCCTTTCGTCGTTGCCGTTGATCTCAATTTCCATGTCATCCCGACCGGCCATATTGTTGGCACCGATCATACGTTCGCTGTAACCCAGGGGGCGTACCTTGACCACTCGGCTGTCGCCATAGTGCTCTGCGTAGAACGCCTGCATATCTGCCGGGGTCATTCGCTTTTTCAGTAGGTCGGCAAACAGCGGCACGGATACGGTCATCCCGCAGGGATAGTCACAAATATGGGGAGCGAAAATGGGCGTGCGCGCCAAGTGGCTGATGGCGCCCATTTCTTTTAAGTGCTTGTGCTGCTGGGTCAGTGCGTACTGCCGGGGACTGTCCAGTTCAGGATCCCGATCCGCCGCTTCATATTGGGCAATGCCTTTGTTCCCTGCGCCGCTGTAACCGCTCATGGCGTAGCACACAATGGGATAGTCGGCGGGTAAAATGCCGCCGGACACCAGGGGATAGACCAAAGCGTTAAATCCGCTGGCGTAGCAGCCGGGCACCGCAATACGGTTGGAGCTTGCGATCTTCTCTCGAAAGGCGGGTGCCAGCTCCGGAAAGCCGTAGGCCCAGTCCGGCAGGGTGCGGTGGGCAGTGGAGGTGTCAATCAACTTCACCTTAGGGTTGGTAACCAGTGCCACCGCTTCAATGGCTGCCGGGTCCGGCAGGCAGAGAAAGGTAATGTCCGAATCGTTTATGCACTTGGCTCGCTCTGCCGGGTCCTTCCGCTTGTCCTCGTCAATTTGAATCAGCTCCAACTCCGGTCGGTTCTGGAACCGGGAAAAAATCTTCAGTCCGGTGGTGCCGGCTTTACCGTCAATGAATATTCTTGTCATTTTTATACAGTCCGTCCTTTTTTTAACTTCTATTTATTATACACGCATAGAGAGCAATGTCAATAGAACGACGGAAAAAATATCATAAATATGCAAGAATAAGAATAAATATACATTATGTATTCAATTCCATAGACAAGGTGCTCTATAATCAAAAAAATATGGCTCTTTTTGGGGCCAATGGCTTGACAAATTACAGATTTTCTCTATTCTGTTAAACTGTCTTAGAGTATGTAATTTTAGGCAAAGGAGGGTGAATATGCAAAAGGAAGTGATGGTGGCGTTGATCTCCTTGGCAGGCACCATTGCCGGCTCTTTTGGAGGCGTGCTTGCGTCGTCCAAACTGACGGCCTATCGGTTGCGGCTGCTGGAAAGCAAGGTGGACAAGCACAACCGCTTTGCGGAGCGGCTGCCGGTGGTGGAGGAAAAAATAAAGGTCCTCAACCATCGGGTGGAGGACCTGGAGCACGCCGAAGCGGCTCAATCTATGCGTTCAAAGTAAAGCAGGGTGTCTACCGGGCAGGGGAGGGTGACCGTTTCGTTTGAATAAATCTTGTCGCCCAGTCGCCATTTGCCGGTGGGTATGCACACCTTGCGTCTGCGTTGCCCCTTTTTCAGTACCGGCGCTACTAAGATCCGGTCGCCCAGAAGAAATTGGTCGGTAATGCCGCCGTAGCCGCAGTGGGGATAGGCGTATTCCATGGCCCGCACCATGGGCGCACCGGTTTGGCTGGCCTCTTTGGCACAGGCGATGATATAGTCGCCGTATTTGGCATGCAGGGCACTCATTTCTCGGCAAATGCGACGGGTCTCTGGATTGCCCAGATCCCAAATGTTCAGACTGTACTGCATCATGGGCATCAGCGCAGAGGCCTCGCAATAGCGGGCAAACAACTCGTGATCCAACCTTTCTGCCGGACCGCGAAAGTCATTGATCTGCCCGCCGCCAATCATATCCGGGCAGCTGTAAGGATAGCCGGACAGCCCTTGAATGAGCACATTTGGCACCAGTGCGCCCAGTCCCAGGAAGTTCCAACGATGGCTTTTATCCGCCAGTCGCTGGGCAACGCCCATGCCGCCGCACTGGAAGCAGGCGCGGAGTTCATTAAAACGATAGTGCCGGGCGGACAACGCCCATAGTTTACTTTGACCGTTGGCGTCTACGCCCCCGTAGGTACTGTCTCTTATACACATCTCCGAGCCCACGAGACTCCTG
>ERZ1026943.1195-NODE-1195-length-10833-cov-4.544906_pt1 | contig 10833 bp, 7 predicted proteins | sample MGYA00519461_ERZ1026943 | MGnify/ENA primary metagenome ERZ1026943 (study PRJEB26926, sample SAMN06164617) | human gut metagenome | biome: ENVO:00009003; feature: ENVO:2100002; material: ENVO:00002003 | host: Homo sapiens | place: USA | collected 2012 ...
AAGAGACAGACATTATATTCTAGCAAATACTGAGTTCCCCCACCTTTCCAGCTGCCCCAAGCAGCCACTTTTCCTGATTGAACATTTGGTATAGGTTTTATAACTTTATATTTATGATATGGACTTATTGATGTATAAAGGTCCAATGAGCAATGTACCGGCTACGACCTGTAAATTACCATTTCATTATTAATGGCGTATTTCAAATTATCTATAAAATCACTGAGCTGTTTTTCATCGAATAGAAAATCGGGTAGCTTCGCATCAGACTGTAACATTCGTCCGATTCCGATATAATAACCGTCAACATAAATATTGACATCCGTTGTTACCCTTTCCGAATTATCAAACCCATAAGTCACTGTACACCCGTTCACTATATTTCCGATTTCGCTATAACCGAACTGATCCGTCACGCTTTCTGTAAGATTTTCAGGTATTACAAACTTATCTTTATAAATCGGTGAAGCATCGTCTTTGGAAAATCCGCAGTTTTTCTCTTTTGCAAAATCAATAAACGCGCCTTTTCCATCAACACTGTAATAATAAGAAGTCCTCAATGCACATATATAGGCATATTCTATTTTCAGTTGCTTTTTTACATCAGATTTTTCTATTACGCTGACTATAGGTGCATATTCATCCGGCACGGGGAGATAATCCTGTCGGTATTCTTCATTACCGTCGGGATTAGTGTAGTACTCATCAAGAAAATCTTTTATTGCCTTGTCATAATCATCACACTGAATTTGCTTGTAGGCATCATCATAGGGCGGTTGCGTATACTTTTCGTCATTATAAAAACACACAGTCCGAACCCTATCATCCCCATTTGATTCTTCGCCGATGCTTGCCACACTTTCATTCACTATGCTTTCAAAAGAATTGTTGTTATTACCGTTTTCCGCGTTTGAGCTTGTGTCGGAATTTGCACAAGCAGGGAGTGTCAGACATAATATCATAGAAATAACTGTTGCCGGAAACTTTTTCATAGTTTCATTCTCCTTTTTATCAATAATCAAAGCGTTTATGGTTTGATTCTATTGTTTTTTTGCATTTACTGCAAAAATATAAATAATTTCTAGTTCTTTCTTCACTATAAATACATTTACTTTCGCCTTTGGGAGGAGTACAATTATCTTTTGTACGGAACACATGTCCGATTTCGTGAACCGAATCAAAAACTTCTTGAGAAAATGCAAGTGATTTATCGTTATTGTTATTAACAAGTATATCGCCAGAAGCTACTAAAGCTATACTTTCTTTTTCAAACGCCATGCCATTAAGACCGCCCTTTCTATGGATTTCTGAATCTTTTACATTGCATAATTTATGACCTGTAAAAATCAATGTAATAAATTGATTGTTTTCATTATAATCGTCTACAATTTTCTTTATCGTATCTTCGTATTTATTATGTATCATAACTTGGTTAATATTTTTATGGTGATAGATGCCTTTATTATCTGGCGTAGTACACACATTTTCTCCACCACATTTACAATATCCATTATAATTATTTCCATAATTTGGGCATTTATCAGCGTATGATTCATAGTTACTATAAGTAAATTCAAGTAAAATGCCGAAATCATTTATATATTTATCCGCTGTATTAGAAGTTATATTTCTTATTCTAGTATTAGCCGCTGATAAACCTCCAAATCTGTTTATATAAGCTTTGTCGTATAGCACTTTTACTTTTGCTTTGGATTTGTAAACATATGCGGTAATTGAGGCTTTGCGTGAATACCCTTGACTCGAAGTGACCGTCAATGTAATAGTAGTTTTTCCTTGTTTCTTTCCAGTAACTACACCACTTTGAGTAATTGAAGCAACTGAAGTGTTGCTACTACTCCATGACTGAGTATAGGATATTGAACTATTGGAAATTGAAACATCTAAATCTTTGGCTGTATCCACTTTAATTTTGTTTGGACTACTGCCATCTGAAGATTTAATTGCTACGGAAAAATCATTTAATTGGTTGTATTCTATATAAAAATATGGTCGATATTTTGAATCAGCCTGAACTGAACCGAACGTCTTCATATATGACGCATATACAGAAGATCCCTCAAGCATCGGCAATGCGTAAAATTCTATACCTTTTTCTATATCTGAAGTATTCCCAACCCAATTCTTAACAATATTGGAAACGTTCCATTTAAACCAATGTGACATAGTATCTGTTGAAGGATTGGTGTCTGATTTCTTTTTTCCGTTCGCATACGAAACCGGCAGCATACTTCCGCCTTTGCCTGTGTTTTCGGCATTCAGTGCATTCCATGTATATTGACCGGATTCATTCCAACTTTTTCCTGCAAATTGGGTGCAATACACCGGCACTTCATCACCTTGGCACATAAGATCACGCATTTCAATACTTGCCGAAATTATCTGACCTTTTAGTGTTATTCCGTGATTGTTGAGCACATTTTTTTGTTTAAATTTCAAAAGCGTTCTACAGGTACCCCAATCACTCCAACCTACTCTTGACACACCTGACAATCCGGCTGATTTTTCTGTATCTCCTTTGCCGTCTGTTCCTTTAAAAACCTGCATATCTTCAATACCATTATTGCCAACATTTGATTTTATGGACGGATCAATAGTAACCGGGTATTTGGTTTTTTCACTCTTCAGATACTCATTATCGACAGTTACAGAAATCACATAGTAATTATTTTTTTCTTTCTCGATTATTTGGTATTTTCCCATTGTGTTGTTTTTATTATCAGCAGAAAACACAACAATTTCACCGATAACAGCTTGTACATTTCCGTTATTGTCTTTGAGCAAAAGCACCCCTTTATCTTCACATAATTCTAATCCATTAGTTAAAAGCTCAAAATCGAATTTATTAATTCCATTGTATTTTTCTAAAATAATATCTTCTTTTACGCCATCATAAGTATATGTATATTCAACATCTGTATATTCATCAAATACACCTTCATACTTTACACTTTCTTCGCCGGATTTTTTGCCCACTGACAAAACTCTTACTAAATTGTTATTACTGATAGGTCGCATTGACAAATTGAGTTCTTCGTCATCCACTGCTATTCCTGACGAGAGCGAAAACGGAAGTGTGACCTCTATATCGTTACTTTCACTTTTAAACACATTGCCTTTTTTTATGACTTTGTTTGATTTATCAACGACATCACCGTCATCTGATATATACTTAACAGGAGAATCGAAAATATAGAGTGCTCTTGTACCGTCATTTTTTTCAAGAACAATATCGCTTAAATCGGTTTCTTCGCTTTTGACTCTTGCTGAGAAACCTTGTGCTTTAAGTTCTACAACATCAAGTTGTTCAGGAATGTTTGCGTACTCAATAGAAATCTTTTCCTCCTGTGACGGTTCAACCGTTTGTAGTTGATTTTGTTCTTCATTCAGTGTAATGCTATTATCTGTTTGTGCAAATGCCGTTGTTGCAATTGTAGCCGACATTGAGAAAGCAATTAAAGCAGAAATTAAACGTTTAGATAGTGCCATAAATATTACCTCGCATTCGTATTTTAATCAGTTATTCCGTCGACAGAGTTTCCTTAATCTGATAATAACATACCTAAGCTCATATTTTCAATTCCTAAAATACAAATTTGTATATTTTTCACACAAATACCTTGAACCTTTGTGCATTGTTACCGAATACACAAAAATCCCCCGGTCATAAAAACCGGGGGAAATGTGAAAGCCATAATCGGCTTATTACTTCATCTTCTCGATAGAAAGCATTATCTTTTCCATCTTTTCCTGTGCCTTCGCAAGCTTTACACGCTCGTTTTCAATCTGCTGTGCGGGTGCTTTTGACAGGAAGCCCTGATTGCCGAGCTTGCCCGAAAGGAAGTCGATGTCCTTCTGAGCCGCCTTGCGTTCCTTTTCAAGTCTTGCAAGCTCCTTTTCCTTGTCAACAAGCTCGCCCATAGGCATAAATATTCTTGCGTTTGCGGTAACGATAGTTACCATATCATCGCTTGTTTCTGCCTTTTCGGATACTGTCAGCTCGCCTGCGCCTGCCAGACGCTCGAAGAATGCCTTTGCGCCCTCGAACAGTGCCGTTTCGGAGGTTTCGATATACATTGTGACCTTCTTTGACGGCGGTACGTTAAGCTCGTTGCGCTGTACACGGATAGCACGGATAGCGTCAACAACCTTTGTGAAGTCTGTCTGTTCAGCCGCAAAGTGAAGCTTTTCATCATATACCGGCCAAGCCGAAATCATTATGCTTTCGGGGTTGTTGTCCTTATCGGCAACTATAGGCATTGACTGCCATATTTCCTCTGTTATGAACGGCATAAAGGGGTGTAACAGCTTTAAGATGCCCTGCATAACGTAAACGAGTACGTTCTGAGCGGCACGGGCTGTTTCTCCGCCCTCTGCGATACGGGGCTTCGTAAGCTCGATATACCAGTCGCAGTAAACATCCCAGATAAAGTCGAACAGATTCTGTACCGCAACACCAAGCTCGTAGCTGTCGAGATTTGACGTAACGTTCTTTATAAGGTCGTTGTACAGCGATAATATCCACTTATCCTCGATGGGAAGATTTTCGGGGAGAACTGCGCCCTGCATATCCTCGGGAAGATTCATAAGGATATATCTTGAAGCATTCCACAGCTTGTTTGCAAAGTTACGGGAATTTGTAACCTTTGTTTCTGTCCAGCGCATATCGTTACCGGGTGCGTTACCTGTAACAAGAGTAAGACGCAGTGCGTCAGCACCGTACTTGTCGATAACTTCAAGCGGATCTACACCGTTGCCGAGCGACTTGCTCATCTTTCTGCCCAGCTCATCACGGACAAGGCCGTGTATAAGTACATCTTTGAACGGATTCTGACCTGTATGCTCAAGTCCGCTGAATATCATTCTTGCAACCCAGAACGGAATTATATCATAGCCTGTAACGAGCGTATTTGTAGGATAGAAATACTCAAGATCTGCTGTCTTTTCAGGCCAGCCGAGCGTTGAGAACGGCCATAATGCAGATGAGAACCAAGTGTCGAGAGTATCCTCGTCCTGCTTCATAGGTGCGCCGCACTTGGGGCAGGTGTCTATACCGTCAAGAGTAATCTCTGTGTGTCCGCATTCTTTATTCTGACAGTAGTAAGCAGGTATTCTGTGACCCCACCACAGCTGACGTGAAATGCACCAGTCACGGATGTTCTCCATCCAGTAAAGATAGCCGTTTTCAAATCTCTGAGGGATATATCTCAGTTCGCCGCTCTTTACTACGTCTATAGCGGGCTGTGCAAGCTGTTTCATAGATACGAACCACTGATAGCTTGCTCTCGGTTCAACGGTAGTGCCGCAACGCTGACAGCAGCCTACATTGTGCTTGTGAGGTTCGACCTTTACGAGTAAGCCCTGTGCCTCAAGGTCGGCTACCATAGCATTTCTTGCTTCATATCTGTCCATACCTGCGTACTTGCCGCCGATACCGTCCATAATAGTAGCGTCGTCGTTCATCATATGAATGATAGGTAAGTTGTGACGCTTGCCTACCTCAAAGTCGTTAGGGTCGTGTGCGGGTGTAATCTTAACTACGCCTGTACCGAATTCCATATCAACATATTCATCGGCAATAACGGGAATCTCTCTGTCGGTAAGAGGGAGCTTAACCATCTTGCCTACTATGCTCTTGTATCTTTCGTCATCGGGGTTAACGGCTATAGCGCTGTCACCGAGCAGTGTTTCGGGACGTGTTGTAGCTATCTCTACACTGCCGCTTCCGTCTGAAAGGGGATAATTGATATGCCAGAAGAAGCCGTCCTGTTCTTCATATTCGCATTCAATATCGGAAATTGATGTCTTACAGTTCGGACACCAGTTGATGATTCTTTCGCCGTGATAGATAAGACCCTTGTTGTAAAGGTCGATGAATACCTTCTGTACAGCCTTTGAACAGCCCTCGTCAAGAGTGAAGCGTTCTCTGTCCCAGTCGCACGACGAGCCGAGCTTCTTTAACTGCTGAACGATACGTCCGCCGTAAACCTTTTTCCATTCCCACGCACGCTCGAGGAAGCCTTCTCTGCCTACATCGTCCTTAGTAAGACCTTCTTCCTTCATAGCGTTTACTATCTTTGCCTCTGTAGCGATAGAGGCGTGGTCTGTGCCGGGCAGCCACAGTGCGCTGTAGCCCTGCATTCTCTTATAGCGGATAAGAATATCCTGCAATGTGTTGTCAAGAGCGTGTCCCATATGAAGCTGTCCGGTTATGTTCGGAGGGGGAATAACTATCGTATAGGGCTTCTTCTTGGGGTCTATTTCTGCGTGGAAGTACTTCTTTTCCTCCCATTCGTGATAAAGCCTGTCCTCAAAATCCTTAGGAGAATAGGTCTTTGCGAGTTCTTTCTTCATTTTATTTTTATCCTTTCTTTGATTACCCAATTATTTTCACGCCTCTACCCTTGCAAAAAGCTGTTCATCGGGGTCTACAAGCACTGTGTAATTGTTTGTGAATATCACCATACCCGGCTTTGCGCCGTTGGGCTTCTTCACAAATCTTATCCGTGTGTAGTCAACAGGCACTTTTGTGCTGTTCTGCGCCTTTGAGCAGTATGCCGCAAGGCTTGCCGCCTGCAGAATGGCATTATCCGATATTTCGCCGTTCTTCGCCTTTATTATGACGTGCGAGCCTGCTATATTCTTCGTATGAAGCCACATATCGTCCGGCTCGGCGGTTTTTACGGTCAGCTTGTCATTCTGTATGTTGTTCCTGCCTATATACACATCGTAACCGTCATCGGTCACAAAGTGCATAGGAGGTTTCGGTTTTACCTGTGTCTTTTTATTGACGGTATTCGTGTGGATATAGCCGTTTGCCGCTAATTCCTGCTTTATCTCGCTTATCTCTGCATTGGAGGTGGCACGGGATGCGGCATCGAATACGCTGTCGATATATATAAGCTCGTTTTCACCGTCTGCTATCAGCTTTGTAAGCATTTTTTCGGCTTTTTCGAGCTTCTTGTATTCCGCATAGTATTTCTGGGCGTTCTGCGAGGGGGTGAGCCTTACGTCAAGCGGAACGGTCACGGTTTCGCCCGTGCTGTAATCCTCGGCGGTAAGCTCGGTCATGCCTTTTTCCATACGGTATATGTTCGCACTTACAACATCGCCACGGACTCGGAATACCTCCCTTTCTCCGCACTGTGCAAGCTCGCCCTTCTGAAGCTCCAGCTTTCTTGCTATTCGCTCATAGGTATTCATCAGCATTTTCAGCAAATCCCTTGAACGCTGTTTCATACGTTCGTTTTCCGCTTTACTGCCGTAGAATATATCCAGAAGTGCGTTTGCACCGTCTGCGTGGGATACAAGCATCTGCGTGCCGTATTGCTCTATCGGCATAAAGCAGAAATCCTTGTATGCGCCGTTCAGGTCACGCAGAATCGTAAAACCGTTTTTATCTGTAACATATTCTCTTGCACGTTTTATGAAAAACAGCAGGCGGTCATAGTTATCATCCGTCATATCGTCAACCGCAAAATCGGTATCCCTGCACGAATAATAAGCGCACTCCCTCGCAAATACGGGGGATATGCCCTCAAGACAGGCGGTCAGGTGCTTTGACAGCCGTTTTCCCTCACCCTGTTTTACAGCGTTTATAAACTCGCTGTCAGAACAAATAAGGAAGTTTACACGGGTCAGATCTCTCGGCGGTGTTTCGTATACGATATTCGGAAGTATACGTCTTACCGAGGAAACATCGTCCGTGATACGCTTTATGCTGTCGGTAACACGGTACACGCCGTCCTTTTTTGCCATAAGTATTATATTGCTGTGCCTGCCCATTATTTCGGCGGTAAGGCGGTTTACTACCATATCGCCTATTTCGTTCATGCACTCAAAATCAAAGTTTATTATACGCTCAAGTCCGTCCTGCGTTATATCGAGCAGCTTTCCTCCGCTGAGGTGCTTTCTGAGAAGCATACAGAACATAGGAGGGGCGGACGGATTTTCCGCCGCACGCTCTGTCATGCACACCCGTGCCGACATTGAATTTGAGCTTATCAGTATCTTATTATGCTTTCCTGCACTGCGTATCGAAATAATTATCTCCTCACGGGAGGGCTGATAGATCTTGTCTATTCTTCCGCCGACAAGCCCTGCCGACAGCATTTCGGATACCACGCAGTGAAGAAAAGTGCCGTCAAGTGACATCGGCAGTCCTTTCCGTCACACGTTAAATTATATATGAGCAGGGGTCTTTACTGCTCTGTGCGACAAATATCTGTGTATTGTGGAATTTGCGGCTAAGAACACCGCAAAGATAATTGCAAAGTATATTTTCCGTGTGGAAATGACCTGCGTCAATAAGGCAGAAATCCCTGTTGACAGCGTCTATCCACACATCGTGCTTTATATCGCCCGTTATAAGAGCGTCACAGCCTGCGGCAGCGGCAAGCGGCAAGGTGCTTCCGCCTGCGCCTGAACAAACAGCTACACGCTTTATCGGTCTGTCTGTTTCGGTATAGCGTACCACCGTGCAGTCAAACGCTTTCTTACAACACTCAGCAAGAGCCTTGGCGTGAGTGGCTATAGGCAGTTCGCATATTTTACCGTAGCCTGTTCCGTCGGGCATAACGGGTTCAAGTATCTTGTCGGAGCGCTCAAATTCGAGCAGATCGAGCATAATATCGGTAACGCCGTTTTTGGTCATATCCGCATTGGTATGAACGCATACAGCGTTCAGCTTATTCTTTATAAGCTCGTAAACCGGCATACCCTCCGTAACGCTTTTCAGCGGATCGAAAATAACAGGGTGATGCGATATTATAAGGTTGGCTTTGTTCGCCACCGCCTCTTTTATCACAGCGTTGGTTATGTCGAGGCAAAGGCATATGCCCTTAACCGGGGCATTCATATCACCGACAAGAAATCCGCTGTTGTCAAACTTATCCTGCACCGAAAACGGTGCGTATTCATTCAGAAACTCGTAGATAGCGCTTACTTTCATAACCTTCACCCCAAAAAATCATAATGTTGTTATTATATTTTCTATTTCCTGTGCGGTTTTGCACAGCTTCTCGCTTTTTGCCGTATCGGACGATGAGCAGCATTCTCCTGCATGTCTTAGCTTACGGCACACCAAGCTCAGATACTCCTTGTCCGTTACCTTTCCGGAATATGCAAAAGCGTCGGTTATCTCACGGCTCTCGCCGTCATAGTACACCGACATAATAACGTAATTTCTGTCGTTTTCCCTTGCGGTAAGCTCTTTTTCTATATAAAAGCCGTTTTTGTACAGTTCTTTTCTTAATATCTCAGCCTTTGTCATAGGCTGGAGGATAAAATGTGTATCACGGCTTAAGAAACGGCAACCGAGAACAATTCTTGCTATAAGCTCGCCGCCCATACCTGCGATTATCACATCGTCGGCATAATCTATTTTTTCAAGTCCGTCCGACAGCACAAGACGCACCGCATCTTCTTTTCCTATGTAGTGCATTACCGTCTGTTTTGCCGAAAGCAATGGGCCTTCGTTTATATCCGCCGCCGTGAGCTTTCTTTCACCGTCAAGATAGAGCCTGCAAGGGAGCAGGGCGTGATCCGTACCGACATCGCAGATCTCTCCGCCTTTACGCACCATTCCTGCCGCCGCTGCAAGTCTTGGCGAGAGTATCGGCTCGTGCATCAGTTGCCGACAGCCTCGTTCAGCTTCTTAACCAGCTCGTCCGCATCAACACCGTGAACATCGCACGCCTGTGCAACAGTTTCACCTCTTGACGCAGGGCAGCCTAAGCAGTGCATACCCATTTCAAGAAAGAAGGGGGCTGTTACCTCTCCGTATGCGTCTAAAATATCGCCGATTATTGAATCCTTTGTGATAGTCATGTTTTTTACATTCCTTCCGATAGAAATTTCAGTATATAAATATACATTATTTATTATACACCAATCCGAGTGAAATTACAATAGCGGAAATGAGAATTTGCGATGTGGGGGGGATTTAATCGGCTTGTTAAAAATCTTATTTGTGAGGCTTTTGTGGGAAGGCAGTATTCGATGCGACGATCCCTCAGTCTTGCGACATAAAGGTTTGAGTGAATATTTAAGATACTTAAAACGCAAAGTATGGCAATTTATGATAAGAAATAGCCTTGTCGCAATCCAGCTCCCTTTGGCAAGGGAGCCAAGAGGCTTGGTGCGGGACGAACGGTTTGTGATAATTTATAACTATTGTGAAAATGACAAGGTTCAGTGCAAAATTGCAATATGATTAAAATGTTTAAACGCAACAACGGCAGATACGCCTTCGCATATCTGCCGTAATTCGCTTATAAAATTTATGATACCGTTAATTCCCGCCGTTTCGCTATGTTCAGCAAAACAATATCATTGCCAAAGGCGGAATTACCGGTGGCGTTGCCACCTTAGACGGTGGGTTTCTGGCGTACCTTTATGTGTACTTCACGCAGCTGCTGTTCGGTTACCTCTGTGGGTGCGCCGAGCAGGAGATCCTGTGCGTTAGAGTTCATCGGGAATGCGATAACCTCTCTTATGCTCTCGTCGCCTGTGAGGAGCATTATCATACGGTCAACACCGGGCGCCATACCTGCGTGGGGCGGAGCGCCATACTGGAACGCATTGTAAAGAGCGCCGAACTTCTCGGCAACGTCCTGCTCTGTGTAGCCTGCAATCTCGAAAGCCTTTATCATTATCTCAAGGTCGTGGTTTCTTACAGCGCCGCTTGAAAGCTCAACACCGTTGCAGACAATATCGTACTGGTATGCAAGTATGTCAAGCGGATTCTTTGTCTTAAGCGCTTCAAGACCTGTCTCTTATACACATCTCCGAGCCCACGAGACTCCTGAGCATCTC
>ERZ1026943.1196-NODE-1196-length-10832-cov-6.147536_pt1 | contig 10832 bp, 9 predicted proteins | sample MGYA00519461_ERZ1026943 | MGnify/ENA primary metagenome ERZ1026943 (study PRJEB26926, sample SAMN06164617) | human gut metagenome | biome: ENVO:00009003; feature: ENVO:2100002; material: ENVO:00002003 | host: Homo sapiens | place: USA | collected 2012 ...
TGGGCTCGGAGATGTGTATAAGAGACAGCCAAGATCGGCTACTGGTGGAAAAACACCATCGGAAAGATCTTTAAGAAGGGCGAGGCCGGCGACGGCGAGATCACGCCGCTGCAGGCCGTGTCCACGGCCCTTGCCTCCACCGTCGGCACGGGCAACATCGCCCACCGCGTGGCGGACATCCTGCGCGCGGCGTTCGACGTGCGCGTCCTGTGCTGGAATCCGCGGCGCACGGCCGCCGAGTGCGCCGCCTGGGGCTATGAGCAGGTGGCGACGCTGCCGGAGCTCTTCCGCCGTTCGGACTTCGTGAACGTGAGCATCACGCTCTGCGATGCCACGCGCGATCTCATCAACGCGCCGGTGTTTGCCGCCGCGAATCCGGAACTGCTGCTCGTCAATACTTCGCGCGGCGGCATCGTCAACGAGCACGATCTCTATGTCGCCCTCACCACGGGGCAGATCCGCGCCGCGGCGAGCGACGTGTTCGTGCACGAGCCCCCGGCGTGTGATGACCCGCTCATCCACCTGGATAATTTCATCGCCACGTTCCACATCGGCGGCAGCACGTATGAGTCGCTCGAGCGCGTGAGCAACCGCGCCGTGGACTACGTGTTCGAATATACCGGCGTGCCCGAGCAGAAGGAAGTCATAGGATCCTGACGGGGTCTCCCCGGTGTAAGGGCCGCGGCAGAAAGCCCCGGAGCATTTCTGCTCCGGGGCTGCTGCAAACCAGATCAGTCGATCGGCATGGTCAGAGAGTTTGCGATTTCCTGCACGATTTCCTGTGCTTCGTACTCCTTGCAGATGCCGAGAATTTTCGCAGTCAGTTCCAGAGCGCCATACAACATAGTCCGTTTACCCCTTTCGTCAGATTTCCAATGCCGCCGCACACATTCGGCGACACCGGATGGTTGATATTACCGGTTACAAGGCCACAATACCCGAAAAACAGGAAAAACGCAACGGACAAATAACGAAGAATGTAACGTTTAGCTGAAATTCGCAACCGTTTGTCATTTTTCACGTACCACCGGCGGCTGCAGCCGTTTTCTGTGCGCTTCGATGCTGCGGACTGCGTAGGGCACGCGGGAAGCATCCGTTTTTCTGACAGAAAAACCCCGGAGCCGAAGCTCCGGGGTTTTCATATGTTCGCAAATTACATGGCGAGCCAGTTCGGCAGAGCATCGGAGATCGCATCAACGATCGCCTTCGCCTTGTCCTCACCGCACTTGCCGAGGATATCGGAAGCGATGCCAAGACCAGTCTGAATAAGACCCATGTTACTTTACCCCTTTCGTAAGATTTCCAACGCCGTCCCACACAATAGACGACATCGGATGGTTGGTATTGCCGGTTACAAGTGCATTATATGCAAGAAACGGCCAAAACTCAATGGACACATACCAACGGTGTGTAACAAATTGATTGAATTTGTCATGAACTTTGATGTCAAATTGTTGTCAAATGCAATTGCCGTTCTGCTGCTCGCTTTTTCGACTCCGATATGGATACCTGCGCGCCGGTTGCCGGGTTTCGCGGCCAAAATCGGCGTTATGGAAACCGTTTTTCCACATTGCCAACAGACTTTTCAACATAAATGCGGTGCAATTAACGATGTTATGTAAACAAGCCGCTGTTTCCCATGGCCTTTCCCGGCCCTCCGCGGCGGCTCTGCCGGCCGGGCACACCTGTCCGCCGCAGCCGCACATTTTTGCCTGTCCGCGCCGTCCCGCACCGCGCACTCCGCCCGCGCCGTCTGCCCGCGCTGCCCGCATCGCACCATCCTGCACCGTCCCGCCCTGCACCGCGCCGCGCGCGTCCCGCACCATCCCGCACCGCGCGCAAAAAGCCCCGGGAGCGTTCGCTCCCGGGGCGGGGTGCTATGGGGCGGCAGTGCCGGCTCACGCGCCGATGAGCTGGCAGTAGCGCATGATGATGGTGGCCGTCTGCGCGCGCGTGGCGCTGCCATTCGGGTCGAGGTAGTCCAGGCCGTTGTCGTGCGCATTGCCCTGGATGAGGCCGTTGCCGACGGCCCAGGACATCGCGGCGTAGGCCCAGTTGGCCACACTGCCGGCATCGGGGAAGGCGCTGATCGGCGCGGCGTTCCCGGTGAATTCCGGCGCGTACTTGACCGTGTACCGGTACAGGAACGTGACCAGCTGCTGGCGCGTGATGGCGGCGTTGGGCGTGAACGTAGTCGCGCTCGTGCCGGAAGTGACGTCGTTGCAGTACGCCCAGGCGACGGCGTTGTAGTACCACGCGCCGGGGGCGACGTCGGTGAACGGCAGGTAGTAGTAGCTGTAGTCGGTCTGATTGCCGGAGAGGTTATAGAGGATCTTCACGATCTGTGCGCGCGTGCAGGCCGTGTCCGGCGAGAACGTGCCCGCGCCGACGCCGCTCATCAGCCTGTTGCGCACGCAGTAGTCGATGCCCTTGTGCGCCCAGTAGTCTGGCCCGGCCACATCGTGCAGGCCGTAGCTCGGGCAGCTCGGACCGCCGGTGCAGGTGCTCGCGCCCGTGGCGGGGATGGCCTCCGTCCGGGTCTGGCTGCAGACGGTGCAGGTGAAGGTGCGCACGCCGGGGGTGGTCTCGGTCGGCGCGGTGGTCACAACGCCGTTGCCCCAGTCGTGCGCGCCGGTGGGCGGGAGCTCTCTGGTCGAGATGACCTCACCGCAGTTGCCACAGATGGTGTCGACGCGGCCGGCCTTGCCGCAGGTGGCGGGCACGGTGCGCTCCGTCGTGCCGTAGTCGGTGTGCAGGCACGCGCCCTTGTCGCTGACGGTGTAGCCCTGCCACTTGCCGTCCGCGTCGAGCGTCCAGTTCATGGCGGGGTTGTAGTGCACGGTGACGGTGGCGGGCTCAAAGCTGTGCGCTTCCGAGTTGCCCGGCTCGACCGCCGGGGCCGCGCCGTAGCAGCGCACGTCCTTAAGCGCGGTGCAGCCGGTGAAGGCGTTGTAGCCGACGTGTGTCACCGTGCCGGGCAGGTCGATGTCGGCCAGCGCGGTGCAGCCGCGGAAGCAGGCCTCGGGGATGGTGCTCACGCCCGCGGGGATGGTCACGTCCGTCAGCGCGGTGCAGCCGGTGAAGGCGGACGCGCCGATCTCGGTCACCGTCTCGGGGATGGGCGCTGCGGTGAGCGCCTTGCAGCTTTCAAATGCGAGATCGCCGATGGCAGTCACCGTGCCGGCGTATTTGACGTTCAGCAGCTTCGTGCAGTCGGCAAAGCACTTGCCGGGCACGGCCGTGATGGCGGCGGGCAGGGTGGTGTTCGTGAGGCTGGCGCAGGAGTCGAACGCGCCGCGGCCGAGGCTCTGCAGCCCGTCGGGCAGCGTGACGGCGGTCAGCCCGTTGCCCGCGAGACCGAAGTCGCCGATCCCGGTCACGCCCTTGGGGATGGACATACCCGTGAGCTTGGAGCACATGGCGATGCCGTAGCGGCCGATGTGCGTCACGCTCTCCGGCAGTGTGACCTGCGTGGCGGCCGGCAGGAAGAACAGTGCGTAGTTGCTCACGTTCGTGACGCCTTCGCCGATGATGACGGTCTTGAGCTTGCCCTTGATGTCAAAATCAATCTCGGAGAGGGCGTTCATGCCGAGCGCCTCATAGTTCCACCACGGCGCGAGGCTGCCGTTGGGGAAATCAAAGTCGGGCATGGCGCCGCTGCCGGTGATGGTGAGCGTCTTGCTCGTGAACGTGGATGTGACCTTCCAGTGCAGGCAGTTGTTCACACCGAAGTCGCCCTCTGTGGCTGCGGTCGTAAAGCTGCTGATGATGGCCTCCGTGTCGAGATCCGGGATCTCAAACTCCTCCTTGAGCTGCTCGATCTTCTCCTTGATGAGCTTCTCGGCAATCTCCTTTTTCAGATCGTCGAGTCTGCTTGCCGATGCGTTCACGGTCAGGCCGGAGAACAGCCCCACGACCAGAACGAGACACAGCGCCAGCGAGAGCACGCGCTTTTTCATCCTTTGTCCTCCTTTGTTGTGATGCATGTGTACAACCGTAATACCTATCTGTCGAAAATATACCATATGCCTGGGAAAGTGTGCAATGGGGATCGCCGAAAAAACGTTTTGAGCGTTACATTTTGTTGCATTTGTGTAAACAAAATGTGCATTTTTTCGCGCCCAAGCGCGCACGACCCGTTGCAAAAGCGGGGTACGTCCTGTATACTGGCCGTGTAGACATTGTTACCGGAATGTCCATTTCGGAGGGAGGAACCATATGAAAAAACGAGTGTTGTCGCTGCTGCTGTGCTTTGTGCTCGCGGCCGGACTGCTGAGCGTGTGCGCCCCGCCGGCGCAGGCGGGCACGATCGCGGGTGCGTTCGAGGACTTCATCAAGCAGCCGGATCAGATCAAAAAGCTCTTCGGCAAAGAAGTCGCGCATGGCGACTGCGGCCCCGCCGAGAACGAGGCCAGCGTACATTATAAAATTTACGAGGTCACGAACCCCACGGTCGTGCAGGACAACCCCTTCCTGCAGCAGGTCTGGCAGATCCACGACTATCGCGAGGACGCGCAGTATTACGGCGTGTACATCTTCGGCGACGGCCCGATGGCGGACTACGCGGTCAAGGGTCAGAAAGCCCCGTGGATGGGCAACGTGGAGGTCACGGAGTATAACGACAAGGGGCAGAAGCTCGGCACGACGACCGTGGAAAACCTCGGCGAGGAGTATCTGGCTCTGGCCTATATCGCCGGTGCGACCACCGAGGAGTGGGATGGAAAAAAACAGTCGTTCACCACCGGCGTCACGAACGTCGGCGACCGCGCCTTCAAGGACTGCCAGTACCTGACGTGCATGTTCCTCGACGACGGCATCACCACCATCGGCGACCATGCGTTTTATGCGGACGAGTACCTCTCGGCCATCAACATGCCGCGCAAGCTCGAGCTCATTGACAAGTACGCTTTCTACGGCTGCGACACGCTCACGTTCGTGCGCGCGGGCGCCTGCAGCCGCCTCAAGCGCATCGAGGATCATGCGTTTTACAGCTGCACCATGCTTGCCGAGCTGCGCCTGCCGAACTGCCTGACGTATATCGGCCCGTGGGCCTTCGCGTGGGACCGCATCCTCGGTCAGGAGGACACGACGCTCGGCCTGCCGTCGAGCCTGCAGGTCATCGACACGGGCGCGTTCGCGTTCGTCAACCACCACAAGAAGCTCAACATCCCCTCGCAGGTCACGCGCATCGGTGACTACGCCTTTCTGTGCGATTATTATATGGAGGAGCTCACCTTCAGCCCCGGCGATCAGAAGCTCACGATCGGCAAGGCCGCGTTTGCCGGCGATAACCACATGAAGTCCGTTGACCTCTCCAACCGCGTCGCGCAGATCGACCGCTGCGCCTTTGCCGGCTGCGAGCTGCTCGAGGAGGCTTACTTCGGCGACAAGATCGACACGATTCAGGCCCGCGCCTTCACCAGTGTGGACGCCGCGCTGCAGCTCGCCATCAAGGCTGTCCTCAACGGGATTCTCGCCCCGGACGATCCGGATGGGAACGAAGAGCACGCGGATGATATTGCTGCGGGCATTACCCAGATCGCAAAGGTCACGCAGCTCAAGCGCGCCATCTTTAAAAATGCCCCCGCCAAGAGCATCACCGGCGCGGCGGACACCAACAGCTCCTTCCCGCGCGACTGCGTGGTCTATTACCCGCAGGGCAGCTACACCTGGGCCGCCGAGCTCAAGGACGACGGCACGTGGCAGGGCTACAAGACCGGTCTCTGGCACGGCGATCACATCGCCCAGTTCGCCGACACGGTCGTCGCCCCTACCTGCACCAAGCAGGGCTACACGCACCACGCCTGCACGGTGAAGGGCTGCACCTATGCCCCTGTGGACGACACCTATGTCGCCGCCACCGACCACACCTGGGTCAAGACGCAGACCTTCCCGGCCTCCTGCACCGAGCAGGGCACGGTGTTTTACAAGTGCTCGGCCTGCGGCGCGACCCGCACCGAGAAGATCGCCGCGCTCGGCCATGACCTGAGCCGCTGCGACCTGCGCCCGGCCACCTGCACGAAGCCCGGCCGCGTCGTCGGCACGTGTGCGCGCTGCGGCGTGCAGATCGACGAGGTCATCCCCGCCAAGGGCCATGACTACAGCTATGCCGACGTGCGCACGGAGCCGACCTGCACCGAGCCCGGCCACTACAAGGGCACGTGCCCGACCTGCGGCAAGGACTATGACGATACCATCCCCGCCCTCGACCACGACTGGGGCGAGTGGGTCGTCGCGCAGGAGCCGACGGCCACGACCACCGGATACCGCTATCACATCTGTGCGCGCTGCAACGCGCGCGTGGGCGAGGACATTCCGAAGCTGCACACCCACACGTGGGACGCTGGCGTTGTGACGCAAAAGCCCACCGCGACCGAGCCCGGCGTCAAGACCTACACCTGCACCATCTGCAACGAGCAGAAAACGGAGTCTATCCCCGCCACCGGCGTGCCGGACACCTGCCCCGGCGGGCCGACCTGCCCGGGCTACGCCTTCCGCGATATGCCCGCGCCGGACTCCTGGGCGCACGCGGGGCTGGATTACTGCATCTACAGCGGCTATATCAACGGCCTTTCGGCCACGACTGTCGACCCGAGCGGCACGTGCACGCGCGCACAGCTCGTGTGCATCCTCTACCGCATCCAGGGCGAGCCGAAGGTCGTCGAGGGCTATGAGCTGGCCAAGCTCCGCGCCCCGTTTGACGATGTGCCGCGCGGCCAGTGGTATACCAACGCCATCTTGTGGGCGAAGCTCACGGGCATCGTCAACGGCACGAGCGCCACGACGTTTGACCCCAGCGGCCAGATCACGCGCGAGCAGCTCGCCGCCATCCTGTACCGGTACACGGCCAAGTACGCGCCGGACGCCACCGGCAACGCCGCCTCGCTCGCCGACTACCCCGACGCCGGCAGCGTGTCGGCCTATGCCCGCGACGCAATGGCCTGGGCCGTCGGCAACGGCCTTATCAAGGGCCTTCCGCACGACAAGACGGACTATCTCGAACCCGGCGGCAGCACCACGCGCGCGCAGGTCGCAACCATCCTCATGCGCTATAAGCAGGCCACGGCCTGAGCGCAGACACAGCACGCAAAAGTCCCGGAAGCGTTTTCGCTTCCGGGACTTCTTTCCTTCACGCGGTTTACATAACTATTTTTCGGCGAAAGGCACGACAGCGACTGATTGCAGCGAAACCGGCGCTAAGTTTACATAACGCTTAACCCTTCCGCCCGCGCAGCATGGCCGCGATCGTCACGGCGCTGTAGCCGCTCTGCTCCCAGAGGTCGTTGGGCACGGTGCCGCCGTTGCGCAGGATGAGCGTGATCTGCCGCCGCGCCTCACTGCGCGCGGCCTTGTCCGCCGCTTCCTGCGCGGCCTTTTTCTCTTTGGCCTTCTTGTCGGCGGCGGCCTTGCGGTCGGCCGCGTCTTTGGCCTGCTGCTGCAGCTTGCTGTCCGCGCGGTCGTAGTCCGCGTCGTCCATGTCGAGCAGCGCGGCGATCTGCGCCTTCGTCACGCCATCACGGCTGTCGGCCGCGTCGAGCATCGCGTCGATCGCGCTCAGGCGCGTCTTGCGCTCGCCGTTGTAGCGCTCGTAGGCGAGCTGCGCCAGCTCCGGCAGCTTGCCCGCGAGCATCGCGCGGTAGTATCCGCCCGCCTGCTGCGCCGCCGCCACGGCCGCCGTCGAGGCCCGTCCGCCCGTCAGCGCGGCCGCCGCGCCGAGGGCGTTGGCCGATGCGAGATCTGCCTGCCGCTCATACTGCTGCCGGTAGGCGGCGTAGAGCTTGTCCGATGCCGGGTCGTAGTCGAATTCCTCGCCGAGCAGCGCGTCGAGCATCTGGTCGATGCGCGCGCGCTGCCCGGTCGTGTCGCGCTCGGTCAGCAGGGACTCTGCCTGGCGGCGGTGCGTGTCGTCGTAGTCCGGCACGTCCTCAAGCGGCAGATACTGCGCGTAGTCGTTCGACTGCGTCACATCGGTCATGCCCTCGCCGCGGATCTTCGAGTTGCGCTGCTGCTCATAGATCGCGGCGGCCGCGTTGTCGCCGCGCTGCGCCGCCCGCTCCATGAGCGCGGCGTAGTCGGTGTCCTTGTCGTATTTGTATTTTGTGGCCATAAGGTCTCCTTTCTTCAGTGCTGCGGTCCGGCGGCGGTCTCCGTGCGCGCGAGCGACAGCAGCCGCCACGCCCCCGTGCCCGTCAGCCGCAGGCGAAAGTGGTCGCACCGGCGCGGCAGCACCGGCAGCGTGACGGAGCGCTTCGCGCATGCCGCCACGGTCGCCAGCGTGTGCCACACGCCGTCGGAGTCATACTGCACCGCCGCCGTGACACTTGCGCCCGCGTCCGCCTCCAGCCGCAGCTGCACGCGCAGCAGGCGCTTGCAGTCCGGGCTGCCGCTGACGAAATCGCCCGTCTCCAGCGTGCTCTCCAGCTGCGCCGTGCTGCCCGTGCCGAAGCGCCAGACGCCGCTCGGATCCTGCGCGTAGAGCGCGCCGTCGTGCCGGGCGAACCCGGATGCGTGAAATGCGTCCTCGCGGCTCCACAGGCCGCTGCGCGTGTCGTATACGAACAGGTGCCATGCGTTTTGCGGATCGTGCGCCGAGAGATACCAGCGCGTGCCGTCCGTGCCCGCCGCGCCGGCCGTGAGCGTGCGCCCGAGCGCGTCGCCGATGCGCACCGGCCGTCCGCCGGAGGTGCGCGCCGGCCCGGCGGGGGAGAGGTAGTAGAGCGTCTCCGCCGCCGTCACGAGCGAGCGGCCGGAGTTTTTCTCCGTGCCGAGCGCCGCCGAGGCGATGAGCTGGAAGTTGTCCGGCTTCGTGCCGTAGAGCCGCCAGAGCCCGTCCGGCTTGAGAAACACCACGCCGCTGCCCGTCGCCGCGCAGCCGGAAAAGTTGCCCGGCGTGCCGACGTCCACGCTCCATGCCGCCGTGGCGACCGTGCCGTTTTCGTCCGCCTCGTACCAGTACCAGCTCAGCGGGTCGCCGAGCTTTGTGCACCAGACGGTGTCCTGCGCGCAGGCCCAGATGCGGTTGGCGTATGTGCATGCGTGCAGCGCCATGGGCATGCGCCGCGTGACCGTGATGTGCTCGACCGCTCCGACGGCAGAGAACGTGTCGGGGTCGAACACGAGCACCGCGCCCGCGATGGCGCGGATGATGTAGGTGCCGTTGTCCTCCGGCGTGGAAAAGCCGCTGAACGTCACGGCGTCGCCCACGCGAAAGGGCGTGTCGATGCCGCTGGCGGCGACGGAATCGGCGCGCGCGCCGCTGCTGTCGTCCGAGCGCTGGAGCGCCACCGTGCCGCTCCAGCTCGGCTCGGCGCTGCCGAACGTGCCCATATCCGGCCGGTACCAGACCTTGTCCGGCCAGATGAGCACCGTGCCGCCGAGCTCGGCGAACACCTTCGGCCCGTTGACGAGCGTGCAGCCGTCGACGGGCGTGCCGTTAAAATACAGCGTCTGGCCCGTGCACCAGAGCAGTCCGCCGTCAACGGCGAACAGTCCGTTCGCGCTGCCGCCGCCGGTCGGATAGGTCAGCGTGCGGCCCGGCCGCGTGGAAAACAGCGGCGCGTCGGCCGCCGAGCCGTTCGTCATCTCGTAGATGCCGCCCTCCGGGCAGCCCGGCCGGTGGTCGTAGCCGCGAAAGTCGGTCTGTACGCGCCGCGTCACGGGCATGGCGCGGGGAAATGTGGGTAGATGCATTGCCTGCCTCCTTACTGGTTCGTGGTCTGCCCGCTGCGCAGCTCGGCGCGCAGCCGTTCGAGCGCGGCGGGATTGAAGTTCTCGCGCCCGAGGTTCGTCAGTGTGTACTGCAGCGCCTCCAGCAGCCGGACGATCGTCTCCTCCAGCGCCGTCACGCGCGCGTCGAGCCCCTCGGCGCCGGTGCGCTCCGGCAGCGGGAAATTCAGCGGGGAAAAGTCCGTCATGCCGCGCCGCCTCCATCCCCGTCTCCGCCGCCGCGGTCGGAAATGCCGGCGCGCAGGGCGGCGATCGCCCGCATGAGAAACTGCGGCATCGGCGCGCCGAGCGCGCCCGCGTTTTCGGCGATGCTGCCCAGCTCCGTCAGCAGATACCACGCCGTCACGAGCGGGCACAGCAGCACGTCGTAGTCGATGCCCAGCCCCGGCACGCTGCCGAGCAGCACGCGCAGGGCAAAGTCCAGCAGCGCCGCCACGAGCACGCCCGCCACGCTGCCCGCCTTGTGCCACAGGCCCTCGCGGGCGGCGCGGCTGCTCCACGTTCCGGCGCGCAGGGCGGCGGCGCTGCCGGTGGCATAGTCGAGCAGCATGGCCAGAAACCATGCCGCCGCCAGCCAGCCCGTCCAGCCCCAGAAGGCCGTCAGCGCTGCGGCCGCCGTGCAGGCGGCCGCTTTGATCGTTGTGAGTCGGTCCATTTATGTCTCCTTTGCCTGATCGACCATCCGCTGGCACACGATCAGCGTGCGCAGCATGTCCAGCGAGAGATCCAGCTCGCCGCGTTCATTGCCCCGCAGTGCGCCGCGGTCGATGAGCCGCTGCGCATCGCTGCGCGCCCACGCGGGTATGTCGTCGATTTTGTTGTATCGTGTCATGGGTTCTTCCTCCTCTTCGTTCGGGTGTTCCGGCGTCAGCATGGCCAGAAATGCCGTCCACTGCGCCGGGTCATTCACCCACGGCATGGGGCAGCGCTTGCCCGTCACGTTGTAGTGCCGCAGCACGTGGTCGGTGTCGATGCCATAGCGCTGCATGATCTCCCGCGCCAGCGCCGCGGCGTTGGCCACGGTCTCCGGCAGGATGTAGTAGCTGCCGTCGGCGCGCTTGCGGCTGCACATCTCGATGCCGATGCTGTTGCCGTTGCGGCACTCG
>ERZ1026943.1197-NODE-1197-length-10826-cov-9.158667_pt1 | contig 10826 bp, 7 predicted proteins | sample MGYA00519461_ERZ1026943 | MGnify/ENA primary metagenome ERZ1026943 (study PRJEB26926, sample SAMN06164617) | human gut metagenome | biome: ENVO:00009003; feature: ENVO:2100002; material: ENVO:00002003 | host: Homo sapiens | place: USA | collected 2012 ...
CAAGACCCCCAAATATTTAGAGCGAAGGTCTGACCCCCACAAAAATTAAAGACCCTGTATTTCCACCTTGGATAAAACCAAGGTGTTTTTTGATTGATCTATGATACAATAATCAAGAGGTGATTTGATGAAACAATTAACACTTGGAATGGTGGCTCATGTTGATGCAGGTAAAACCACATTAAGTGAGTCATTACTCTATACGACAGGGACAATTAAACATCAGGGTCGTGTTGATCATAAAGATACATTCCTTGACTATAATACACAGGAAAGAGAAAGAGGCATTACTATCTTTTCTAAGGTTTCTGCTCTTGATTATAAGAATAACCATTTCACGTTTATTGATACACCAGGACATGCTGATTTTAGTGGAGAAATGGAACGTGCATTAAGTGTTCTTGATTATGCAATAGTGATTATCAATGGTTTAGATGGTGTACAGGCGCATACTAAAACAATCTGGAACTTATTGAGACACTATCATGTACCAGCATTCATCTTTGTGAATAAGATGGATTTAACACATTATACAAAAGAAGAGTTATTGGACTCTTTATCACAATTATCTCCTCATATTATGGATATGAGTGCTTCTGAAGAAGATATTGCAGCACTTGATGAAGAGATGATAGAAGAATATTTAGAAACAGAGTCTTTAAAGGATACATCTATCGCAAAAGCGATTTCTAATAGACATCTTTATCCACTTTATTTTGGTAGTGCACTTAAGAATCAAGGTGTGGATGAATTACTCGATGCCTTAGACCGTTATACTTTAGAAAAAGAACCACAGAAAGAATTATCCGCACAAGTCTTTAAGATTACGAGAGATGAAAGAGGAGAACGTCTTGTCTTTATTAAGGTCACTGGTGGCAGGCTTCATGTACGTGATACAATCCATGATGAAAAGATTCATCAAATTAGGTTATATCAAGGGAACCGCTATACTTTAGTAGAAGAAGCATCTCAGAATGATATTGTAGCCTTAACAGGTATTAAGAAGCTTCAGGCAGGGGATTATATTGGATTAGGACATGTGATTCATTCAACACTGAGACCTTCTATGTTGTATCAAATTCAACCATCTAAAGAGGCAGATATCAACCATTTCTTTTCTTCTTTAAAGGTATTAGGTGAAGAAGAACCATTACTTCATTTAAAACTCTTTGATGATCATGCCCAGGTTTCTTTAATGGGTGAAGTACAGATAGATATTCTTAAACAATTAATGAAAGATCGTTTTAATGAGGACATCACAGTGGATGAAGGAGATGTCGCTTATCTAGAAACAATCAAAGAACCAATAGAAGGGGTAGGACACTTTGAACCATTACGACACTATAGTGAAGTCCATCTTTACTTAGAACCACTTCCTCAAGGTTCAGGACTTGTCTTTGATAATCAATGTCAGAATAACTTAGAAGAGAGATATCAAAATCTCATCATGACACACTTACAGGAAAAAGAACACTTAGGTGTACTCACAGGGTCTCCTATTACAGACATGAAAATCACACTTCTAGGTGGTAAAGCCCACTTAAAACATACAGAAGGAGGAGACTTCAGAGAAGCCACTTATCGTGCTATTAGACAAGGGTTAAAAATGACTGAATCAGTTATTTTAGAGCCATATTATAAATATGAATTAGTCATTCCTACAGAAGCTTTGAGTAAGGTTTACTATGCTTTAGAAGACTATCCAACACCTACTGTAGTGAATGAGAATAATGATATTACAACACTTCATGGAGAAGCACCTGTTTTATTCTTGACTCACTACCAAAAAGAACTTCTGACTTCCACAAAAGGAAAAGGACAGCTTTTCTTCTTAGATACATTCTATGCACCAGTAGAAAATCAGGAAGAAGTGATAACTAAATGTGATTATGATAGTGAATCAGATCTAGATAATCCTACAGGTTCTATTTTCTGTTCACATGGTGCAGGATATTATGTCCCTTATGATGAAGTAAGAGAGAAGATGCATTTACCTCTTTATAGTGCGATGAAACAGGAACATACTTATACACATAATCCTGTACATATTAGTGATGAAGAACTTAAAAGAGTATATGAACGTACCTATGGTCCAATAAACACAAAACTTTCAAGTGACTACTATAAACCAAAACAAGATCATGTTTCTTCTAATACAGTACAGGTATTAGATGAATATTTGATTGTGGATGGATATAATGTCATCTTTGCCTGGGATGAATTGAAAGAACTTGCGAAAGAAAACCTAGGTAGTGCAAGAGATAAGCTTATTGATATATTGATGAGCTATAAAGGGTATCGTGGCTGTCATATGATCCTTGTCTTTGATGCTTATAAGGTTCCACAGAATAAAGGCAAGAGTCAGATGTATCATGATATGGAAATCGTTTATACAAAAGAAGGACAGACAGCGGATGCTTATATTGAAAGCATCACAAAACAGATGGCAGGGCAATATCGTCTTGTGGTAGCCACAAGTGATAATCTTGAACAGAAAATTGTATTAGGCCATGGGGCGACACGTATCTCATCAAGAGAATTACTTCAGGATGTCATTTCTCGTTCTAAAATCCAAAAAGAAGAGTTTGAAAGAAAAAATCCCCAAATGCATAGTTATGCATTTGAGGATCTCAAGAAGTCTTAGGACTTCTTTTTTTATTTAATAGATGTAACTGTATAATCTTTATCTTCTACAGCTTTCTTTAAGACATCATTAGATACTTCTTTACTTAAAGTCACAACTGCAGTGCCTTTTTCATGACTTACATCAGCACTTTCTACACCATCTACAGCTTCTAATGCCTTCTTTACAGCCATTTCACAATGACCACACATCATACCAGTAATTTCTAAAGTCTTTTCCATTGTTTTCTTCTCCTTTTTCTTTCTTTTTATATCTTTAGATGCATCATGCATAGAGAAAGTATTGAGTCTCAACGCGTTCATACATACAAAGAAACTAGATAAACTCATGGCAGCAGCCCCTAACATAGGACTCATCTGCCATCCTGTTAAGTGAATAAATACACCAGCAGCAACAGGAATACAAATCGCATTATAGATAAATGCCCAGAATAAGTTTTCATGGATATTTCTTAATGTCGCACGAGAGAGTCTAATAGCGGCAGTGACATCTGTCAGCTTACTATTCATTAAGACAACATCAGCTGCATCTATCGCAATATCAGTACCTGCCCCAATCGCAATTCCAATATCCGCACGTGTGAGGGCAGGTGCATCATTGATTCCATCACCCACCATCGCTACTTTACCATGCTTTTGTAAATCTTTAATAACACTCTCTTTACCATCAGGCAATACTCCTGCAATTACCTCATCTACACCTGCTTTTGAACCAATTGCATCTGCAGTCTTCTTGTTGTCACCTGTCAACATTACAACTTGAATACCCATGTTCTGCATTTCTTTAATAGCCTGAGGGCTATCTTCCTTCATTGTATCAGCCACACAGATCATACCAAGATAAGTATCATCATACCTAAAGAATAGAGGTGTCTTACCTTCCATTGCCTTGTCAGATGCCTGTGTCATCATGTCTTCAGGAATATGTTTTTCCATCATCTTGATACTGCCACCTAATACTTCTTTACCATGAATTAACCCTCTTAACCCATGACCAGGTAATATCTCGAAGTCTTCAACATCTTCACTACCTTGATAATAATCAGTCACAGCTTTACCAAGAGGATGCTCACTCTTTTTTTCTAGACTAGAAGCATAATTTAATAGTACTTCTTTTTCTATCTTATAAGGGACCACATCAGTCACTACAGGAGTTCCTTTTGTGATTGTACCTGTCTTATCTAATGCAATAATATCAATAGATCCTGCCACTTCTAATGATTCAGATGTCTTAAACAAGATACCATGCTTTGCGCCCATACCATTACCTACCATAATAGCCACTGGTGTTGCAAGACCTAATGCACATGGACATGAAATAACTAAAACGGAAATAGCGCGAGCAATAGAGAATCCAATACTCTTTCCAAGAATCATCCAGACAATAAATGTGACTAACGCAATACCGATAATCACAGGTACAAAGATACCAGAGACTTGATCGGCTTTCTTTGCGATAGGTGCTTTAGTAGATGCTGCATCACTCACCATCTGAATAATCTGTGAAAGTGTTGTATCCTCACCTACACGAGTGGCACGTACTTTAATAAAGCCTGACTGATTAAGTGTTGCACCAGATACTGTATCATTTACTGTTTTATCAACAGGAATACTTTCACCTGTTAAGGCAGATTCATCAATAGCTGTAGAACCTTCCACAATCACACCATCAACAGGAATATTTTCACCTGGTCTGACAATAAACAAATCACCCTTATTCACTTCATCAATACTTACAGTGACTTCTTTATTATCCTTAATAATGACTGCAGTCTGAGGTGAAAGATCCATTAAGCTCTTTAAGGCATCTGTAGTACGTCCTTTAGACATTGCCTCTAACATCTTACCAACAGTAATTAAAGTAGGAATCATAGCTGCAGATTCAAAATAGAGATCATGTCCTAAACTCATTACCTTCATCATCTGTCCCTGGCTCATGGCATCAATCATTAAATATAAAACAACTAAGCTATAACCAAAGGCAGCACTAGACCCTAATGCGACCAAAGCATCCATGTTAGGGGATAACTGAAATAAACTCTTATACCCATTAACAAAGAATGCTTTATTAATGGCTAAAATAATAATAGTCAATAACATTTCTGTTACTGCAATAGATACATGATTCTCCAAAAACGAAGGTACAGGCCATTTCCACATCATATGACCCATAGATAAATACATTAATAGTATTAAGAATACTAGAGAAGTAATCAGTCTCTTCTTTAATTTTGGTGTCTCATGATCGACTAAAGAATCATCTTTTACTTTTTTAACACCTTTTTCACTTGCACCATATCCAATATTCTCAATTGCCTGAATAATAGATTCAGAAGATGCTGTTCCTTCTACGCCCATAGAATTTGTGAGTAAAGAAACAGAACAGCTATCTACACCATTAATATGAGCTACAGTTTTTTCAATACGATTGGCACACGCTGCACAACTCATACCAGTAATATTATATTGTTTCATTTCATCACCTTCTGTAATACTTTCACTAATTCATCAATTGTTTCATCATGACCTTCTTTAATATCATCCACAACACATGTCTTAATATGCTTTGCAAGTAATTCTTTATTAAAACTATTCAAAGCTGCATTGACTGCAGAAACCTGAACAAGAATATCAGGACAATAAGCATCTTTTTCTACCATGCCTTCAATTCCTCGAATCTGACCTTCGATACGTTTGAGGCGGTTCATGAGTTTTTTCTTTTCTTCTTCACTACGATCCTTATGACGTTCACTGCAGCAGCAATCTTTTTTATCCATTATTTCACCTCCTGTTCCAATCATATACCCTATAGGGGTATACGTCAAGCGATGTGATTGTTGTATAATGACCACAAGGAGAAATGAATTATGAAAACAAATAAACTCGTGCAGGGTGCACTCATCGCATCACTCTTTGGTGTCCTTGCAGTACTCAATACAATGACAGGTACGATGTTTGATAGCTTAATTGGCTATGGAATGGCTATTCCTATGGCTATTTATAGCTATAAGACAGGCCTTAAAGAAGCTTTAATGACTTCCGTTGCTTCCATGGTCATTGCCTTCCTATTTGGAACACTCAGTTATGTATTAATTGTCCTCTCATCACTTGGTATGGGAACAGTTGTAGGGCTATGTTTAAGAAATAAAGCTAAGAAAGAAACAATGTTGGTGCTTGGTGCTACATTCTTCTTTTTATCTGACTTTTTATATTTCTATGTATTCTCAGGAGTACTAGGTATTAACTTACTCACTGAAGCAAAAGAAATGTATAACCAGATTATTGCGGCAGTGCCTTCTATAACTAATGCCTTTACTTTTCAGGACTTCTATAATCTCATTCCACTCTCTATACTCATTATGTCATTCTTACAGAGTTATCTAGTCATGATGTTATGTGCATTATTCTTTAAACGCTTAAGAAAACCTTTTGATATGAGTATTCATATTGCGACATTTAGATTCAGTCCTAAAATGGGATATATTCTCGCAATCATGCTTGCAGGTAGTATGATTGCGAGACAATATTTTGGAAATGTTGTTATTGTACAATATATCTATTTTATTAGTATCTTAGGATTTATGGTGGATGGACTTTCTTTCTTATCTTTCTATCTTATTATCAGAAACCATGGACGTTATTCTAACTTACTTATATTTTTAGTATTCATTCCGTTCCTACAGACACTATTAGTGATTCTAGGAATTATTGATATATTTGTTGAAATACGTCAAATACTGTATAATAAGTATCAATAAGGAGGGCTTCTACAATGACGAGAAAAGTTGCGCAACTTAGAAATATCTTTGTTCTTTTACTCGTATTTATTACCTTTGCGACCTTTGCGGCTTTTGGTATATTTCATCAGGCTTGGATGCTTCGTCTTGCGATATTTGCGGTTATTACGAATGTAATCTACATATCGTTACTATTCTATATGGGCTACTTAATGGATCAAAACAGCTATTCAGTCAGTGATGCTTTAGGTATTGATGCAAAGAATGCTTTGATCTATGGTGGCGTAGGATTGATTCAATATGATGAAAACAGAAACATTACATGGGTTTCAGACTTCTTAAAGGCATTAAATATCAATATTGTAGGAATCAAGCTATTAGAATGGCAGCCTACACTTGCTAGTCTTTTTGATGATGAAGATGTCAAAACAATAGAAGTCAAAGGAAAGAAATTCGAAGTATATAATAGTGCGGATACAAGACTCATCTATATGAAGGATGTGACACAATATGTCTCTTTATCACAGGACTATGAAGATATGCAGATATGCATGGGTTATATTACTGTGGATAACTATGATGAAATTATTGCGAATGTAGATGAATCACAGAAGGTAAAGATTCAAAACCAATGTCGTAGCTTAATTACTGATTGGGCATATAAGAATGGTATGATCATTAGACGTTATCAGACAGGTAAATACATTGTCTTCTTTAATGAACGTATCTATAAGAAACTTATTGAATCTAAATTCTCTATTTTGGATGATTTCAAGAATGCGATAGAAGAATTAGATGTGCTTATGACATTATCTATTGGTATTGGTAGAAGTACAAAGGTATTAAGAGAATTAGAAGAACTTGCTTCTTCAGCATTAAGCCTTGCTTATTCACGTGGTGGTGACCAGATTGCGATTAAGAGTGGTAAAGATCATGTACGTTACTTTGGTGGTAAAACAGATGCATTTGAAACATCTTCTAAAGTACGTTCCCGTATTATGGCACAGTCTCTTGCCGGTCTTATTAGTCGTTCACGTAATGTCTTAGTTATGGGACATAAGAACTCAGATTTGGATTCATTTGGTGCTTCTCTTGCGGCTGCGCGTATTGCAGAGAATTTAGGTAAGAGAGCCAATATCGTAATTGACTATGAATCTCTTGAAGAAAAAACAAAAGGTGTCGTAGAAATGTTGAGAAGTAATCCTGATTATAAGGGTTTAATGTTGACTATTTCAGAAGCACTTGAAAAAACTAATAAAGATACTTTATTAATCTGTGTAGATAATCATAAGGATTCATTGGCTATTAGCCGTTCAGTACTTGATAAAGTAAAAAACAAGGTCATTATTGACCACCATCGTCGTAGTGAAGAATTTATTTCTTCACCGGTTCTCACATACTTAGAACCATCTGCATCCTCTACAGTAGAATTACTTGTAGAACTATTTGACTACCAGCAACATGAAATTGAAATTTCATCACTTGATGCGACAGTTATGTATACGGGGATGCTAGTAGATACAAACTATTTCAGACAGCATGTGGGTACAAGAACATTCCAGTCAGCAGCTAAACTCAAAGAAGCACAGGCTGACTTAGCACTTGCATATGAATTATTAGAAGATTCATTTGAATGTATGAAAGAAATATTTGATATCACAGAATCAGCTTATCGTTATAAGGATAGATTCCTTATTGCGACAGGCAAAGATGACGAACTGAGTCGTTCTACTCTCGCAAAGGCTGCAAACCAATTAGTATATGTTTCTGGCATTTATGCTGCATTTGCGATAGGATATATATCTAAGAACACAGTGGCAATCAGTGCACGTAGTTCTAAAAAGATCAATGTCCAGATGATTATGGAAGATCTAAATGGTGGTGGTCATTTCTCTATGGCTGCCTGTCAGATTGAAAATGTGACAATCGAAGAAGCAAAAGAGAGATTAGAACATGCAATAGATGCATATTTGGAAGATAGGGGTGTATAAATATGAAAGTTATTTTATTAGAAGATGTGAAAAAAGTTGGTAAGAAGGGTGAAATCGTTAATGTATCTGACGGTTATGGACAGAACTTCTTAATTAAGAATGGTAAAGCTTTAATGGCAACAGAAACAGGTAAGAAGATTGTTGCTCAGCAGGAAGAAGAAAAGAAACAGGAAGACTTAAAGAAGAAAGAAGAAGCTCAGGAACTTGCAAAGAAGCTTGAAACTATTGTGGTAGAATTCAAAGTAAAGACTGGTAAGGATGGTAAGAGCTTTGATCATGTTTCTACAAAACATATCGCAAAGAAATTATTAGAAGAACATGGTATTAAGATTGATAAGAGAAAGTTCATCAATGCATATCCAGTAGGTGCTTTAGGAACTACTAAGTTGAAGATTGAACTTTATAAAGGTGTTATTGCGACTATCAATGTTCATCTATCTGAAAAATAAGGTGAATACTTATGGATACAAGAGAACTCCCTCATGACTTAGAGGCAGAACGTGCTTTGTTAGGGGCGATGTTGATTGATAAGAACGCATGTAATGATGTCATCAACATGGCAACACCTCAGGATTTCTATCTTGATGCGCATCGACTGATCTTTACAGGTATGAAGTTCCTTCATGACGGTAATAAACCAATTGATGCCACTACAGTGACTGATTATTTAATTAACCAGAAGATATTAGAAAAAGTAGGTGGAGTAGACTACTTATTGGTACTTGCGAATTCAGTACCGACAGTCGCTCATACAACACATTATCTTCAGATATTAAATGAGAAGTCATTACTTAGAAGACTTATTAAAGAAGCTACAAACATCGTACAAGATGCTTATGGTGAAATTACTGATATTAATGATTTTATTGATACAGTAGAAAAAGATGTCTTAGAAGTCACTAGAGATAGAAATGCCGGGGAATTCAAGACAATTGAAAGTGTTGTACAGAATGTCACAGCCAGAATGAATCTCCTTCAGAAAAATGGTGGAGTTGTCTCTGGTGTAAAGACAGGCTATAAAGAATTAGATAAATTAACATCAGGCTTTCAGCCGGGTGATTTAGTTATTCTTGCAGCTAGACCTTCTGTAGGTAAGACAGCTTTTGCCTTGAATATTGGTTTTAATTCATCACTTAATAGTGAAGAAGCTGTCGCAATATTTTCACTAGAAATGCCTGCTGAACAGCTTGTCACCAGATTAATATGCTGTGCAGGATCTATTGATAACGATAAATTAAAAACAGGTGCGATTTTAAAAGAGAATGCGAATAAATATTATGCAGCAGCAGATCGTGTCACACGTTGTAATTTATATATTGATGATACACCAGCTGTTAAGATTGGTGAAATTGCAGCTAAATGCAGAAGACTACAAAGAGAACAGGGATTAAAGATGGTTATTATCGATTACCTCCAGTTAATCTCTGGTCCATCTTCATCAAGAGAATCAAGACAGCAGGAAGTATCTGATATCTCTAGACAGTTAAAAGCACTAGCAAGAGAATTAAAGTGTCCTGTTATTGCCTTATCACAGCTTTCTCGTCAGGTTGAACAGCGTAAAGGAAAACCAATGTTGTCCGACTTAAGAGAATCAGGAGCTATCGAACAGGATGCCGATATTGTAGCCTTCCTTCATCGTGAAGACTATCAGAACAAAGAAAAAGAAGCAGAAACAAACGGCTTAACAGAAATTGTTGTGGCTAAGCACAGAAATGGTGCAACAGCCGATATCAGCCTTGTATTTGAAAAACAATACTCTCGTTTCTCGGATTACTATACAGGTCCAGAAAACCAGAACAGTGGTGAAGGACTTAGAATTTAAAAGGGGCTGTGACGAATAGATAGTATTTACTACTACCATGAGCGTTACAGCTCTTTTTCGTATATCCAAACCCAAAAAGGTTATTCACCACTGCATGGTGAATAACCTTTTCATATTTCAGACGCATTTAAAATGAACCTGCTCATTTCTTAAAAAAATTTTTATCAGCAGGTATATCTTTTTCAAAATCTAGTAGCGCATATGTCTGATATGTCGTATAATCTTGTTGGTATGTTTTCATGGTAGAATTAATGTACCACAAAGGGGCTGTAACGAATAGGTAGTATTTACTACTACCTTGAGCGTTACAGCTCTTTTTCGTATATCCAAACCCAAAAAGGTTATTCACTATTGCATGGTGAATAACCTTTTCATATTTCAGACGCACTTAAAAAGAACCTGCTCATTTCTTAAAAAAATTTTATCAGCAGATAAATAATCTGAGCATCTCCCCGACCTGTTTCATCTGTTTTTCTTCTGTTTCCTTGATTTTCTTCTTCAGTTTCTGGTATTTCCTGATATTATGCCCCATTGCGACAAGGCAGATCTCCATCTGAACATTGTCATGTCCTCTTCTGTAGAGTCTGTCATAACCCATATTCTCCTTAAGATCACCAAAAGTTCCTTCTGCTT
>ERZ1026943.1203-NODE-1203-length-10745-cov-9.597474_pt1 | contig 10745 bp, 8 predicted proteins | sample MGYA00519461_ERZ1026943 | MGnify/ENA primary metagenome ERZ1026943 (study PRJEB26926, sample SAMN06164617) | human gut metagenome | biome: ENVO:00009003; feature: ENVO:2100002; material: ENVO:00002003 | host: Homo sapiens | place: USA | collected 2012 ...
GAGCGGGCCATGACATCAGTCAGTACGGCAGTCTCCTCATCGGTCATGCCGCGCAGATAGATGGCCATGAGCAGCGCCGACATCTGGTAGTCAGGCACATCCCCGGCCACATAGCCGTTGACCGCAAAGGAAAGCTCCTCACGGTTCAGCGTGCCGCCATCGCGTTTTTTGGCGATAATATCATACATTCGCATAAGCTTGTCTCCTTCAAAAAAGCACAGGCCGCCCGGCTGTAGGCGTCGGGCGGCCTGTGTATCGTTTGTATCAGCGGCTGCCCTTATCGTAGGGGATACCCTCGGCCTTGGGGGCCTGAGAGTTTTTGGAGGTAAAGATCAGCACGATCATCGTGACGATATACGGCAGCATCTGGTAGAAGTTGGAGACCTCCTTGACACCCTCAAACTTCGGCAGGAAGGACAGCGACGAAGAGTACGCCGCAATGACCTTGAACAGTGCGAAGAAGAGCGACGAGGCCAGAATCGGGAATGGTTTCCAGTTGCCGAAGATCATGACAGCCAGCGCAAGGAAGCCGTAGCCGCCGACATCGGAGTTGAAGCCGGAACCGGCCGCCACCGTGTAGGCCAGACCGCCGACGCCGCCGAGGAAGCCGGAGATCAGCACGCCGGCATAGCGCATCTTGTAGACATTGATGCCCACAGAATCCGCCGCCTGAGGATGCTCGCCGCAGGCGCGCAGACGCAGGCCGAAGCGGGTCTTGTACAGCACGATGTAGCTGATGATGAGCAGTGCGATGCCCAGCGGGACAAAGATGCTCAGCTCCAGACCGCCGATGCTGAACAGGAAGGGCTTGTTGGAGTAGTTCAGCTTGGCGCTGCCGCTCTCGCTGAAGTACTTGGAGATGACCACGGCAATGGCGGTGGCCAGCAGGTTCAGTGCCGTGCCGCCGATGGTCTGGTCCGCCTTCAGGTTGATGGAGGCAAAGGCCAGCAGCAGGCTGTAGATCACGCCCGCCAGCGCTGCCACCAGAATGGAGATCAGCACCACAAGGAAGGGCGACAGGCTTGCAGGCAGCATGGTCAGGGTAAGCACACCGGCCACACCGCCGATGACCATGATGCCCTCCAGTGCAATGTTGATGATGCCGGAATGTTCGCTGAACATACCGCCCAGTGCCACCAGCATCAGCACGATACCGTACAGCAGGGTATATTTGATCAGAAGCAGCATATTACTTGCCCTCCTTTTTGGTCTTTTCTGCGGCAGGCGCAGGCTCTGCGTTCACATTGGTCTTTTCGGCATTCCGGAACAGCAGGCTCTGGATCTTGCCGCGGAACAGCATGGAGAATGCGCACAGGTAGATGATGATGCCGCTGATCAGATCCGAGATCTCAGTGGGGTAAAACTTGGTGGACAGGAAGGAGCCGCCGACCGAGATGTGGGAGATGAACAGCGCAGAGAACACGGTGCCAATGGGGTTGGAGCTTGCCAGCAGTGCCACCGAGATACCGTTGAAGCCCATGCCCGGCAGGCTGGTGGAGTTCAGCGGGTTCCACTGGGACACGTTGGACAGATAGAACAGGCCTGCGCCGAAGCCTGCCAGCGCACCGGCAATGGCCATGGAGAGGATGATGTTCTTCTTCTCGTTGATACCGGCGTAACGGGCGGCGTTCTTGTTCAGGCCAACGGCCTTGAGCTCGTAGCCGAAGGTGGTCTTGTTCAGCACCACCCAGATCAGCACGGCCACCGCTGCCGCCAAGAAGATGGCAATGGTGGTGCTGTTGGTCTGGAACAGCTTGTTCAAGCCAAAGTCCGGGATCAGGGACTGGGCAAAATCGGCATTCTTGCTCAGGTTCAAAGTACGGGTGTTGCGCACATCGTACATGGGGCCGGTGCCGTTCTGGTAGATGAGCTCATTCACCAGATACAGGCCGATCCAGTTGAACATGATGGAGGTAATGACCTCGTTGATGTTGAAGTAGGCTTTGAAAAAGCCGGGGATCGCCCCCCACAGGCCGCCCAGCACTGCTGCTACCAGCAGGCAGACGAACCAGGGCAGCTTGAGCATGATGGCGCAGTACAGCGCACCGTAAGCGCCCAGCGTATACTGACCGGCTGCACCGATGTTGAACAGGCCGGTCTTGAAGGCAAAGGCCACGGACAGACCGGTCATAATCAGGGGTGCGGCATTGGCAAGCTCCTTGCCCACACCGTAGGGGGCATCGTGGAAACCGCCCTTGATGATGCGCACAAAGCCATCGCCCCATGCGTGTGCGGGGTTGATGGCTACCAGCACCAGAAAGCCCACCAGCAAACCAATCAGGATGCACAGCAGTGCAGCCAGCACGCTGGTAACAGAGCTTTGCAGGCTGCTGCTGCGGGAAAGTTTTTTCTTATTCATGTGTTACTGCTCCTCCTTTCCCTGCTTGCGGGCGCCTGCCATATACAGACCCAGCTCCTGCACGGTGGTGGTCTTGGGGTCAAACTCGCCCACGATCTCGCCCTCGTACATTACAAGGATGCGGTCAGAAAGGTTCATCACCTCGTCCAGCTCCAAGCTGACCAGCAGCACGGCCTTGCCCTTGTCGCGCTCGGCCACGATCTGGCGGTGGATGTACTCAATGGCACCCACGTCCAGACCACGGGTGGGCTGCACTGCCACCAGCAGCTTGGGGTCGCGGTCGATCTCGCGGGCGATGATGGCCTTCTGCTGGTTGCCGCCGGACATACTGCGCACGGTGGTCACACTGCCCTGACCGCTGCGCACATCGTACTGCTCGATCAGTCTGTCAGAGTACTCGCGCACCTTATCGGCACGGATAAAGCCACCCTTCTGGAACTCCGGCTGCCAGTAGCGCTGCAGCACGATGTTGTTTTCCAGACTGAAATCCAGCACCAGACCGTGCTTGTGGCGGTCCTCCGGGATGTGACCCATGCCGTCCTTGGATCGCTGGCGGATGCTCTCGTGGGTGATATCCTTGCCGTCCAGCGTAAGCTTGCCGCTAGACAGCTTGCTCAGGCCGGTCAGGCCGTAGATAAACTCGGTCTGGCCGTTGCCCTCGATGCCCGCCAGACAGACGATCTCGCCTGCGTGTACCTTGAAGGACACGTCCTTCACCACGTCCTTCTTGCGCTGGTCATTGTGGATGGTAACGTTTTCCACGTCCAGTACGGTCTCGCCGGGGTGCGCGGGCTGCTTTTCCACCTGCAGCTGCACGTCACGGCCCACCATGCGGCGGGAAAGCTCTTCCTTGGTGGTGTCCTTGATATCCACCGTGCCCATATATTTGCCCTTGCGCAGCACGGTGCAGCGGTCGGCCACAGCCATGATCTCGTTGAGCTTATGGGTGATGAACAGGATGGACTTGCCCTCCTTCTTGAACCCGCGCATGATCTCCATCAGTTCGTCGATCTCCTGCGGGGTCAACACAGCGGTGGGTTCGTCAAAGATCAGGATCTCGTTGTCGCGGTACAGCATCTTCAGGATTTCTACGCGCTGCTGCATACCAACCGAGATATCGCTGACCAGGGCATCCGGGTCCACCCGCAGGCCGTACTTTTCGCTCAGCGCCATCACCTTTTTGCGTGCCTCGGCCTTCTGCAAAAAGCCCATCTTGTTGGGTTCCACGCCCAGAATGATGTTGTCCAGCACGCTGAAGCATTCCACCAGCTTGAAATGCTGGTGCACCATGCCGATGCCCAGTGCGTTGGCATCGTTGGGGTTGCGGATGGCAACCTCCTTGCCGTTTTTCAGGATCTTGCCCTGTTCCGGCTGATACAGGCCGAACAGCACGCTCATCAGCGTACTTTTGCCCGCGCCGTTCTCGCCCAGAAGGGCGTGTACCTCGCCCTTGCGCAGTTGCAGGGTGATATCATCGTTTGCCTTGATACCGGGGAATTCCTTGGTAATGTGGAGCATCTCGATCACATAATCCTCTGCCAATCTGCTCACTCTCCTTTCGTGCCGTAACGACACCTTTTCTATACTACAAACCATTATACCTGATTTTTTGCGGTTTGCACACGGCTTTTTGATTTTTTGTCAAAAAGCACAAGTAAAAGTATTACTTTTGTATGGTCTGCACGATTTCCCACCTGTTTCTCCCACACAGGCATACAAAAAGGGCGGGGTGCCCCTGCATGAGCACCCCGCCCCTATTACGGGAGTAATTCCGGGATAGCGATTACTGGATGTAGTTGACCTTGGTGAACTCGCTGACGGTGGGCTTGGTAGCGTCGTCGGAGCTGTTGTCCACAACGAGCTCGCCGGAAGCGATCTTGCTCTTCAGGGCCTCGTACTCGTCCTTGGTGAAGGTCTTGAAGTTCCAGCTGTCATCAGCAGTGGGCAGACCAACATAGTCGCCATCCTCCAGACCGAAGTTACCGTTGGTAGCAGCGATGTTGCTCCACTCGCCGGCCTCGATGTCGCCCAGAGCGGTGCTGACAGACTCAGACAGGCCCTTCATGGCAGAGGTGATGAACGGGTTGTAAGCGTAGCCGTCCTTCTCAACGCCATTAGCACCGATGTAGTTCTGGTCAACGTCAACGCCCACAACGTAGCCGTTGTTCTTCAGAGCAGCCTCGACAGCGGAAGTGTAGATGCCGCCGCCGCAGGCAAAGACGATCTGGGTGCCGTTGGCATACCAGCCCTCCATACGGGAGGTGATGTTGGCATCGCCGTAGAACTGGCCGCCGTAGAAGTAGTTGATGTCAATGTTGGTGCCCAGCTCCTTTGCAGCAGCGTCAGCGCCCTGCACGTAGCCGTAGCCGTAACGGATAACGGCGGGCACAGCCATGCCGCCCAAGAAGCCCAGCTTGGTATAGCCGTCCTTAACAACGGCGTAACCTGCCAGATAGCCTGCCTGCTCCTCCTTGAAGGTGATGCAGTAGCAGTTGGCGGGGATGCTGTCGGTGCCGATATCGCCCTGGGTCACATCGATAGCGATGAACTTGATGTCGGGGTACTGCTCAGCAGCCCATGCCAGAGATGCGCCGTACAGGTAGCCAACGCAGACGATAACGTCGGCGCCGTCGTTGACAGCCTGACGGATCATGGTCTCGCGATCCTCATCGGAAGCATCGGAATCGGGGATGTAGTACTGGCAGTTGTCGCCCATGTAGCTGGAAACAGCAGCCCAGCAAGCCTGGTTGAAGCTCTCATCATCGATCGTGCCAGTATCGCAGGTCAGAGCGACCTTGGCGATCTTCTCAGCGCCGTCTGCTGCGCCGGAAGCGGCGGCAGAGCTGGCAGCTGCGGAAGAAGCAGTGCTGGTAGAGGAAGCGGAGGAACCGCCGCAGGCGGTCAGAGCAGCGGCAGCGGCAGCAGCACCGGCCACAGCCAGAAAGTTACGACGAGAAATCTTCATAAGAAACTCTCCTTTATTTTTAAAAAATTGCGTCAAATGAATGAAATGCGCATTCTGGCACATTTACTGGCTCAAGTATAGCGGGTGGAAGTGACAGATGCAAGCAATTTCCGATTACAAATTCTTTACAAATCCCTTGTATAATTTATAAAAAAGTAATGCTTATTCACCAATTTTCCCCTGCTTGCGCTGTTTTTCGCAGAAAGACAGTTACTTTCCTTCCACGGCGCTGTTGCCCGCCACGTTGGAGGGGCCAAAGCCGAAGGGCAGCAGCTCGTCCATGCTGCGCTCAATGAAATCCTCCGGGGTCTTTGCCATAATGACGTTCAGCTCCGGCCCGCCAAACTCGAATAATGCCTGACGGCACACCCCGCAGGGCGAGGTGATCTGCCGGTTCACTTCGCCCCGGCGGCTACCCACCACCGCGATATCCGTAAACGCGGTCACACCTTCCGCCACCGCCTTGAACAGAGCGGTGCGCTCGGCGCAGCTGGTGGGAGTAAAGGCGGCGTTCTCCACGTTGCAGCCGGTAAAGATGCGTCCGTCCGCAGCGCGCAGTGCAGCGCCCACCATAAAATCACTGTAAGGCGCATAGGCCTTTTCCCGTGCGGCCAGTGCCATGCGGATCAGCTGCTGTTTTTCTTCCATGGTCAGTTTTGTCATGCTGTTTCCTCCTTTTACGGGCAAAAACAGCGCGGCTGTGCCTTGGGGCGGCAGCCGCGCTGGAAAGTTATGCGATCAGTACTCTGCGCCCAGAGCGACCTTCATCATGTCGGTAAAGCTCTTCTGGCGCTCCTCGGCGGTGGTGATGCCGGGGGCCACAAAGCTGTCCGAGATGGTCAGCAGGCAGGCAGCGTTCTTGCCCAGCACCTGCGCGTTGGCAAACAGGGCAAAGCTTTCCATCTCCACGCACAGGCAGCCGTCCTCGTCCCGCAGCTTTTCCCAGTAGGTGGGCTTTGCGTCCGAGGGCTGGCGGTAAAACACATCCGAGGAGTGGATGTTGCCCTCGATCAGGGGAATGCCCTGCTTTGCAGCGGAGGCACGCAGCTTTTCGTTCAGGGCTGCGCTGGGCAGAGTGATGTTGCCAGTAAAGCCGCTCTGCACCCGGGCGTAGTTGCTCTCGCTCACAGCGCCGGTAGCCAGCACGGTGTCGAACAGCTTGGCCTTCTCGGTATAGCTGCCAGCAGAACCGATGCGGACGATATTTTCCACGCCGTAGAAGTTGAACAGCTCGTAGGAGTAGATGCCGATGGAGGGCATACCCATACCGCTGCCCATCACGCTGATGGGGCGGCCTTCGTAGGTGCCGGTAAAGCCCAGCATCCCGCGCACGCCAGTCACCTGCCGGACATCCTGCAAAAAGGTGTCGGCAATAAATTTGGCACGCAGGGGGTCACCCGGCATAAGGACTGTCTTGGCGAAATCGCCCATTTCTGCGCTGATGTGAGGGGTAGACATAGATGATCTCTCCTTTTTATTCATGATACAGCAGAGGGGCTTTCCCCCTGCGGAAAAGCCCTTGCTGCTATTTACCGATATTTGCTGCGGTTGAACACGTTCTGCGGTGCGATGTAAGAGCCGTTGCGCCGGATCTCGAAGTGGCAGTGGTTGCCGCTGGAACGTCCGGTGCTGCCCACATAGCCGATGAGCTGACCCTGCTTGACCGACTGACCGGCGTGCACCACCAGCGACAGGCAGTGGGCGTACAAGGTGGTGTAGCCGTTGCCGTGGCTGATGATGATGGAGTTGCCGTAGCCTGTACCCGCACCGGCGCGGTTATAGCCGGCCTTGGTCACCGTACCGCCTGCCGAAGCGTAAATGGGCGTACCGGCGGCGGCGCAGATATCCACGCCCTTGTGGCTGCCGCCGTACCAGCGGGAGCAGTTCCGATAGCCGGGCACCGGCCAGATAAACTGTCCTCTGCCGGTGATATAGGATGCACCGGAGGACACCTTTTTGGTGCCCACCGTAACTTTTTCAGTCACAGGCTCCTTGGTCACCACGGTGCTCAGGATCTGCTGGGAAAGCTGATTGCCATTTGTATCATACACCCGCTGTGCCGTCACGGTGCGAATGCCGTTCTCGCCCGTCTGGGTCACCCGCTTGGTACCGGAGTTCAGCTCGTTGGATTTGGTGGTTTCGGTGGTATAGGCGATCTCTTCCTCCCAGCTTTCCACCTTGGTGATGCGCACCTCCAGCGTCTCCTCCTCCCGCACCACGGTCAATGCATCGCCGGGCAGGATCTTGGAGTTCTGGGTCAGGCCGTTTTCCCCGTTGGCGCTAAAGCCGGTGTTCATCTCGCACAGTTCCTTCACGGTCAGGCCGTTTTTCTGGGCAATGGACCAGATGGTATCGCCGCTCTGCACCGTATAGGATTTTTCCGCCTGCTGCACGCCGGAGAGCAACTGCTCCACCTCGGCTTCCTCCTGGAAGCTCTCGTTGAAGTAGATGCCGTTTTCCAGCGTGACATCCTTGTTAAAGCCCACGGTGGTGTTGGGGTCATCGGGGTTCTCGTAGGGTTCCAGCAGGCTGCTGATGTACCGTTGCAAGCTGTTGCCGTCCGCACACACGGCGGTCAGCTCACCGTCCAGATACAGGGCAGTGCCCTCGCTGATCTGGTCGCTGGAATTCTTAAGGATGGCGTCAGCCACACCATTTTCGTCCATCACGTCATGGGCGACGGTCACGGAATAAGTAGGCTCCACGGTAAAGTGCGCCTGCTCTGCGCCGGAATAATTGATACGCTGCTGCACAGCTTCCAGTGCAGAGTTAAACACCTCTTCGTTGGCCACATAGCCCACGGTCTTGTCGTCCACCTGCACCTGCAAAGCGTAGGGCTGGCGGATGGTGGTCTGGAACACGGTCACCATAACAGCCAGCGCTGCCACCGGCAGCACATACATAGCCATGCGGGGCACAAGGCGGATGTTATCAGCGATGCCATGGGCAAGAAAGTGGCCGCTTGCGCGCAGCGCAGCGCCAAAGCCGTTTTCCTTGCGTACCCGGTGTGCGTGGCGCAGCAGCGCCCAGGTGCCCCGCAGGGCAAGCACTACCGGGCCGAACAGATCCCGCAGCAGCTGCGCCGCCCCGGGAAAGGCCATGGATGCGATATTTTTCAGCAGTTCTCTGACCGTTTGCAGCAGACACCGCAGCCCATGTTGCAAGCGGCGTCCTGTGCGGACCACGGCATACTCGGCGGAAAAGCCGATGGCGTACAGCGTCTCGCCCACCATAGGTGCTATGGGATTGTGCAGCAGCTTGTGCCACAGCTTTTCCCAGCGGTGCTGACGCTTGCGGCGAATCCTGTGCCGCCGCAGCACGCCCCGGCATTGGAACTGCGCCCACAGCGAGCGCAGCTTCTGGCGGCGGGGCTGCCGTACAGGCTGCGCAGCAGGCTGCTGCTCCTTTATTTTATCTTCAGTCAACGGGATTTTTCTCCTTCCTGCGCTGCTGCAGGGCATTTTTCCGGCCCGGAACACAACAGCTAGATGGTGTACGTTCCCCTGTTCAAAAGGCCAACAGGGCCTGTACACAATACGCTCTCTTTTTATTATACACTTTGCATGGTTTGAAACAAGCGCTTACATAAAATTTGGCTATTTTTTCACGCAGTTTTCACGAAAAGAGCGCTTCCATATCCGGCGGCAGCGGGCTTTCCACTGTGACGGTGCGCAGCTGCAAAGGCATTTCCACCCGGATGCCATCCGGCAGCGGGGTGTATACAGGCACGGCAAAGCTTTGCCTGGCGCAGTGCAGCGCCTGCCGGGCAATGCGCTCCCGGCTGCCGCCGTAAAGGTCGTCCCCGGCAAGAGGATGGCCGATGGACGCAAAGTGCACCCGGATCTGATGGGTGCGCCCGGTCACCGGCACGCAGGCTGCAAGGCTAAGGCCGTTTTCTTCCTTTATAATAGTATACTCGGTGCGGCTGGGCTTGCCCTCGGGGGTAACGCAGCGCCCGATGATGCTATCGCCCCGGCGGCCGATGGGTGCATCGATTGCTCCTTCCCCCAGCGGCAGCGCGCCCTGCGCGATGGCATAATACAGCTTTGTCACCCTGCCCGCCAACAGCGGCGCGGCGTAGGCGTTTTTGGCCGCCAGTACAAGGCCGCTGGTGTCCTTATCGATGCGGTTCACTGGGCGGAAAATCGGGCTGTGGCCGTGGGCAGCCGCCCACGCCGCGTAGCCGTTGGCCAATGTGCCCCCGGGGTAGTTCAGGGTGGGGTGCACCGCCAGCTGCGGCGGCTTTTCCAGCACCACCGCAAAGGCATCCTCGTACACCACCTTGACCGGAATCTCCGGCTGCGGGGTCACGCCATCCCCTTCCGGCGGCAGGGCAAAGGAAAGTACCTGCCCGGGGTAGATGCGCCGGTTTGCCAGCACGGGCGCACCGTCCGCAAAAAAGCCGCCGCCCCGGAACTTGACCGCCCGGGCAAGATCCGTAGAGACGGCACACTGGCGCAGAAAGCTGCGCACCAGCACCCCCTCGTGGGTGGTGGCCGTATCTGGCACGGCAAAATACAGCTGCATGGCCTGCCCTCCCCCTGCAAAATTCACAAAAACACAAATGATATTATAACAAAAATCCGTTTCACTTGCAAATCTTACTTTTTTATGGTATCATGAGGAACGGAAAACGAGTGGAACATACGGCGGCGGGGCGGCTTTGACCGCTCTGAGGAAAGTCCGGGCCTCACAGAGCACGGTAACTGCTAACGGCAGCCGAGGGTGACCTTAGGGAAAGTGCAACAGAAAACAAACCGCCGCAGCAATGCGGTAAGGATGAAACGGCGAGGCAAGAGCTCACCAGCGCATGGGTGACCATGCGGCTTTGTAAACCCTACCGGAAGCAACGCCTATATGGGACGTACAGCGCTGCTCGCGTGTCCCGAAGGCGGCACGAGCCTGTCAGCAATGGCAGGCCTAGACAGATCGTCGTTTAATACAGAACCCGGCTTACGGTCTATCTCGTTTTCCCTTTTGTGTTTTTGCGCTGTCTGCTGTTGCAGGCAGCTTTTTTGTTGCAGCAACGTAAAAAGAGGCCACCGCACAGGATTTGTGCAGTGACCTCTTTGTTGCATGCAAGACTATTGAAAATGCCCGCCGCGTGCGCTTTGGGCATTTTCAGCGGAATAATCATTTTTAATTGCAACCCGGGAAAATCTGCGGATTTTCCCGGGTTGCCTTTTCACGGAAAGGGGTTGCTCAGTTCCCGCTTGCGCCCAGGATGGCGTCCAGCACGGTGGAGGCGGCGCTGTACAGCGAACCTGCGGCCTGTTCCACCTGCTCCTGCGTGGGCAGGCTGACGGCAGGCGTTTCAGTGCTGCCGCCCTCGGCGGGGGTGGTCTCCGGCTGGGGCGTCTCGGTGGCAGCGGGCCTGTCTCTTATACACATCTCCGAGCCCACGAGACTCCTGAGCATCTC
>ERZ1026943.1224-NODE-1224-length-10605-cov-5.694123_pt1 | contig 10605 bp, 8 predicted proteins | sample MGYA00519461_ERZ1026943 | MGnify/ENA primary metagenome ERZ1026943 (study PRJEB26926, sample SAMN06164617) | human gut metagenome | biome: ENVO:00009003; feature: ENVO:2100002; material: ENVO:00002003 | host: Homo sapiens | place: USA | collected 2012 ...
GAGATGCTCAGGAGTCTCGTGGGCTCGGAGATGTGTATAAGAGACAGGGAAATGGCAGGAAAAGAGGTAATCATGATCACGGAAACAGCGCGCGCGAAAATCAATCTGACGCTTTGGGTCGGGAGGAAGAGGCCGGACGGCTACCACTCGATCGATTCCGTTATGCACAGCATATCGCTCTCAGATGAAATTACACTGGAGAAATCGAATGAGATCCTCCTGACAGTCCTCGAAGGCGATGCGCCGGCAGGACAGGAAAACCTCATGGTCCGCGCCGCTGAAGCATTCTTCGCCGTGACAGAACTGGAAGGAGGCGTCTTCCTGACGCTGAAGAAACGAATCCCTTCAGGTGCCGGCATGGGAGGGGGCTCTGCCGATGCAGCCGCCGTCCTGCGCGGACTTTCCAAAGCTTACGAGCATCCGCTCAGCAAAGAAGATCTCCTTAAAGTCGCAGCCAGGATCGGCGCCGACGTTCCCTTCTGCGTAGAAGGAGGGGCATCGCGCTGCCAGGGCATCGGGGAAATCCTGACACCGGCCAGAGCCTGGGAAGGCCTGCCGCTCGTCATCGCCATGCCGCCGCTCTTCATGCCGACCGGTCCTGCGTACCAGAAGCTCGATGAAAGAAAAGAACTCAGCATCGACAAGACAGAAGACTGCCTCAAAGCGCTCGAAGAAAGAGACTGGGAAGGCCTCGCCGATTCCCTCTCCAACGACTTCGAACTCGGACTCTTCCCGAACTCCCCGGGACTCCTCTCGGCCGCCCGCTATGTCCAGAGCTTCGACTGCCTCGCCGTCATGACCGGCTCAGGCTCCGCTTTCTACCTCATCCCCGGAAGCCACGAAGAAGGACAGTGGATCGTCGAACAGATCCACGAAGAAAAACCAGACTGGTTCGCCCAGACAGCAGAAACCGTCGGAAGACATGAATTGTAAAAATAGAAATCTCCCTTTGGGTCCAGGAAATTTGGATTCCAAAGGGAGATTTTTTAATGCTCTCAATTTTCAGATGTCTGAGGATTTGGTAAAGAAGGCATGGCTGTGATGAATTCATCTGCGTGGGGCAGTTTGTCCTTGGCGAAGAGATGCTTTTCCGTTCCTGCTTCGACAGCTTTCTGGTAATACTCGCATTTGTAATTGATGACGTCGAGGATTTTCTTCCATTCCTCGATCTGCTTTTCCATTTCTTCCTTGCGGCGGAGGAAAAGGTCGAGGCGTTTCTGAAGCGTGCTGTCGCCTTCGTGGACCCATTCGGAGAACTGGCGGATTTCCTCGATGGAAAGCCTTGCACTCTTGAGGCACTGGACAATCTGGAGAGAGGCGAGGTCGACGTCAGAGAAGCGGCGGTATCCGGACTCGGTCCTTTCGAGGAAGGGGAGAAGGCCTTCCTTGTCATAATAACGGAGCGTCGTCGCCGGGATGCGCGTCATTTTGGAAACTTGCTGGATGGTATATGACATATTTCCTCCCATTTTTTGAAAATGCTATTAACCTTAGAGTTAAGTCTAATGTTACACTCCATTCGTAAAAGAAGCAAGGTATGGAATTCAACCACAGGAGGAACCAAGATGAATAAGAAAATGATGAAACGCGCTCTCACGCTCGCTGCATTCGGACTTCTCATGGCAGGCGGCATGATGAATGCTTCTGCTATGGACCGCGCGCCCGTCGCAGCTTCCAAAGCGCCGGCTGAAACGATCGACGCTTCGAAGCTTTCGAACGCATGGGACAAGACATTTCCTGAAGATGCAAGGGTAAGCCATAAGAAAGTGACCTTCCACAACAGATACGGCATCACTCTTGTCGGCGACCTTTATACGCCAAAAGACATGAAACCGGGTGAAAAACTGGATGCCATTGCCGTGGCCGGCCCGTATGGCGCCGTGAAGGAACAGGTCTCCGGACGCTATGCACAGGAACTGGCGGCCCGCGGTTTCCTGACACTCGCCTTCGATCCGCCTTACACAGGGGAATCTGGCGGACAGCCGAGAAACACCACATTCCCGGACATTGATACCGAAGATTTCCTGGCAGCTGTCGATTACCTGTCCAACAGGCCTGATGTTGATCCGCAGAAAATCGGCGTCCTCGGCATCTGCGGCTGGGGCGGTTTTGCCATCAATGCGGCATCCATGGACCCGAGAATCAAAGCGACCGTGACATCCACCATGTACGACATGAGCCGCGTCATCGCCAACGGCTACTTCGACTATGACAAGACACCGGAACAGATCAAGGCAGAAAGAAAAGCCCTTCGTGAAATGGTCAGCGCGCAGAGAACGCTCGACTACAAGAACGGCACCTACAAGATGGCAGGCGGCGTCCCGGAAACCGTCACCCCGGACATGCCTGAATTCGTCAGAAACTACCACGACTTCTACCAGACAAAGAGAGGCTACAGCCCGAGATCCTTCGGCTCCACCACAGGTGCGACACTGAGCTCCCTCCCGGACTTCGCCGGCATGCCGATCAATATCTACGCCGATGAAATCGAGACACCCGTCCTCCTCATCCATGGAGAAAAAGCCCATTCCCGCTACTTCAGCGAAGACGTCTACAAGAAGATGAAAGGAAATAACAAAGAACTCCTCATCATCCCGGGCGCCGTCCACACCGACCTCTACGATCACATGGACGTCATCCCATTCGCCAAGATTGCAGAATTCTTCAAGACAAACTTGAAATAAGGAAATAGTAAGGAAACCCGCCGCAGGAATTGGACTGCGGCGGGTTTTGCGTGGGAGAAATATGATAAAACCATACAGCTATGAAAAACCATACGACCTCGCTGATGCGAGGGAAAGAAGATAAAACCATACAACCTCGCGGGGCTCGATGGAACCTTTTTATAAAAACCAATGAATACTGCACCCCTTTTGTCAGCAACAGTAAAAAGATAGGCTGACCATTCTCCCCCGACGGGGAGATTAAAGTCCTCCGCTTCGTTGCTGACGGATAGTATCGAATGAGTATTTTACGATTGTCATTTACGGTTCGTATTTAAATGATAGTGATAATATCGTTAAGTGCCGGTACGGAAGGTTTTGACCTGCCCGTCGGGGAAGGACGCCGCGAATGCGGCAGAAAGGGGTGTAGTTCCACGAGCGCTAGCGAGGTTGTCCGGTGTTTATTCGAAACCACACGACCTCGCTTCGCTCGTGGGAAACGTAAAATATGATAAAACCGTACAACCGGCCCATGTCCTGGGAAATGCAACTCATCCGCCCCGTACACTAACTTATGAGACATTTGTGGTGCTACCGCTGATGTCCTTTCCTATTTACTGCACCCCTTTCGTCGCCTAACGGCGCCACTTCCCTCCGTCGGGGGCAGCTTCACGAGGAATAAAAGAAAGAGCTCGACTCTTATTTATTTGAAACCTTTCGTAATCTTATCCCGACCTTCTCTTCCAGAGCAAGGTCAAAGGCAATCAGCTCCCCCTACGGGGTGAGCTCTGACACCCTTAAACCGAACTACGTTCGATAGAAAACCATGAGGCCTCGTGCCGCTCTCTGAAAAATCACAATCAAAAACCCCGGGCCTTTCGGCTTTCCGGGGTTTCTTTTTATTTCTTATTTAATATAGGCGGTGGCTTTGAGGAGGAACATGTTGTCCATCTTCTTGCCGCCCATGTCCTGGGCGTTGAAGCCGTAGTTGGCTTCGATGATGAGGCCTTTCATTGGAACGTAGGCTGCTTTGGCGAGGAAGAATTTCGCGCCGCCGTAGTTTCTGTTCGGGTTGTCGGTGCCATCGAGGACTGCGTCCATCTTGTCGGCGAAGTAAGCCGGTACGTTGCTTCTGCCTCTCCAGTCTTTGTAGACATGGCCCATGTACTGGTCGGCGATGTCATTGGTAGATCCGCCGAAGTAGGTGCCTGCCTGGCTGTAGATGTAGTCAAGGCCGATGGAGTAGGACTTGGCTTTCAGTACATCAGCTGTGCCGTAAGCGACGCCGTAGTTGAAGGAGTACGGGCGCTCGTTGTTCAGCGGAAGCTTTCTCGTGTTCTTGACGTATTCAGCGTGGACGTTCCACATCGGGGTGACGTAGTACTGTCCTGCAAGGCCGTAAGCAGCGGCGATGTGGCTGACTGGTCCGACGGCTCTCATGCCGTAGACATGGAATTCATACTGCTGCGGTTTCTTGTAGATGTAGGATGCGTAAGCAATCGGTATATCTTCATCTTCGCCCCATGCCATCTGGACCTTATCGCCCATCGGGTAAAGAGTGAGAGCGGTATTGCCGTCAGCGGTAGCTACGAGGTCATTGGCCATGGATGCCAGATCAGAGCCGCTGGCTGCAATCATGCCTTTTATCGTTGCAGCTGCGGTTGCTCTTGTCTGAGCGTCGTTGCTGTAAAGTTGGGAAGTTATGGCTGCAACCTTTTGTTGAGCTTGTGAAATGACTGCTGCGGTCCACTGACTGTTAAGGCCAGCAGCAACGGCCTGATTGTAGGCGGTTAGAGTTGCCATTTTGTTAGCGAGATCGGTAACTTCATCATTCGTTATTCCAAATCCATGCATCATTGGCGCCGTGTAGTCGACGTTGATGTTTGTTGCGCGGCCGTATGCGAGCGTGAAGTGGCCGCCTTCTCTGTAATCGCCAAGGGTAAGGAATGCACCCTTGAATTCGCCATCATAGGTGTAGCCAGTGACGCCCATCTTGACGGGGAACTGGCCGATACCGATGAGGTTCTTGGACGGTCCGAATGGAAGCCCTGTCGTATCCTGCTTCGGTCCGAACTGGTAGGTCGTCCATAAGCGGTTCAGATGGACTTCACCTTCGCCGTAGCCATTATTCTGATAGCGGGAGCCATCAGAGTTATAGCTGTACTTGTTGACACTGTACACATCATTTCCAGAGAAACCGAGGAAGGTTTCGAGCTGTCCGTAAACGGTGCTTCTGTCATTGACGGTGGTGATCGTATTCAGGCGGACGCGGGTGCTGAGCTCATTGTCCTTTTCCGTGTGACCTTTGAAGATATTGCCATAGCGGTCGACATCCTGAATACGGAGTTCAGTGATGAGTTCTGTGTGACCGGTCTTCTTTTCAAGTTCAGTGACGCGGACGCCAAGATTGGCGAGGTCGTCTCTATAAGATTGTGCGAGCTTGTCGACGGTAGCCTGCTGATCAGCAGTCAGGCTGTCCTTTCTTGCGACAAGGCGCGCAATGATCTGTGCAACTTCATAACGGGAAATATTCTTTTCCCCGCGGAACGTGCCGTCCGGATATCCTTCGACGACGTTTTCAGCGGACAGCTTGGAAACTGCCTGGTAAGCCCAGGAGTTCGTATCGACGTCCGTGAACGGATTGGCTGCCTGTACATGGAACGCGGCGCACGTAAATACGACGGCGGCCGCGACTTTCAGTAGACGGTGCTTCATAAAATTCCCCTCTTTTCCAGGGATATCCCTCCCAGTGGAAACTCCCTTATCAATCCTTCCCAGGATTATTTTTATACAAAACACTCACTTTGAGTGATAAAATACTTTAGAAACTAAAACATTATACATTTTATTTTAGAGGGGTGTCAATAGCAGTTAACAGCAGGTGCTAAAACTTTGACTCATAGTCAGAGCACGAAAAAACCGCAGAAAATCGAAGTTTTCTGCGGAAAAAATATACGCTAAGCATGAGATTTTATTATTATAAATAATAGCTTATAGAGACTTATAGATAAAGATGTTATCTGTTTTTGAGTAATTCTGTTTGAATTAAGCTAGCACTTTTTAAAACACAGAAAGCGATGACGCAGCCGGCGCCGCAGGAAATGGAGAAGAGGGACACATAGAAGAGCGCACCCTTCGAAGAACCCATGAGAAGAGCGGCAATCGGATAGGAAACCAGGCCGCCGATAATCGAAGTCCCGACGAATTCACCAAGCACAGCGCACCAGAGCTTCTGCGTCTTGCTGTAAAGATAACCAGAAAGGAAAGCACCGATCATGGAACCCGGGAAAGCCAGGAGGCTGCCCGTGCCAAGAATATTCCGGATCAAAGCCGTCCCGAATGCAGCCGACGTACTGAACCTTGTCCCGCAAAGAACCGCGAGGAAAATATTAATCATATGCTGCAAAGGAAAAGCCCTCGTCACACCCAGAGGGAAAGAAAAAAGCGGAGAAAGCAGCACCCCCGCCGCCACCAAAAGCGCCGAGAAAATCCACTTCCGAAGAGAATCCTGTCTATCCATAACTCCTCCTTGAAGAAAAAATCCTGAAATCTTGATTCATTAATAAAGTAATATATTTTACCTATTATAGAATCATGCAGGAACAATTTGCAAATGAAGAACAATCAAAACAAAAAATGGGGTATTAACTGAAAATGAGGAGTGACGGTTAGGGACGATTACCAGGGCCGTAGGCCGGTCTTGACCTTGCCCTGGGAAGGGAAGGTGCAAACGGATAGAGCATTTCTCCAGCCATCAGGCTGGTTGTCCGGCTTACTCTCTCTTTGCTATCGGGTCTTACCATGTTCCCCCACAAAAAGGGGATGTGACAAAATCCGTTAAAACTCTGCTTTTTCCTTTTCTCGAACGAAGTTCGGTTTAAGGGTGTTAACCTTGCTCCGAAAGTAGAAGGTGTCGCCGGAGGCGACGGATACAGTAGTTCTCGAGCGCAGCGAGGTTTTGAAATTTTCAGATAGACCCAATAAATACATTTGTTAGATAATCCTTTACTGGAATATTCCAATAGAAAAAGGGACTGTGACGAAATGATTACACATTTTGTCACAGCCCTCTCCTTTTTCTATTTCCTTATGCAGTCTTTTCTTTAGACGGCGACATGTGGGCGATGATGAGGCCTACGATGTAGCCGGCGGCGCAGAAGGTAACCCATGCGAGGCCGTAGTGTGCGAACGGAAGGTTCGACATGACGTTGTCGAGGGTGGTGATCTGGAGGCCTGCGGTGTGGATGCCGTCGTAGAGGGACGGGATCAGAGTGAAGAGGGTAGCGCAGGCATAGACAGCTCTGTGGCCGTGGAAAAGTTTATCCGTGAAGGTGAGGATCATGAGGGAGATCGTCAGCGGATAGAGGAACATCAGGACCGGAATAGCGGCATGGATGATGGTGGTCAGGCCGAAGAGTGCAACGCAGAAGGAAGCGAATGCGAAGACGGTCACCCAGATTTTGTAAGAGAGGACCGGAATCAGGCGGCCGAAGTATTCAGCGCATGCGGTGATGAGGCCGACGCTTGTGGTTAGGCAGGCGAGGAGGACGATGACGCCCATGATGAGACTGCCGTAAGAACCGAAGTAGTGAAGTGCAACGCCTACGAGGACTTCAGCACCGTTTTCCAGATGTCCCAGTTCAGAGACAGAGGAGGCGCCGATGAAGCAGAGGAATACGTAAATAATGCCGAGGCAGAGGCCTGCGATGAGACCGGAACGCAGGGTCATGAATGCGATTTCTTCATTTGTCGTGGCGCCGTACTGGCGGACGGAATTGACGACGATGATGCCGAATACGAAAGCGGCGAGGGCATCCATAGTGCCGTAGCCGTCAAGGAAGCCCTGGGAAAGAGCTTTCATCGGATCGATGTAGTCCTTCGAAGCAGCCTGCCAGGGTCCGATCGGAGCGATCGTTGCAAAGATGAAGAGCAGGGCAAGGAATGCCAGAAGAACCGGAGTGATGACTTTGCCGATACGGTCGACCAGTTTCGACGGGGTGACGGAGAGCCACCAAGAAACGGCGAAGAAGACGAAAGCGAAGCCATAGAGAGCCATCTGACGGCTTTCTTCCGAGAAGAGCGGAGCGAAGGCGATTTCAAAAGATGTCGTAGCCGTACGGGGGATAGCGAAGGCCGGCCCGATGGTCAGGTACAGGGCGACGGTGAAGAAAATGGCGTACGGTGTGCAGATACGGGAAGCCAGCTTCTGCAGGTCGTCCCCGGAGTAACCGATGGCTGCAATGCCAAGGATCGGAAGACCCACGCCTGTGAGCAGAAAGCCGATCGTAGCGGGAATCGTTTCCACACCTGAATTCTGCCCCATGAATACCGGGAAGATCAGGTTGCCGGCGCCGAAGAACAGCGCGAACAGCATCAGCCCGATGGCGATGAAGGAATTCTTAGATTTCTCCATAATAACATCTCCTTTTCCGAAGGACTCGCCTTCTACTTCCGGTAGGTACAAAAAAGCCCCGCCGGAAAAACTCCGACAGGGCACATATGCTGTGAGGTACCACCTTGTCCAATTACTCAATTCGCTGCTAACGGGGCTCCCGCCTTTCCCTGCCTCCAATTGGAGTACGAAAAAGGAACTCACGGGTGACGCGGCTGATTCAACTTCAGCGATTTGCACCATCCATCGCCTCTCTGAGAAGATCCCTAGCCTGATTCCGATCATCGTCTCTAATGATTTAGAGATATTCTAGCATGAGGAAATGAGAATGTCAAAGGGAATATTGTATATATTTTAGAAAAATTTTAGAAACTTGAAAGAGTATACACTTAATTGGATTCTGCTGTGGCAGGCGCCTTGTCAGCGGCCTTGTGCCAGATGAATCCGAGGACGAAGCCTGTGATGAAGAAGAGTGTCCATGCCATGTCGTATTCAGCAAGCGGCAGGGAATGCATGAACTGATCCATGGCAGGGGTCGTGAGCTTCAGCATCTTGAGTCCGTCATAGAGAGCCGGAACGAAGGTGAAAGCCGTTGCTAGTGCATAGACCTTCTGGCTTCCGTCGAAACGCTTGTCGAGGAATGTCAGGATGATCAGGGAAACAGCCAGCGGGTACAGGAAAAGCAGTACCGGGATAGCGCCCTTGATGATGGCAGAAAGACCGAAGAGAGCGATCAGGAAAGAGAAGCCTGCAAAGAGAGCAGCCCAGGTCTGACGATGCAGCATCGGGAAGAACTGATGGAAATAAGCAGCGCAGGAAGCAATCAGGCCGATGGAAGTCGTGAGGCATGCCAGGATGACGATGAGTCCCAGAAGGACAGCACCGGAAGTGCCGAAGTAGTAAGCAGAAGCGCCGGAAAGAACCGGAGCGCCTGTTTCCATATGGCCCAGAACACTGACAGAATCAGCGCCCAGAAGGACCAGGGATGCATAGATGATAAACATGAAGAATGTGGAAATGAGGCCGGACTTCATAGCAGAACGAGCCACTTCCTCATTCGTCTTTACGCCGAAGAAACGAATCGATTCCACGACAATGACGCCGAAGACAAGACCAGCCAGGCAGTCCATCGTGTTGTAGCCTTCAACCAGTGCATTCGTGAAAGCCTTCAACGGAGCCGAATAAGCAGCGGAAGGTTCCATCCATGGTCCCATCGGGAAGAGGATAGAAGAACCGATCAGAATGAAGAGGAAAAGAAGCAGCATCGGCGTGATGACCTTGCCGATACGCGGAACAAGCTTGGAAGGAGTGACAGCCAGCCACCAGGACAGAAGGAAGAAAATGAAAACGAAGACATACAGCCCGATTGTTTTCTGTGCATCCGTCAGGAATGGAGCCGCCGCAATTTCAAAAGAAACCGTAGCCGTACGGGGAATCGCGAAGAACGGTCCGATCGTCAGGTACAGAAGAGAGCTGAACAGCACACCGTACACCGGATGGACACGCGAAGCCAGCTCCTTAAGACCTGCGCCCGAATAACAAATCGCAAGCACAGCCGCAAAAGGAAGGCCGACACCCGTAATTAGGAAGCCGATCGTAGCCCAGGGCGTATTCCAGCCAGCATTTTGGCCCAAGAATACCGGGAAAATCAGATTCCCTGCGCCGAAAAACAGCGCGAAAAGCATGAGCCCGATCGAGATAAACTCTCGGGAAGATTCCTGTGATGATTTTTTCATAAGCGATACCCCATCTTTACTGCAGAGTGAAACGTATTTTATGCTATTTTATCATAGATTAAAGAAATGTAGATCGAAAAAGAGTATAAAACACTAAATTATATGATTAAAATAAATAAAGAAATGTTATGAAAAGGCAATCAATCCATAAAAAATCCTTATTTTAGAAGGGCGGAGAGAGAGGAACGGGGCCGGCATTTATACTTGCCTTCCCAGACGGGGAAGGTGCCCGAAGGGCGAAAGGGGTGCAGTTTCTAAAAAGGGCTGCGCGAAAACAGAAGTTAATAAGTAAAGGGATGAGTTGTATTTCCGCGGACGAAGTCCGGTAGTATGGTTTTAATTTCCCTCCCGTTTCATTCTCTCTATCCCATTTCCTTCCTCCCTGCTGACGAGAAACACTCCACATGTTAAAATAAAGGGTAAATGCATGATTGAAAGATACAAGATACAGGAGACAAAGGAAGATGGAAGAAACTTTAACGGAACGTTTGAGACGAATGGCGGACAGGTTGACCTCGGAAAGACCCTCTGACCGCGTCCTGAATTTTACACTGGACGACCAGAAGTACTGGATCAAAAGAAAGCTGGGGAATGGAAGAAACCAGCTTGTGAAGTACTCTGTCGAAAAGGAATTTTATTATGAAATCGCCCGCATGACGATTGCCGGGAGAAATAATCCTGACCTCGTTCCGGAAATCGAAGTCCTGACACCAAATTACATGGTAACAAAGGACGGCGGTCCTACCGTAAAGAACTGGCTCGACTCGGACAAGTCCGAAGCAGAGAAGGAACTCATCCTGGAAGAGGCGGGTGC
>ERZ1026943.1225-NODE-1225-length-10597-cov-3.558243_pt1 | contig 10597 bp, 5 predicted proteins | sample MGYA00519461_ERZ1026943 | MGnify/ENA primary metagenome ERZ1026943 (study PRJEB26926, sample SAMN06164617) | human gut metagenome | biome: ENVO:00009003; feature: ENVO:2100002; material: ENVO:00002003 | host: Homo sapiens | place: USA | collected 2012 ...
GCATACGAGATGCTCAGGAGTCTCTTGGGCTCGGAGATGTGTATAAGAGACAGACCTGACACTCATCCACAAAGTTTTCACCACTTATTTTTTCCTCACCTGCCGCTTGCAGCTCTTCAGCATAAAGGTCTGCAAATTCATCCTCTTTCAGCTCTTTCACAGCCTCAGCCAAAATCTTCTGATAAGTTTCGTATCCCAAATCGGCAATGAAACCACTTTGTTCGGCACCCAACATATTACCTGCTCCACGGATATCAAGATCCTGCATGGCAATGTGAATTCCACTACCCAAATCACTAAAGTTCTCTATGGCCTGCAGACGACGTTTGGCTTCGGGAGTCAACGAAGTGAGTGGAGGAGCCAATAAATAGCAAAATGCTTTCTTATTGCTACGTCCCACACGTCCACGCATCTGATGCAAATCGCTCAACCCAAAATTCTGCGCCTGATTGATGATAATGGTATTGGCATTGGGGATATCAATTCCACTTTCGATAATGGTAGTCGCCAGCAGCACATCATAATCATAGTTCACAAAGTCGAAAATAATCTTCTCAAGTTTTTCCGGCTCCATCTGTCCATGACCGATGCAAACACGGCAGTCCGGGATGTTTCGTTTAATCATTGCTTCCAGCTCCACCAGGTTCTGTATCCTATTGTTTACAAAAAATACCTGACCGTTACGACTCATCTCGAAGTTGATAGCCTCAGTGATAATTTCTTCATTGAATGTATGCACCTCGGTCTGGATGGGGTAGCGGTTGGGGGGAGGAGTCTGTATCACAGAAAGGTCGCGCGCACCCATCAGTGAAAACTGCAAAGTACGCGGAATAGGGGTAGCCGTCATGGTCAGAGTATCAACATTGACTTTTATCTGGCGAAGTTTCTCTTTTACGCTGACTCCGAACTTCTGCTCCTCATCTATAATCAGTAGCCCCAAATCCTTGAACTTAATGCTTTTGCCAATAATTTTATGCGTACCAATCAGAATATTAATCTTGCCTTCTCCCAATTCTTTCACGATGCGGGAACTGTCTTTGGCACTACGAGCCCGACTCAGATAATCCACTTTACACGGAAAATCCTTCAATCGTTCACGGAAAGTCTGAAAGTGCTGATAAGCCAATACGGTAGTCGGTACAAGTACCGCCACTTGTTTGTTGTCCGTCACAGCCTTAAAAGCAGCACGCACTGCTATTTCCGTTTTTCCAAAACCAACATCCCCGCACACCAGACGGTCCATCGGACGTTCGCTTTCCATATCAGCCTTTACATCCTGAGTTGTCTTCAGCTGGTCGGGAGTATCCTCATAAATAAAACTGGCCTCCAGCTCATGCTGCAAAAAGCTGTCGGGAGTATAGCTGAAGCCCTTCTCCTGCTTTCGCTGAGAGTATAACTTAATCAAATCACGGGCAATATCTTTAATCTTGGTCTTGGTGCGTTCCTTCATTTTCTCCCAAGCACCGGTACCCAGTTTATTGAGGCGCGGAGTTTCTCCTTCCTTCCCTTTATACTTGGAAATCTTGTGCAAGGAATGAATAGACACAAAGACGACATCCTCATTTTGATAAACCAACTTGATAACCTCTTGCGTGGTATCGCCGTTGGGGATACGCACCAGCCCGGCAAACTTCCCTACTCCATGGTCAATGTGCACAACATAATCTCCCGGTTCAAATTGGCTCAACTCTTTTAATGTCAGTGCCACTTTGCCGCTACGGGCCTTGTCACTCCGAAGGTTATATTTATGAAAGCGGTCGAATATCTGATGGTCGGTAAAAAAACAGCTCCGAAGAGTATTATCGCTAAATCCTTCGTGCAATGTCTTATTGACCGGAGTGAATGCTATTTTATCTCCCCGCTCCTCAAAAATATCTTTCAACCGCTTAGCCTGTTTTTCACTGTCCGTACATATATATAATGTATAGCCATGTTCCAGATAATCGGTAAACGTACTGCTTACCAAATCAAAGTTCTTGTGAAAAATCGGTTGCGCACTTGTATCAAAGGGCAAAGTGGCCTGCGGAGTACCCGTAGGCTTATTCCCAAATTCTATTCTTTTGAACTCTAACGCACGAACTGCAAACTCTGAACCATCAATCAACTTTGTCTCCAAACTCATCAATTCTGTCTTCTCCCCTTCATAAGCAGCCAAAGCCTGTGGAGAGAGCGCCTCATCTCTGACGGATTGGATTCTTTCGCGTACCCACAGGAAATCCTTCATTGCCAATACGGTATCCTTTGGTATAAACTCAAAAAAAGAAACACCGTTCCTGTCCGTCGCCTTTGTCAGTTCCGGCACAATGGCTATGCTTTGCTTCTTTTCCTTCGAGAGCTGATTCTCCACTTCAAAAGTGCGGATACTATCCACCTCGTCACCAAAGAAATCGATGCGATAAGGATATTCAGAAGCAAAAGAAAAAACATCGATAATGCTTCCTCTTACTGCATATTGCCCCGGCTCATACACATAATCCACATGCTCAAACCCATAGCCGGTAAGCACTTCTGCAATAAACTCAGTATCCACATGTTCACCTACACTCAGCTTCAATGTTTTATCAGTCAGTTCTTCTTGTGAAACAACCTTTTCGGCAAGAGCATCGGGATAGGTTACAACACACAAAGTATCACCTTTCTGCAAACGGCTCAATACTTCCGTGCGAAGAATCTCATTTGCCGCATCCTTTTGCCCGTATTTGATGGCACGACGATATGAAGAAGGAAAGAATAAAATATTCTCTTCTCCATTTACTTGCGTCAAGTCATGATAAAAATAACCTGCCTCTTCCTGATCTCCCAATATAAAAACAAACGTCTGTTTATTTTCTCTGATAAAGGAGGAAATAAATAAAGGTGTCGCTGAAGCATGTAAGCCTCCCAGGAAAATAGTCCTCACTGAGGAATCTTCCAATAACGCAGCCAATCCCGCAGTATTCGGGTGTCCGGCATATATACGTTGTAATTCCGAAATGTCCATATCTTCGTTTAAGATGGGAACAAAATTAGAGAATTTTCTTATTACTTCCTCTAATTATAGCCAACTATTTAAGATTTTACTTACTTTTGTGACTCAATGTTTAAATCATGGAAACAAAAGTAATAAGCACAATTAAAGGACACGCACGTGTAGATGTAGCCGATGTGCTACGCGGATTGGCAGTAATGGGAATCATCATTCTGCACTCCATTGAGCATTTTAATTTCTATTCATTTCCAGATACAACCACGCAGAGTGACTGGCTCAACTTTACGGACAAAGCAATCTGGAATGGATTATTCTTCATGTTCGGCGGAAAGGCATATGCCGTATTTGCCCTTCTCTTCGGCTTTAGTTTTTTTATTCAGAACGATAATCAGCGCATGCGCGGCAACGATTTCCGATTACGTTTCTGCTGGCGGCTCATCCTGTTATTCTTAATAGGCAATATCAATGCCAGCTTCTTCACCGCGGAAGTGCTGGTACTTTATTCACTGGTAGGTTTTATCCTGCCCCTCACCTGCCGTCTGAAAGACAAATGGGTATTCCTTCTCGCTTGCGTGCTATTGATACAGCCTTTGCCACTTTACTATGTAATACGTGCCTGCCTGGACCCGTCTTTCATTACTCCGGCCATTCCCACCCGCAGCTTTTGGGATGCCACCTTTGCCGTACAAAGTCATGGTTCGTTTTTGGAAACAGTCCGGGTGAATTTATGGGAAGGACAAATAGCCAGTCTTGCCTGGGCATGGGATCACGGACGTGTATTCCAAACGGCAGCTTTGTTTTTGTTGGGTATGTTAATCGGACGACGCGGACTATTCCAAAAAGAGAACTTGAAGGTATGGAATAAAATACTTGCCGGTGCACTTATCGCATTCTTTCCTTTATACGGATTAGGCAATATGTTGCCGGCATTCATTGTCAATAAATCAATATTGACCCCTTTATCACTTATCATCACCTCGCTTTCTAACTTCTCATTCATGTTGGTATTGGTTTCGGGAGTTATCTTTGCATTCTATAATACAAATATGCATTATCTTTTAATGAAAATCACTCCATACGGAAAGATGAGTCTTACCAACTATATTACTCAAAGCATAGTAGGTTCTATGTTATACTATAACTGGGGATTTGCTCTTCACAACCAATGTGGCATCACTGTCAGTTGCCTGGCGGGTATCGCATTCTTCATCTTGCAGTTTACATTCTGCCGCTGGTGGATGAGCCATCATTCACACGGACCGATGGAATACATATGGAAACGTGCCACTTGGCTGAAATGAGAACTTAAAAGGGCTTCCGGTTGTTTTACACATAAATAGAAATATAACTTATGGCTAATATGCATAATGAAATAGAATACGTTTTCAATTTACTCGAAAATCATCGTTTGAAAGAAGCATTGGTACAAATCCATGCCATGGCCAGCCAATGTTCCAGCTGGCAGCTGCGTACTGACGTAGAAACACTGCAAACGACATACGATCTGATGTTGCAATACAACGCAAAGGGCATAAAAGATCCCAAACAAAAGGATATGTATAATAAAATATTCCGATCGGCTTACGAAATGGCAGAACGGACACATATCATGAAAAACAGTACATCTTCTTTTGCTTTATATTATGATTTGATACGCACTTATGAGCACGCTAAACCGCATACTCTTTCCGAGCTGCAAATGCAATTGGAAGCCTATACGGAAGATGCAGCGACAGCTCCTCTGATTTACAGTGATGCCAATCGCTGTAAATCAGAATTGGCAGGAATACGCGAACGTCATGAAAAAGCACTCAACGAGTTATTCGAAAGAACCTGGGTTTCTTTATATTGGACGGAAGCCGAAGCACAGGAAGCCCAGACACTGCTCAATTCACTTCTGGTACCGGTCAATGATCTTTGCGTCTTCATCAGTGCCGTCACGATGAGCCAATCCAGAATTTTTGATATACGAAAATATATGCTGCTCCTCGAAGCGTATAATCACCCTGATCCTATGGTGAACCAACGTGCTATCGTAGGTATAGTGATAACTGCACTTTTCCATGAACATCGTATCATGATGTATCCCGAAGCACGTGCAAAGCTCTCACTACTCAATGAAGATGCTGATTTTATTAAGAACCTGCATACCATACAGATTCAATTGCAGCTTTCACGCGAGACACAGAAAATAGACAGGAAGATGCGGGAAGAAATCATTCCCGAAATGATGAGAAATCCGCGCATTGGGAACGCCAACAAAATCGGGTTCGATGAAACAGAAGACTCCGATGATCTTAACCCGGAATGGGAAAACTGGATTGACAAATCGGGCATTACTGACAAATTACGTGAAATGGGCGAATTGCAAATGGAGGGAGCTGATGTTTATATGAGCACATTCTCTCAACTAAAGCAGTTCCCTTTTTTCCGCCAAATGTCACATTGGTTCTATCCTTTCGACCGCCAATTTCCCGATATTGTTACCATATTTGGAGATAATGAAGAAAAGAGAATGTCCTTATTGGACATTATACTCAATAGCGATTCCTTCTGCAATTCAGATAAATATTCTTTCTGTTTCAGCTTGATACAAATGCCTGAATCACAAAGAGAGCTGATGATACATCAGATGAACGAGCAAAGCTCTGTATCGCAAGAACAGCTGGAACAGATAACAAAGATGACGAAGTCCACCTTGAAAAAAGAGAATATCAGTCGCCAGTATATTCATGATTTATATCGCTTCTTCAAATTATGGTCTCGCCGTTCCGAAGAAAAAGACATCTTCGAAAGCCGCTTTGAACTGTGGAAATATAACAGCCTTAAAAAAGCAATAACCCAACCTGAAGAACTGAAAAAGTTGGCAGATTATTTCTTCCAAAAAGATTATATGGAGGAAGCATTCCAGCTATACAGCATCCTGCTTGAAGAGAATAAAACCAACTCCGAGTTATGGCAGAAAGCCGGTTATTCCCTCCAGAAATTGGGAAATTACGATAAAGCGTTGAGTTATTATAAACAAGCTGATATCATTGCCCCGGATGCCTTATGGACTAACCGTCATCTGGCCTTGTGTTACCATAAGCTGGGCATGCCTGAACAGGCATTGCAATACTTCAAAAAAGTAGAAATTGTTCAGCCCGACAATTTAAACCTGTCCTTACAGATTGGTCAATGTCTGGTAGCCTTGAAAAGATACGAAGAGGCTTTGGGGTACTTCTTTAAAGTGGAATACCTGGAAAAAAATCCCAATAATGCACGCCGTGCTATCGGCTGGTGTTCATTTGTTATCGGCAAATATGAAGAAGCACGTAAATATTATGATCTACTGCTTCAGGCTACCAAGCCCAAAATGCAAGACTGGATGAATGCAGGACATTTATACTATACATTAGGAAATATCGAAACGGCTATCAACTATTATCAAAAAGCACAGAGTATGTGCGAAGACCGTAACATGTTCCTTACCTTCTATTTGGAAGACAAAAAATACCTTATTGAAAAAGGATTTTCGGAAGAAGATATCTATATCCTATTGGATGAACTACTTTAATGACTTATAAGACAATTCGATACGAGACAGAAGTTTTGTATAATTATACAGGACTTCTATCTTTATCGGAGATTCATCATCCAATCTATAGTTAGCATGCACGTTATAAGTCTCAGCACCATGATTTACACAACGTCCGATATCATTGGGCAAAACTGTATCTACCCTGAAATCTCCCAAGTTTAGTAAAAAATAGAAAAAGCCATCCAAGCCATCACTATCCATTACATAAGCCTGCATATTCAAATTTGCCCGATAATTAATATGATTATCATAATTATAATAACTATGACACACATAAGTACTGTCATTTAATTCATGATGTGAGGTAATGGATTCCATCAGTTTTCCATCATCACCAAATATATATTTCGTACAGACGCGTTTTAAGAAATCATTTCCTTCCACTCCAAAATAGTCCGACTTGATACACAATGTATCAGCTCCGTATTCATAAGTCGAAGTCTTAAAAACATCCCATGTTTCCGAACCTCTTTTCAACAAACAACGTGTACGACTTTCTATCGCCTTGCCTTTAGCCATTTTAAAAGTTACCGAGCAAAGCTTATTTCCCGAATGAAGGCAATCCATTTTTCCTATGGTTACCTTATCGCCCGCATACACTATCGGAGTATCACCATAACGTATTATTCTGCCGTCACCATCATACTCTATATCCGATATAACCTCTTCTTCTTCTGTCAGGTCAGTTACTTTTGCTATAAGTGTTTCGTCTTTATTTTCTTTACAACTCAAGTTTGCAAACAGTAAGAAGCTCACTACAATATATTTTACAATCGCTTCAATTTTCATACTTCAATCATCCTATCTGTGCAAATAAAACAAAAAATATTAGAACTATGCACAATTTGGATGATTTTAACTCAACTTCTTTTTATCCCTTCTGTTGTAGATTGCAATTATAAAAGAAATAAGAATATATGGAATGGGTAATACATCTATTAAGACAACATTCAGAACTGGCTATTTTTCTCACTATTGCCGCAGGATTCTGGATTGGTAAAATCAAAGTAGGACAATTCAGTCTGGGAATCGTCACCAGCGTACTTTTGGTCGGAGTACTGGTAGGTCAACTCAACATCACCATTGAAGAGCCGGTCAAATCGGTTTTCTTTCTACTATTTTTATTTGCCATCGGTTACAAAGTGGGACCGCAATTCTTTCGTGGATTAAAAAAAGACGGCTTGCCACAAGTGGGATTTGCCGTCTTAATGTGCGTTGGCTGTTTGGTTATAACCTGGATTTTAGCACTTATAATGGGATATAATGCAGGCGAAGCAGCCGGATTACTGGCAGGTGCACAAACCATTTCTGCTGTTATCGGAGTAGCAGACGACACCATCAATGGCTTAAACATCAGCACAGAGCAGAAAAACAATATGATAAATATTATTCCCGTAGCCTATGCTGTTACCTATATCTACGGAACTGCAGGGTCAGCATGGGTACTCTCTTCTTTGGGTCCGAAAATGTTGGGCGGACTGGAAAAAGTAAAAGCTGCCTGTAAAGAACTGGAAGCAAAAATGGGAACGAGTGAGGCCGATGAACCCGGCTTCGAACATGCTCGCCGACCGGTCGTATTCCGTGCTTATACCATAGAAAACGATTGGTTTGGAAACGGTAAAACGGTAGAGCAACTCGAATCTTACTTTATTTCGCAAGGGAAAAGGCTGTTTGTTGAAAGAATGAGGCATAATCATACCATTATTAACGAAATTCTTCCGGGACAATTATTACAAAAAGGTGACGAAGTAGTATTAAGTGGACGTCGTGAATTTGCCATAGGAGAAGAAGATTGGATTGGCGAAGAAGTGATAGATCCCCAGTTGCTTGATTTCCCTGTAGAGGTATTGCCGGTCATGATACATAAGAAACCGTATGCCAACCGAAAACTTGAATTCATTCGTAAGCAACCTTTCATGCATGGAGTGAGTGTAAGACGCATCAAACGTGCGGGTATTGATATTCCCGTGTTTGCCCAAACCATGGTCGATTCAGGTGATACATTAGAATTGGTAGGACTGAAGAAAGAAGTAGAAACAGCTGCTAAGCAATTAGGATATATCGACCGGCCTACCAATGCTACCGATATGGTATTTGTCGGCATCGGCATCTTAATAGGAGGAGTTATCGGCGCCTTGGCCATTCACATAGGCGGAGTTCCCATCAGTCTCAGCACAAGTGGAGGAGCACTGATTGCAGGTCTGGTATTCGGATGGTTGCGCAGTAAACACCCCACATTCGGACAAATTCCGGAATCCTCTCTATGGGTATTGAATAATGTAGGATTGAATATGTTTATAGCCGTCGTAGGAATCTCTGCAGGTCCCAGTTTCATCCAAGGACTGAAAGAAGTAGGACCGATGCTTTTTATTATCGGCATCCTTGCCACTTCATTGCCTTTATTGCTAGGACTGATATTGGCCCGATATGTATTTCACTTCCATCCTGCACTGGCATTGGGATGCACAGCCGGAGCGCGAACTACCACTGCTGCACTGGGAGCTATTCAGGAAGCAGTAGACAGTGAGACCCCATCGCTCGGCTATACCGTGACCTACGCCGTGGGGAACACCCTTCTCATTATTTGGGGAGTAGTCATTGTTTTATTAATGTAATCATCTAAACCTTATAACATTATGGAATATTTAAGCGATAAGAGCAGCGTAGCGAAAATGGACAAGAACTTGGAAAAAATCAGTCCGTTTGAGCTCAAGAACCGTTTGATAGAAATGGCAGATGAAAGTGTGAAGAAGATGGCACACGTCATGCTGAATGCCGGCAGAGGAAACCCCAACTGGATTGCCACCGAAGCTCGTGAAGCCTTCTTCATTTTGGGATCTTTTGCCATTGCAGAATCTCGACGTGTCATGGATATGCCTGAAGGAATAGCCGGTATTCCTCAGAAAGAAGGTATTGCCCAACGGTTTGAGCTGTGGCTGAAAACCCATGAAGGCGAACCGGGAATCGGTCTGTTGAAGCGTACTTATAATTATATGTTGATGGAACATGCAGTCGATCCTGATTCCTTAGTACATGAGTGGGCCGAAAGTATGGCAGGCAACCAATATCCGATGCCTGACCGTATCCTGAAGTATACGGAAATACTTGTACGCGACTATCTGAATCGGGAAATGTGTGACGGACGTCCCCCTCAAGGCAACTTTGACCTTTTTGCCACCGAAGGCGGTACGGCAGGCATGTGCTATGTATTCGATTCGTTAGAAGAAAACTTCCTATTGCACCGCGGAGACAGCATCGCTTTGATGGTTCCTGCCTTTACTCCATACATCGAAATACCCGAACTGACTCGTTACGATTATGACGTACTGAACATCAGCGCTGACACGATAGACGAAAACGGCTTGCACACCTGGCAATACAAAGTAGAGGATATCAACAAGTTGCGTGACCCGAAGTACAAAGCCCTGTTTGTAATTAACCCGAGCAATCCGCCCAGCTACGAGCTGAACAAGGAATGTGTAGATGCCATCAAAGACGTAGTAAATCGTTGGAATCCAAACCTGATGATAATAACAGATGATGTCTATGGAACTTTTGTTCCCGGATTTAGAAGTCTGTTGGCAGATTTACCGTTCAATACCATCTGCGTATATTCATTCTCGAAGTATTTCGGAGCTACGGGATGGCGCATAGCCGTCAATGCCATCCACGAAAATAATGTATTCGACAAGCTGATTGCCGCTTTACCCCGTAAACGCAAAAGTGAACTTGCCAAACGATACGGTTCTTTGACTACAGATGTAGAAAAGATGAAATTCATTGACCGCATGGTGGCCGACAGCCGTCAGGTTGCTCTAAACCACACCGCCGGACTGTCACTTCCACAACAAATGCAAATGTCATTGTTTGCTGCTTTCTCATTGCTTGATAAAGAGGATAAATATCGTCATGCCATGCTTAACCTGATTCATAGCAGACTGAAAGCATTATGGGATAATACCGGATTTATTTTACCCGATGACCCGCTTCGTGCCGGATATTATTCTGTCTCTTATACACATCTGACGCTGCCGACGAATAGCCTTGTG
>ERZ1026943.1229-NODE-1229-length-10579-cov-15.596161_pt1 | contig 10579 bp, 10 predicted proteins | sample MGYA00519461_ERZ1026943 | MGnify/ENA primary metagenome ERZ1026943 (study PRJEB26926, sample SAMN06164617) | human gut metagenome | biome: ENVO:00009003; feature: ENVO:2100002; material: ENVO:00002003 | host: Homo sapiens | place: USA | collected 2012 ...
CTCGTGGGCTCGGAGATGTGTATAAGAGACAGGATACGGAGTTTACGGCGCGGGGAAAGACGGTGCTTTCTGACGGGTGGAAAGAGATTGAACACAGATACCGGGCGACGCTGAAAGATAAACCCGACCCAGAGGACGGGGAAAATGAGGGCGTGACGCTGCCGGAGCTTTCCGAGGGACAGGGCTTTCCTAACCCCGCCGCAAAGGTAACGGAGCATACCACAACGCCGCCGAAGCCCCACAGCGAAGCGTCGCTTCTCTCTGCTATGGAGCGAGCCGGGAACGGGGACACCGACCCGGACGCGGAACGCCGGGGGCTTGGCACTCCCGCCACCCGCGCCGCCGTCATTGAAAAACTGGTAAAGGGCGGCTTTGCAGAGCGCAAGGGGAAGCAGCTTATCCCCACGCAGAACGGAGCCGCCCTTATATCAGTCTTGCCGGATATGCTCACTTCCCCGCAGCTTACCGCAGAATGGGAAAACAATCTGACGCAGATAGCAAAGGGAGCCGCAGACCCCGGCGAATTTCTGTCCGGCATTGAAGCTATGGCGCGGGAGCTTGTGCAGACACACGCCGCAGCACTGGACGGGAAAAAGGATTTGTTCCGGGAGGAAAAGCCCTCTGTCGGCAAATGCCCCCGTTGCGGTTCCCCCGTCCATGAGGGGAAGAAAAACTATTATTGCAGCAACAAAGAATGTGCCTTTGTCATGTGGAAGAACGACCGCTTTTTCGAGGAACGCAAGACCGCTTTTTCCGCGAAGATTGCCGCCGCGCTCCTTAAATCCGGCAAGGCGAATGTGAAAAAGCTCTATTCCCCGAAAACAGGCAAGACCTACGACGGAACTATCGTTTTAGCCGATACTGGCGGGAAATACGTCAACTACCGTATCGAAGTGCAGAAGAACTAAAAACTTGAATAGCAAGCATAGGAAGCGGGTACCCACTTCCGTAAATCCCTGTCCTGCCGCTGACGCGCCGGACGGGGATTTTGCTTGTTGGGAAGTTTCCCAAACCCTCTAAAAAAATGAAAAAATTGTTGGCATAACGCACAGCCCACCGTAGTACGGGGCGAACCCCAAAAGCGCGGCGGTGCGCCGCCATTTCAGAAAGGAGCGAATGAATGGAAAAGAAAAAAGGTTACTCCATGTTTGAGCGTGACAAGTTAGACCCGGCTGACAGTATGCGGATAGAGCGAAATATTTATTTTGAGGAACAGACCGCTGACCTTTCCGGGCTTACCGCCCTGCCCTTAGAACAGTTACAGGCATTGCGGGAAGAATACGCGGCGGCTGAACAGGCAGCTTTTGAAGCCTTGCAAGAACAGGCGGCGGCATGGGACGAACAGGCGGGAAAGACCCTTGCCATTGACAAAGCCATTGAGTATGTGAGGACACCCGAAGCTACGCATACCGCGAACCAGTGGGAAGCTACGGACTACGGGAAGCACATCAGCAACCGCGTCTACCAAATGCGCTACCACATATCCGAGAATACCCGGTATGACAGGGAAAAAGAGAAATCCATTCCCTATTCGTGGACGCTTTCATGGAGTATTTACACCAACAGCCCCCACAATTACGGACAGGCAAAAATCGCCGGACAGGAAAGGAAAGTCTTTGCAGACAAGGCAGCTATGGAAAAATATCTGAATGGGCGTATCAAAGCCTATCAGCATTTATTCACCGAGGTATCGCCGCCTATCCCGCCAGAGTATGCAGAGCATTTCAAAGTAAACGGGCAGCTTTTACCGGGCTATGCTATCGAGGGCGAGGAACGGGCGCAGCCTACCGCTGAAAAAGCAGCCCCCACCACAGCAGAGCCGCCACAGGACACCGAACAGAGAAAGGAGCGTGAAACCATAAACGAGCAGTTTTCAATTCTTATCGACAGCCGCAGCCGCTTTGAAACAGGCAAACCGGGCGGCGTGTGGCTTCCCATGCCGACCACAACAGAGCAGCTTCATGCGGCTATGGAAAGCGTCGGCATTACCGCAGACAATCCGCAGGATTTTTTCATCAACGGGTATTCTTCTACGGAGGACTGCCCCTTTGACTTGCCGCTTTCCGTTATCCAAAGCGCAAGCATGGACGAGCTGAATTATTTTGGAAAACTTCTGGAAATGCAGAGTGACGGGGACAAGGATAAATTTGCGGCGGCGGTTACACATGGCGAGTATGCCGGAAGCATGAAAGACCTTATCAACCTTGCACAAAACCTTGACTGTTACTGGCTCTATCCCACTGTCCGCAGCGAAGAAGATTACGGTTATTATCTTATCGACGAACTGGACGAGCTGGAGCTTCCCGAAGAAGCAAAGAAATATTTCAAGTATGAAGAATACGGGCGGGACGCAGTTAGCAAGGATAAGGGGCAGTTTACCGAACAGGGCTATATCTATAACAATCAGAACACCTTTACCGAATGGTATCGGGGAACGGAAAACGAGATACCCAAAGAATACCGCGTTATGAGCTTCCCACAGCCGGAACGCGGCGGACAGGACAAGACCTTTATGGACGCAGCCGCCACAGAGCAGACCGCCCGAACCGCCGCAGAGCAGCCACAGGAGCCGCGCCCGGTTATCCCTATCGTGCTGACAGCCGGGAAGCCCGCCGAGAAATTAAAAGAGATTACCGACCGTCTGGAACAGGGCATTACGGAACTCTTTGACAGCGAGCGTTACAAGGAATATCTGAAAGTCATGTCAAAATTCCATAATTACAGCTTCCGAAACACCGTCCTTATCGCCATGCAGAAGCCGGACGCTTCCCTTGTGGCGGGCTTTTCCGCTTGGAAGAACAACTTTGAGCGAAACGTGATGAAAGGGCAAAAGGGAATTAAAATCATTGCCCCGTCGCCCTATAAAATCAAACAGGAAATGCAGAAAATCGACCCGCACACGCAGAAGCCCATAATCGGCAAGGACGGAAAGCCCGTCACCGAGGAAAAGGAAATCACCATACCCGCCTACAAGGTGGTATCCGTCTTTGACGTTTCCCAGACCGAGGGAAAGGAGCTGCCGGACATTGCGGTTGACGAGCTGACAGGCGACGTTGACCGCTACAAGGATTTTTTCGCAGCCCTTGAAAAGACTTCCCCCGTTCCTATCGCCTTTGAGAATATCGAGGGCGGCTCTCATGGCTACTACCACTTGGAGGACAAGCGCATTGCTATCAACGAGGGCATGAGCGAATTACAGACCTTAAAGACCGCTATTCACGAAATCGCCCATGCGAAGCTGCACGACATTGACCTCAACGCGCCAAAGGACGAGCAGCAGCCCCACGTTGACCGCCGCACCCGCGAAGTCGAAGCGGAAAGCGTCGCCTATACTGTCTGCCAACATTACGGGCTTGACACGTCGGACTACTCTTTCGGCTATGTCGCCGGGTGGAGCAGCGGGCGGGAGCTGTCCGAGCTGAAAAGCTCCCTTGAAACGATACGCAGCGCAGCCGCCGAGATTATCAATTCCATAGACGAGAATTTTGCGGAGCTGCAAAAGGCACAGGACAAGGAGCAGACCGCCGGACAGGAGCAGCCCACCAGAGAGGGACAAGAAGCCGCGCCACAGCCGGAAGCCCCGAAAAAAGCAGATACAGCCGGGAAAGAAAAGCCGGAAGCAGCCCCGAAAGAAGCCTTTACCCCGGAAACGATTTACAGAGTGCGCCGGAACCCTTACAGCGACAGCCGGGAAAACAGCCACCTCTTGCAAGCCTATGTGACACAGGAGAACGGGCGGGCGAAAATGGGCGACGTGCTTTATACGGGAACGCCGGAGAAATGCCGCGAGCTTATGGGGCAGCTCAAAAGCGGCGAGCTGACCGAGGGCGACATAAAGCAGCTTTACGCAAAGGCACAGGAAACGGCGCAGACCGCCGGACAGGACAAAGACACCTTTTCCATTTACCAGATAAAGGGCGGGGACGAAACAAGGGATTTCCGCTTTGAGCCATACGACCGCCTGCAGGCGGCGGGAAATGTGGTTGACAGGGCGAACTATGAGCTTGTCTATTCCGCGCCCCTTGCGCCGGAAACTTCCCTTGAAGATATTTACACCCGCTTCAATATCGACCACCCCAAAGACTTTAAGGGACACAGCCTTTCCGTTTCGGACGTGGTAGTGCTTCATCAGGACGGACAGGACGCGGCGCATTTCGTTGACAGTGTAGGTTTCCGGGAAGTGCCGGAGTTTTTACAGGAGCAAAAGCAGCTTACCCCGGACGACTTGGAAACGGGCGAAACTGTCAAGACACCGAGGGGGACTTTCCATGTGACCGCCATGAGCCGGGAGCAGATAGAAGCCGCCGGATATGGCTTTCACCACCAGTCGGACGACGGAAAGTATCTGATTATGGGGAACGGGACGCGGGCGTTTGCTGTTGCCGCAGAGCAGCCGGAAAAGGCAAACCCCTTGAAGCATATCGAGGACACCGTAGAGCAGAACGACAACAACTTTGACGGTATCATCAACAACACCCCTACCGTTGACGAACTGGAAGCAAAGGTCAAGGCGGGAGAAACAATTTCCCTTGTTGACCTGGCTAACGCGGTCAAAGCCGACAAAGAGCGCGGCAAGGAAGCGAAGCCGGAAAAGAAGCCCTCTATCCGGGCGCAGCTTAGGGCTGACAAGGAAAAGGCGCAGAAGAAAAACGCAAAGCAGAAGTCACAGGACTTGGAAAGGAGCTGACCCATGCCGGAACAGAGCAGATTTGAAAACGTGGATTTGTTCGCTTCTCTTGAAGCGATATTGAAACAGAACACAGGATTTTTTCAGAGCGATTTTGACATTGACAAAGAGATTATCGCAAAGGCGGCGGCAAGCCCCCACAGGGAGGACAAGACCCTTTTGTGGTTCTGCCGCCCGTCCGGGACGCATTGCTTCCGGGAGCGCGACGTTTTCCTCAAAGACACCGCGCCCCACAACACATGGCGTTTCTACATGGAGCAGACAAGCGACCGCGTTCTTGCCTATGCAATCGAGCTGACGGGAAAGGAGCGCGGGAAAATCAAGGGCAATCTGTACGAACTGGACTACGCTAAACATTATGAGCGTGTCAAGGAAAAGGAGCTGCCCGCCGATACGGTGAAGCTGATTTATGAGCATGGGGAAAGGGTACAGGAAGCCGGGAGATATTTTGACGGAACCCCAGACCCGCAGCTTGGGAAGTTTGAACGCTTTGAAGCCCTACCCAACGACCCGGATGCGTTGCAAGCTCTTTTACAGGAAGAACGGCGCAGCCGGGAGCAGCTTTCGCCGGGGGATTTCAAGGCGCATATTGCCGCTTTGCGGGACGGGCTGATTGAAACGGAAGCGCGGCGCATTGTGCGGGAAATGAAGCGGCACGACACGCCGAACAGCCCGAACAAGACCCATTTCATGGCAGAGCTTTCCCCGGCGTTCATGCGGCTTGCGGCTACAAAGGACACTGACCGCCTTTTCTCCATGCTGCCCTACAAGACACTTTCCTTTTCCAAAATCGAGGGCAGACATGGGACGTATGCGCTGATTGACAAGGGGGAGAACCGGGACAGGGAGATAAGGAAGCCCCGCCCCTCTATCCGGGCGCAGCTTAAAGCAGACAAGGCAAAGACCGCCCCGAAAAAGGCGGCGGCAAAAACAAAAAATCACGATATGGAGGTATGAGCATGATTAGACTGACTGTTGAAGAAACAAACCTTTTGAGCATTTACAACGAGGGCGGCAAGCGGGCTTTGATTGAGAATGTCAACGCCGCGCTGCCCTACATGGACGCGGATATGCGGGAGCTTGCAAAGCGCACCCTTTCCAAAGTGGACGCTTTGACCGAAGCGGAATTTGCAGAGCTTCCCATTTACGCCGCTGATGAAGTATGAACGGGGTTAAGCGGCTGACGCCGCCCCAGAGCCGGAAAGTCAACGCCCTTGTGCGCCGGACGTGCTGCAATTATGATAACGGGAACTGTATCTTACTGGACGACGGGGACGAGTGCGTATGTCCGCAGCTCATTTCCTATTCGCTTCTCTGCAAGTGGTTCCGGGTTGCGGTGCTTCCCGCCGACAGGCTGCTTTATGCGGAGCTTTACCAGACAGGGGATAAGAAGAAATGTACCGAGTGCGGCGCGTTCTTTGCGTCAACCTCTAACAGTGTCAAATACTGCCCCGTCTGCCGGAAACGTATCACCCGCAGACAAGCCGCCGAGCGCATGAGGAAAAGACGCGCCCCTGTTACGCAGTAGGCGCGGAAAATCCCTTGATTTACAGGGCTTTCCGGGCGTGAAAATCGGATAGGCGATACTTTATACCTTTACCCCCAAAAATGGCGTTCTACTGCGTAACATTCACGAAAACAGCACCCATAAAAAGACAGGGCGCGGAAGTCATATACTGGCTTCCGCGCCCTGTTCTTTTTTTGCCTATCTGACATTTCCCTTTTCCATTTCTTCAAGCGGGAACTGCGGGAGGGCTTCTATCAGCTTCTTTGTGATGGACTGGCGCATATCTTCGTTGATTTCCTGTTTCGTGCTTCCGTCCGGCTGTCTGACCGCTACCGTCGATAGCCTGTCGATTTCGTCCTTGTAGCACTCCACGACTTTCTCCACCGCCCATTTTTCCCCGGCAACGGCGGCGCGTATGGTTTCATATTCCGGCATTTTCTGGTTTTCCATGCTCAACGCTCCTCTGCTTTTTGATAGCCCTATCATAGCACAGCGGCGGGGATTTTGCTATCCTTATCCGCGCTCTGTTCCCTTTTCCCGTTCCGGCTGCCTGTCTGCCTGTAAAATGCTGTCAATGTTCTGCTTGATAATATCGTATTCCCGGACTTTCTTTTTCAGCTTCCCATAGTCGGCATAAAGGGCTTCTTTCTGCGCTTGGAGGGCTTCATATTCCGATTGCAGCGCGGCAAGGTTCGGGAGCTTTGCAATGCCCGCCGCTTTCAGCGACCTTGCGGCGGCTTCATGTAGGATAATCGCCTGTTCCTGTCCGGCGCGGTACTTCTCCCTGTTCCTTGCCTTGCGGTATGCGTCATAGACAGGCTTTGTCTTTTGATAGGTGGAAACATTCTTGATAAGCACCGCCATTTCCGCAAGCCGCTTTTCGGCGTTCTTCAATGCGTCTGCCGCCTGTCCGCTTTCCGCTGCCATTTCTTCAATCCGGCTGACTAAATCCGCGTACTGTTCAATCTTATGTTCCGTCAAGAAATTCATGGTCTTTGCTGCCTGTTTCAGATTGTGGATTTTCGCCCACTGTTCATAGCCCTTACTCTGCGCCGCCTTGATACTGTTCTCAATGTCGATAAGCAGCGAAACGCCGCGCTGCTCTCTGGGGGCTTTCGCCGCCTTTGCCCGTCTGCCCGCTATCCGTTCCCTTATGGCTTCCTCTGTATAATCCGCGCCGAGGGTTTTAAGACGGGTGAAGCGTTCCTGTCCGGGGGCGCGGCATGACACATATTTCCCCGGCTTTATCTCATAGCCCGCCGCCTGTAACCGCTGCAACAATTCCTCAAAACTGGAAACTTGGGGGATAAGCGCGTCAACGGCAATCTTTAGCTTGCCTTTCCAACTTGTACCCGTCTTTTCTGCCTGGTACTCCGCATAGCTCTTTCCCTTGCTGCCCTTGCCGGGAACGACGACGGACAAGCCATTTTCCCGACACAGCTTGTCGCTCATGTTCCGTATGCCGTAATAGCTCCTTTTGTTGGAATTATATTTGCGGTGGTCTACGAAATTTACGGCGCAGAAAATAATGTGATTGTGGACGTGTCCTTTGTCAATGTGCGTCGTGAGTACATATTCATGCTGCCCCTTTGTTACCGCGTCGGCAAGCTGCTTTCCGATTTCATGGGCTTTCTGATAATCGACTTCCCCCGGCTCAAAGGACTGTATCAGATGAAAGGCTAAATTGTTCCCCTTTTGGAGTGCTTGGGACAAGGTATATTCAAATTCAATATCTGCCGTTTCATAGGAGCAGCCGAAAGAGGACACAAGCATTTTTCCGTCCGTCTTGTCCGGGTTTTCGATATAGTCAAGGGCTTTGCTTAGAGTGCTTTTAATAGGCTTAATCTTTGTAACCGCCATATCTCCGCAAGCACCCCCTTTATTTCCTCTATGTCCTCTTGGTATGCGTTCCCCGTCGCGTTTACGCGGCGTGCTATCTGGTTGACGTTGACACCGATTTTCTGTATCTCTGCGGTCATTGCCTTTATATCGGCATGGTCTATCTGAATGATATACCCGTCAATGGCAATCTTCCGCAGATATGCCGCCATGTTCCGGGTGGGTACGAGCTTCATTTTTTCCAGTATTAAATCCCGTTCCGCTTCCGTCACTCTGAATTTGATTTGCACCGTTCTTTTGCGTCCGTTCATGTATTCGCTCCTTTCCTTTCCGTTCCGAGGGTTTGGGACACTTCCCAACAAGCAATTTTCAACCGACGCGCCGCAGCGCGGGAGGGGAAAATACGGAAGTGGGTACCCGCTTCCTATGCTTGCTACGAATGTTTTTATCCCTTATGCCTTACTACGGAGCTATGCCCGGTTTTGCCAAACTTCCGCAAAAGAAAAACGCTGCAATCCTCAAAAAAAGATTACAACGCTCTCTAAACCTTATTCAATTCTGACGGACACTTCTTATCTGCCCTCTGTTTCGACTTCCGCTATCTCCTTTGCCGTTGCGCTCACAATCCGTATGCCTGTATCGCTCATACCGTCAAGAAGCGCGTCAAGCTGCCGCCGCTGCGTGTTCTTCTCCGGCGGCGTTTCTAAAAGGAATTGGTCTACGGATATATGGTAACGCTGTATCAGCTCAAAGAATATCTGTAAACTTGGGTGCTGCCCCTTGTTCTCAATGTTCGCAAGGTAGCGCGGCGAGATAAACATTTCGTCGCCTACTTTCTTGCGGCTCTCCTTGCATCCCTCACGCGCTGCCTTTATCGCTGCCCCAAAAGCCTTAAAGTCGTATCGTGGTACTGGTCTTTTTGCCATAGTTATTCACCCTATTACATTTTACTGTTCCCCTTTCTTCTTGGATATGTCTACGTAGTTCTATCAGTTAGCCAAAATAATTCATATATATATATGTTGACAACAAGCTGCTTTTGTATATAATATTATATAAAAGGGGGGGAATGTTTATGTTACATAGCATGCGTATTCGATAAGCATTGAAATCAAAAAAGATTTTTCCCATTTTCAATATGGGCTTTTTTGTCATGCTTATTTTGCGTATGCTATACAACAAAACTAACGACGTATAGACATAGTATAAAAACTATGCCTTAATTTTGTTGTAGTATTATATGTATAAATGCAGGTCAATGCTCATGTTGAGAATTGACCTGCATTTTTTTGCGCAAAAGGAGAAATATTATGCTTGAAAAATATTGGATAAAATGTCCAATTTGTAACGGAAAGACGAGGGTTCAAGTATTTTATAATACGGTATTAAGAAATTTTCCTCTTTTCTGCCCTAAATGTAAATTAACGCATATCGTTGATGTTGAAAAACTAGAAATCATAATCAAAAACTCTGAAAAACAAACTTTTTAATTTTGAAAAGGAAGGATATTTAAATGAAACACTTACCTAAAAGTACACCTACGGAAATATTGAATGACCCATACGGATTTACTTACAAAGAAATGTCGGAAGTAATTGGAGAGGATAAAGCAAGAGCCTTATATACGGAATTGTATAAACAGCCATTTCACAAAGAAAATCTATCAATATCAACAAAAAAAGTCTATAAAAGTAGCGATACTGAAAAGTATGTTTATGAATTGAAAGATAACAGGTATATTGAAACGGTTTTTATTAAACGGCGAGATGGTGGGACTGTTTGCGTAAGTACGCAAGTTGGTTGTTCTGTTGGCTGTATTTTTTGTGAGTCCGGACGCAATGGTTTTGTTCGTAATCTAACACCGTCTGAAATTGTGCAGCAGGTTGTATTGATACGTCAAAAAGTAAATCGTATCGTTTTTATGGGAATGGGAGAACCTTTATTCAATTACGACAACTTGATTGCAGCAATCCATATTCTTCGAGATAGAAATGGACTTAACTTTCCAACCGACGGCATTACCGTATCAACAGTTGGTCCAGTTAATCAATTAAAAAAATTGCGCGAAGAACATCTAAAAATTCAGTTGACAATATCTTTACATGCAGCAACACAGGCTGCGAGAAACTGTATCATTCCTCATATGCACATGTACGCTATTGAAGATGTTGTTAAGCAAGCATTGTCCTATTCTCAAAGGCATAATCGAAAAGTGGTATTTGCGTATTTGCTTTTACCAGGTATAAATGACCGTTCCTCAGATATAAGGCAACTTGCAAAATGGTTTAAGGGCAAAAATGTTATGATTAACGTGCTGCAATACAACCCGACGAGTAATTCAAAAATTAGAGCACCACAAAAACAAGAAATGGTTGCGTTCAAACATCAATTAGAGCAAACAGGACTTGAAGTTACCATGAGAGTTTCTCATGGTAGAGAGATTAAAGCAGCTTGTGGACAGTTAGCTAATACATATAATAAAGCCAAAAAACAACAGAAATAATTTAATTAAAAGAGCCAGACGCACAGACGCAGAGCCGATAATA
>ERZ1026943.1233-NODE-1233-length-10548-cov-5.395311_pt1 | contig 10548 bp, 9 predicted proteins | sample MGYA00519461_ERZ1026943 | MGnify/ENA primary metagenome ERZ1026943 (study PRJEB26926, sample SAMN06164617) | human gut metagenome | biome: ENVO:00009003; feature: ENVO:2100002; material: ENVO:00002003 | host: Homo sapiens | place: USA | collected 2012 ...
TCAGGAGTCTCGTGGGCTCGGAGATGTGTATAAGAGACAGATGGTAGACGGACAAATTCTCTATGAAAACGGCCGGTTCTTAAACACAGATACAGATGAAATTTACAAGAACGCACAAACGGTCATTGACCGAATTCGTTAAGGAGGCACAGCGATGAAAGTCTTATTGGTCAACGGATCTCCCCACCAGCACGGCTGCACCTACACAGCCCTGGCGGAGATCGCCCATACTCTGCAAGAAGAAGGCATTGACAGCGAGATCTTTTGGATCGGAAACAAGCCCATTGGCGGCTGCATCGGCTGTCATGGCTGCATCAAGCTGGGCAAATGTGCCTTTGACGACGACCCGGTGAACGCCTTTACAGCCAAGGCCAAGGAAGCGGACGGCTTCATCTTTGGCTCGCCGGTACACTACGCAGCGGCCACCGGCAATCTGACTGCCTTTATGGACCGGGTGTTCTATTCCGACGGTTGCGGCAAAGGCAGAGCCTTTTACTTAAAACCCGCAGCAGCAGTAGCCAGCGCCCGCCGGGCAGGCACCAGCTCCACCCTGGACCAACTGAACAAGTACTTTACCATTGCCCAAATGCCGGTGATCTCCTCTCGGTACTGGAATATGGTTCACGGCTTTACCCCGGAGGATGTAATGAAGGACCTGGAGGGTCTGCAGGTGATGCGGGTACTGGCGCGGAATATGGCTTACTTCTTAAAGTGCAAAGCCGCCGGTGCCGCCGCTGGCGTGGAGCCGCCCAAAACGGAGCGAGCCATTCTCACCAACTTTATTGACTGATTTATAAGAACAGAAAAAGAGCCATCGGCAATGCCGGTGGCTCTCTTTATACAGTCTATTCTTATTTTGCTGCGGTCTCGCAGTACAGGCAGCGGTAGGTGCCCTTGTCCGGGTCAACCAGGGTGAACACATCATCCACCTGCTCGTGGTTGCTGATACACGCCGGATTAGGGCAATGCACCATATTCACCAGCTTTTCCGGCAGACGCAGCGCCTGTTTTTCCGCCGCTTTTCCACCGCAAATCACATTCACGGTGGTATGGGGCGCCAGGTACGCCACCGCATCTAAGTTCAAGTCAAACTTGTCCGTGGCGATCTTAAGCACATCTTTTTTGCCCATTTTAGAGGACTTGGCGTTTTGAATCAGCGCCACCTGGGCGTCGGTCTTGTCCAGCCCCAACAGCTTATAAATACGCATACCCATACCCGCGGGGATATGGTCCAGTACATAGCCGTTTTGGATCGAATCAATGGTCATTCCAGTGCACCTCCCCACTTCAGCAGCGTCATAATCAGCGCCATACGCATGTATTTGCCGTTCTTGGCTTGTTCAAAATACTTGGCTCGCGGATCGTCGTCCACATCCACGGTGATCTCATGGACCCGAGGCAGCGGGTGCATAATGGTCAGATCGCCTTTGGCGCTTGCCAGCTTCTCCGGGTCCAGTACAAAGGCGTCCTTATGGCGCAGGTACTCGTCTTCCGAAAAGAAGCGCTCTCTCTGGATACGGGTCATATAAAGCACATCCAGCCGGGGCATCACATCTTCCATGTGCTCCACCTCTGTGTACTTCATACCGGAGGCGTCCAGCACATCCGTTTTGATATAATCCGGCACTGCCAACTCCTTGGGGGAAATCAGCACAAACTCCACATCCGTATAGCGGCACATAGCCTTAATGAGGGAATGCACCGTGCGGCCAAATTTTAAATCCCCGCAAAGGCCGATAGTCAAATGATCCAAACGACCCTTTTCCCGATAAATGGTGAGCAGGTCCGTTAAGGTCTGCGTGGGGTGGCTGTGGCCACCGTCACCGGCGTTGATGATGGGCACATCGCTCTTAAAGCTGGCAACCCGGGGCGCACCCTCCAGCGGGTGACGCATAGCGATAATATCCGCATAACAGGACACGATCTTCACCGTGTCCCCTACCGTCTCGCCCTTGGAGGCAGAGGAAGAATTGGCCTCTGCAAAGCCCAGCACATTGCCGCCCAACTCCATCATCGCCGCTTCAAAAGACAGGCGGGTGCGGGTCGACGGCTCAAAAAACAGGGTTGCCAATTTTTTGCCGTCGCACACATGGGCGTATTTCTTAGGGTTGGCGATAATGTCCGTAGCCAAGTGGATCAAATCGTCAATCTCTTCTACCGTAAAGTCCGTTGTATCTAAACAATGGCGCATAAAGACCACTCCTTCTGCTTACAGTTCCATCCAAGCCGGGTCCTGGGGGTTCTTTTGGAACGCGGTCAGCTTGGCAATATCCTTGTCTGCGATATAACCCTCGGCGGCAGCCACCTTGGACAGGGTGTCAAAGTCAGACAGGCTGTAGTTTACCACATCGGCAGCAGCCAGGCGCTCCACGCCCTTTTGCAGACCATAGGTGAAGATGGAGGCAATACCCAGCACCTGAGCACCGGCCTGGCGCAGCACATCTACCACTTCCAGCACAGAGCCGCCGGTGGAGATCAGATCTTCAATCACCACGACTTTAGTGCCCGGCTCCATTTTGCCCTCAATTTGGTTTTGGCGGCCGTGGTCCTTATGACCGGAGCGCACATAACCCATGGGCAGGTCCAAAATGGTCGCGGTAATGGCTGCGTGGGCAATACCCGCCGTGGAGGTGCCCATCAGCATCTCCGCTTCCGGGAACTTCTTTTTTACAATCTCAGCCAGTCCGGCCTCCACATCTTTCCGTACCGCAGGAGCGGACAAAGTCAGCCGGTTGTCGCAGTAAATGGGGCTGTGGATACCGGAAGCCCAGGTAAAGGGATCGTCCGGCTTTAAGAACACAGCACGAATGGACAGCAAATCTTTTGCAATCTGTTCCTTAGTAATGGTCATAATAACACTCCTTAATCTATAAATTCACGGCAGCAGCGTCTGTACGCAGCCACCGGGTCATCGGCAGCGGTAATGGGGCGGCCCACCACAATGTAGTCGGAACCAATCTCCTTTGCCTTGGCAGGGGTGGTCACTCGCACCTGGTCGCCCAGGTCGCCGTCCGCAAAGCGCACGCCGGGAGTCACGGTCATAAAAGCCTTGCCGCAGGCGTCCTTCACCATACCTGCCTCCAGCGGTGAACACACCACGCCGTCCAAACCGGCGGTCTTGGCGTTCTTTGCGTACTGCACAATGGTGTCGTTAATATTCGCGTTGATGAGCAGTTCTTTTTGCATACGCTCTTCACTGGTGGAGGTCAGCTGGGTCACGGCGATCAGCAGTGGACGCGTGCCGTCCGGCCGGGTCAGACCCTCCAGCGCAGCCTCCATCATCTCTACCGTACCGGCAGCGTGCACATTGGTCATATCCACATCCAGTCGGCTCAGCACCGCCATGGACTTCTTTACCGTATTGGGAATATCGTGCAACTTTAGATCCAAAAAGATCTTGTGTCCACGCTTTTTCAGCTCCCGCACAATGGACGGACCCTCTGCGTAATACAGCTCCATACCGATCTTCACAAAAGGCTTTTCCTCCGTGAATTTGTCCAGAAACGCAAAGGTGGCCTCTGCGCTTGCAAAATCGCAAGCCACGATCACATCTTTACCCATTTTTTACCACTCCTATCACATCACTTAATTTATCAATCCCCAGGTCTGCGCACACAGTCGGCAGATCCTCAATGATTTTTTTGCAAGCGTATGGGTCTACCAAATTGGCAGCGCCTACCTGTACAGCCGTGGCACCGGCCATCATCATCTCCACCACATCCCGGGCACTGGTAACGCCGCCGCAGCCCATCACGGGAATGTTGCAGGCACTGGCCACCTGGTACACCATACGCACCGCCACCGGAAACACCGCCGGGCCGCTAAAACCGCCCATGGTGTTGGCAATCACCGGTCGACGCCGGTTCAGATCAATGCGCATACCCAGCAGGGTGTTGATCAGACAAATACCATCCGCACCGGCCTCTTCGCAAGCCTTGGCAATGGCTACAATATCCGTTACATTAGGCGACAGCTTAATGAACACCGGCTTGGTGGTCACTGCCTTTACCGCCCGAGTCACTTCTGCGGCACAGGCCGGATCAGTGCCAAAGCTCATACCGCCGCCGTGCACATTGGGGCAGGATACATTCACTTCCAAAATCCCCACCTGCTCCTCTTTGTCCAGCAGCTGGCAGGTATAGGCATAGTCCTCCACGGAGAAGCCGCTCACGTTGGCGATCACCGGCTTGTGAAAGATTTTTTTCAGCTCCGGCAGTTCATGCTGGGTCACATGGTGCACCCCGGGATTTTGCAGACCAACGGCATTGATCATGCCGGCGGTGCATTCTGCAATGCGGGGGGTAGGATTGCCAAAACGAGCATCCCTTGTGGTGCCCTTAAAGGAGAAAGAGCCTAACATGTTAATATCATAAAATTCGCTGAATTCCTTGCCGAAGCCGAAGGTGCCGGAGGCAGGAACCACCGGATTGTCTAACTCCAGCCCGCACAAATTCACACGCAGGTCTACCATACGATCTCCTCCTTTACCAGCACCGGTCCGTCCTTGCAAATGCGCTTGTTGCCGTACTTGGTCTTGCAGGAGCAGCCCATACAAACGCCAAAGCCGCAGCCCATGCGCTCCTCAAAGGAGAACTGACCGGAGGTGGCAGAGCGGTCATATACCGCCCGCAGCATCGGCAGCGGACCGCAGGTATAAAAGTAGTCGTACTCTGCCGGGAAGGCATCCGTCACAAAGCCCTTGGTGCCTACACTGCCGTCCACGGTGGTGATCTGCACTTCCGCACCCAATGCAGCGAATTCCTCGGCGTAGAACACTTCGTCCGCCGTGTTAAAGCCCAGTATCACCGTCACCTGCTGCCCGGCAGCCCGCAAGCACTTGCAAAGGTTGTAAAGGGGCGGCACACCTACACCACCGCCGATAAGCAGCGCGTGGTGCACAGGCTCCATCGTATAGCCGTTGCCCAGGCCGGTGAGCACATCCAGCGTCTCCCCCGGCTGCATCTTTGCCATTTGAGCCGTCCCCTGCCCCACAACTTTATAGATGATGGTCACTGTCTGACTGTCATAGTCGCAGACGGAGATGGGGCGGCGCAGGAACTTGCCCTCCAGGGCAATGTTCACAAACTGGCCCGGCGCTGTAATGTACCGGGTGTCCCCTGCCAGCACCATACGGTACACGCTGGCGGTCAGAGGTCGATTTTCTTCTATTGTAAAAATACCTTGTTTATACATACGCTTACTCCGCGTCAATGGTGGACACACCCAAGGTGATCTCCTCCAGCACATCCAGCAGCACCTTTACCGTGTCCAGCGAGGTGAACATGGTCACATTGTTTTCCACCGCAGCTCGGCGAATTTCCGAGCCGTCCGAATGACTGTCGCCGTGGTTAATATCAATGGTGTTAATCACATAGGCAATGTGCCCCTGGCGCAGTGCCATCAATATTTCATCGCTGTCGTCCTCCGTGAGCTTTTGCCGCACCCGGGTGCGAATGCCGTGGTCTTTCAGGTACTTGGCAGTGCCCTCGGTGGCTTCGATATTAAAGCCCAGGTCGTAGAAGCGACGGATCAACGGCAGCGCAGCAGGCTTGTCCTGATCCGCAATGGTCACCAACACCGTGCCGTAGTTGGACACATGCAGCCCGCTGGATTGTAACGCCTTATACAGAGCGCGGGTCAGGCTCTTGTCGTAGCCGATGGCCTCACCGGTGGACTTCATCTCCGGGGACAGATAAGTGTCCATCCCTTTCAGCTTGCTAAAGGAAAACGCAGGCGCCTTCACATACCAGCGCTTTTTCTCCTTGGGATACACCTCCGTAATGCCCTGCTCTTTTAAGCTGTGGCCCAGGATCACCTGGGTAGCAATGTGCGCCATAGGCACGGAAGTGGCCTTGGACAGGAACGGCACCGTGCGAGAAGAACGGGGATTCACCTCGATCACATACACATCGTCGTTGCTGTCCGCAATAAACTGGATATTGTAAAGGCCCACAATGCCAATGGCCGTACCCAGTTTCACGGTATAATCAATAATCTTGTCCTTGACCGCCTGGCTGACGGAGAAGGTGGGGTAGATGCTGATAGAGTCGCCGGAATGTACGCCGGTGCGCTCCACATGCTCCATAATACCGGGAATGAACACATCTGTGCCGTCACAGATGGCGTCCACCTCCAGCTCTTTACCCATAATGTATTTATCCACCAGCACCGGCTGATCAGTGTTGATCTCCACAGCCGTTTGCAGGTAGTGGCGCAGGCTCTCCTCATTGGCAACGATCTGCATGGCACGACCACCCAATACAAAGGAGGGGCGCACCAGCACAGGATAACCGATGGAGGCGGCAACACGCACGCCCTCTTCAATATCCGTGACCGCCAGGCCCTTAGGCTGGGGAATGCCCAGCTTTTCCATTACCTTTTCAAAGCTGTCCCGGTTCTCTGCCCGGTCAATGGCAGCCACATCGGTGCCGATGATGGGCACACCCAGCGCATGCAGCGGAGGCGCCAGATTAATGGCGGTCTGACCGCCAAGGGACACCACAATGCCCATGGGCTGCTCCAGCTCGATCACATTCATCACATCTTCCACCGTCAGCGGCTCAAAATACAGCTTGTCCGAGGTGGTGTAGTCGGTAGACACGGTCTCCGGGTTGTTGTTAATGATAATCGCCTCATACCCGGCGTCCCGAATGGACCAAATAGCGTGCACGGTGGAGTAGTCAAATTCCACGCCTTGACCGATGCGAATGGGGCCGGAACCAAGCACTACGATCTTCTTTTTATCTGATACAACGGACTCATTCTCCTCCTCATAGGTGGAGTAGAAGTACGGCACATAGGAGTCAAACTCAGAGGCACAGGTGTCGATCATCTTATACACCGGGAACAGCTTGATCGACTTGCGCAGGTTAAAGACTTCCGCCTCCGTCATACCCCACAGCTGGCCGATATATTTGTCGGACACGCCCATTTTTTTGGCGTCCCGCAAGGTCTGTTCATCCCGGGGATTGGCGCGCAATACCGCCTCAAAGTCCACAATGTTCTTGAACTTTTCCAAAAACCACATATCAATTTTCGTGGCATTATAAATGCGGTTCAAATCGCAGCGCAGCCGGATGAGCTGGGCAATGGCGTACAGCCGATCATCGGTGCCGGTGTGGATATAGTCCAGCAGCTCCTCTTGACTGTACGTGTCAAACTTCTTCATATACAGATGGCAAACGCCAATCTCCAGGGAGCGCACCGCCTTAAGCAGGCTCTCCTCCATGGTGCGACCTACGCTCATCACCTCGCCGGTGGCCTTCATCTGGGTGTTCAGCGTATTGTTGGCGTCGGCGAATTTGTCAAAGGGGAACCGGGCGATCTTGGTGACCACATAGTCCAGGGTAGGCTCAAAGGAAGCGGGGGTGTTGGCAATAGGGATCTCGTCCAGATGCATACCCACGGCAATCTTGGCGCTGACCCGGGCAATGGGATAGCCGCTGGCCTTGGAAGCCAAGGCAGAGGAACGGCTGACGCGGGGGTTTACCTCAATAAGATAATACTGGAATGAATGGGGATCCAGCGCAAACTGCACATTGCACCCACCCTCGATCTTCAGCTCCCGAATAATCTTCAAAGCTGAATCACGGAGCATCTGGTACTCTTTGTTGGTGAGGGTCTGAGAAGGTGCCACCACCACAGAGTCGCCGGTATGGATACCCACCGGGTCAATATTCTCCATATTACAAATGGTAATAGCGGTATCGTTGGCGTCCCGCATTACCTCATATTCTACTTCTTTATAGCCCTTAATGCTCTTTTCCACCAGCACCTGGTGCACCGGTGACAGGGCCAAGGCATTTTTCAGCATCACACGGCACTCTTCTTCGTCATCCGCAAAGCCGCCGCCGGTGCCGCCAAGGGTAAAGGCCGGGCGCAGCACAACGGGATAACCGATCTCTGCAGCAGCACGCAGACCGTCCTCCAAGGTCTCTGCGATCTCTGAGGGCAGCACTGGCTCCCCCAGTCCCTGGCAGAGTTCCTTAAACAGCTCTCGGTCCTCAGCCCGCTCAATGGACTTAAAGCTGGTGCCGAGAATTTCTACATCGCACTCTTGCAAAACGCCTTTTTTCGCCAGCTGTACCGCCAGGTTCAGACCGGTTTGGCCGCCCAGGGAAGGCAAGATAGCGTCCGGGCGCTCATGACGAATAATACGCGCCACATATTCCAAATTCAGCGGCTCCATATAGACTTTATCGGCAATATCCGTATCGGTCATAATGGTAGCAGGGTTGGAGTTGATGAGCACGACTTCATAGCCCTCCTCACGCAGGGCAAGGCAGGCCTGGGTGCCGGCATAGTCAAACTCCGCCGCCTGGCCAATGACGATGGGGCCGGAGCCGATCACCAATACTTTATGAATATCTGTACGCTTAGGCATGGTTCTGCGCCTCCTCCATCAAATCAATAAACCGGTCAAACAAATAGGCACTGTCTTGTGGACCGGGTGCGCTCTCCGGGTGGTACTGCACTGAGAACAGCCGGTTCTCCGGGGAGGCCACACCTTCAGCAGTGCGATCCAGCAGGTTCACATGGGTCAGCTCCAGCTCCGTGCCGGCCAGGGAGGCCACATCCACCGCATAAGAATGGTTCTGCGAGGTGATCTCGATCTTGCCGTTCTCCAAATGCTTCACCGGGTGGTTACCGCCCCGGTGGCCAAACTTCATCTTAAAGGTCTTAGCTCCCAGCGCCAGGCTGATCATCTGGTGCCCAAGGCAAATGCCGAAGATAGGCAGCTTGCCCTTAAGCTGCTGCACCACTTCGATCACCGGGGTCACATCCTCCGGGTTACCGGGACCGTTAGACAGGAACAGTCCGTCCGGATGCATACGCAGAATCTCCTCCGCGGTAGTATCGTAAGGCACGACCGTCACATTGCAGCCTTTTTCGTTCAGCTTGCGGATAATATTCAGCTTTACCCCGCAGTCGATGGCTACCACATCGTACTTATGGTTAGGGGTGCGGGAATACCAGCGCTTTTTGCAGCTGACCCGAGACACCATATCTGTGGGAATGGTGTAATTCTTCACCTGCCACAGGGCACTGTCATAGGGCATATCCGCCGGGAAGATGCCCACTTTTTGGCTGCCTTCGTCTCGAATGATGCGGGTGAGCATGCGGGTGTCAATCCCACTGATACCGGGAATTCCATATTCCTCCAGCACCTCAGACAGGGTCTTGGTATAGCGGAAATTGGAGGGCTGATCGTTGTATTCCCGCACGATCAGGCCGCCCATGGTGGGAATCTTGGTCTCATAATCCTCATCGGTCATACCGTAGTTGCCGATGAGCGGGTAAGTCATCACGACCATTTGATCTGTATAGCTGGGGTCGGAAACGATCTCCTGATACCCCACCATAGAGGTGTTAAACACGATCTCGTTAATGGCGCTCTTATCTGCGCCAAAGCCGTAGCCGAAGAACTGCTTGCCGTTCTCCAGCACCAACTGCTTATCGTAAGGCTTCATATACTACTTCTCCTCTCCATACCGTCAATCTGTTTTTACCCTGCACCTGCCAACCGGCAAAAGGCGTTGCCCTGCCCATGGTCACGAACTTGTCCGGGTCTACCGTCCAATTGCAGTCCGTGTCCAGCAGGCACAGATCCGCCGGTGCGCCGGGAACAATCTCGCCAACCGGCAGGTCAAATATCTCTCTTGGCCGCACGGCCATCATTTGAATCAGCTTTTCAAAGGTCATCACGCCGGTGCGCACCAGCTTGGTATACAGCACCGGGAATGCCGTTTCCAGACCCACAATACCCATGGCGGAACCGGACAGTCCCTTCTCTTTTTCCGCAGCACTATGGGGCGCATGGTCGGTGGCGATCACATCCACCGTGCCGTCTGCTACGCCCTCTAACAGGGCTTCCCTATCGCTGCGGCTGCGCAAGGGTGGGTTCATCTTGAACCGACCGTCCTCCTGTAAATCCTCATCACACAGAACAAGGTAGTGGGGGCCGGTCTCGCAGGTGACGGGCACGCCGCTTTTTTTCGCTTCTCGAATCACTTCCACGCTCTCCTTGGTGGAAATGTGGCACACATGGTAACGACAACCGGTATCCGACGCCAGGCGGCAGTCCCGCTCGATCATCTTCCACTCAGAGGCGGAAGAAATGCCCCGGTGGCCGTGCGCCTTGCAGTAAACGCCGTCGTGAATGTAGCCGCCATTCAGCAGATCGTTGACCTCGCAGTGGGCGGAGATCACCTTGTTCAGCGCCTTGCATCGCGCCATCGCTTCTCGCATTAAGCCCTCGTCCTGCACACCGCAACCATCGTCGGAAAAGCCCACCACCTTTGGTGACAGCGCTTCAAAATCCACCAATTCGCCACTACCTTTACGCCCCTTAGTAATAGAGGCAAAGGGCAAAACCTGGATTTTGGCATCCCGGTCAATGATCGCCTGTTCCTCTGCCAAATGAGCCGGGGTGTCCGGCGCCGGGGTCAGATTGGGCATTGCGCAAACGGTCGTATAGCCCGCCGCAGCTGCCGCCCCGGACCCGGTGGCAATGGTCTCCTTATAAGAAAAACCCGGCTCACGGAGATG
>ERZ1026943.1243-NODE-1243-length-10483-cov-4.724300_pt1 | contig 10483 bp, 7 predicted proteins | sample MGYA00519461_ERZ1026943 | MGnify/ENA primary metagenome ERZ1026943 (study PRJEB26926, sample SAMN06164617) | human gut metagenome | biome: ENVO:00009003; feature: ENVO:2100002; material: ENVO:00002003 | host: Homo sapiens | place: USA | collected 2012 ...
GTCGGCAGCGTCAGATGTGTATAAGAGACAGACTTACATTATTTCCGAAATGAGCAGCTTTCTCACAGATTGCACATTTAGCCATGATAGCACCTCCTTGACGCTTTATTGTTACTGTCGTGCTGTGTGCATAGCGTCTGAACAGTAACCTTGTGTTCAACAGATTACATTGTAACAGATGAATTGTGCTTTTGCAAGCAAAAAAAGGAAAAAACTCAAAAATTATATTTCTTTTTCTGTGAAAAGAGGTTATAATACACTTACATACAATAATGAGCATTGGAGGTAACCATATGAATGGACGTATAGATTCCGGATTAGGTCAGATCATAATTGACACAGATGTAATCGCAACCTACGCAGGAAGCGTTGCTGTAGAATGTTTTGGTATCGTAGGCATGGCTGCAGTCAGTATGAAGGACGGACTGGTAAAGCTTCTTGGAAAGAACAGCCTGAAACATGGCATCAGCGTCAGAATTACAGAGGACAATAAAATCCGCCTGAATTTCCATGTTATTGTGGCATATGGCGTGAATATAAGTACAATTGCAGACAACCTTGTCAGCAATGTCAAATATAAAGTCGAGGCCTTTACAGGAATGGAGATCGATAAGATCGATATTTATGTAGAAGGCGTACGCGCAATTGATTAGGATAGAGGAGGAACTTGTGGTGAATAACAAAACCATAGATGCCAGAATACTTTCCAGGATGTTTCTTGCAGGAGCCAAGAATCTGGAAGCTAAAAAAGAATGGATCAACGAACTGAACGTATTTCCGGTACCGGATGGAGATACAGGAACCAATATGACAATGACGATCATGGCAGCAGCAGCAGAAGTAGGTTCTCTGGGAGAGCCTGACATGGAGTCACTGGCCAAGGCGATTTCTTCCGGTTCCCTGCGCGGTGCAAGAGGTAACTCAGGTGTTATTCTTTCTCAGCTTCTGCGTGGTTTTACCAGAAGTGTTAAGAACAGTAAGGAACTGGATGCCATTGACATCGCGGCAGCCATGGAGAAAGGTGTGGAGACTGCATATAAGGCAGTCATGAAACCGAAGGAAGGAACAATCCTTACTGTTGCAAGAGAGGCTGCTGCCAAGGCTGTAGAGCTTGCGGAGACAGCAGAGGATCTGGATACATTTTTCCAGAGCGTGATCGCTCATGCGGAGGAAACTCTGGCAAAGACACCGGAGATGCTGCCGGTTCTGAAAGAAGCAGGAGTAGTGGATTCCGGCGGACAGGGACTTCTGGAAGTATACCATGGTGCATATGATGGTTTCCTTGGCAAAGAGATTGATTATACACAGTTTGACAAGGCAAAAGGTCCTGCTGTGACTAAGATCGATGCACAGACAGAGGCTGATATTAAATTTGGTTATTGTACAGAGTTTATTATTCTTCTGAACCAGCCGATGTCCGAGGAGACAGAGCATGAATTTAAGAAATTCCTGATGTCTCTTGGTGATTCTATTGTGCTTGTTGCAGATGACGAGATCGTGAAGGTTCATGTTCATACCAATCATCCTGGACAGGCTATTGAGAAAGCCCTTACCTTTGGTGCACTTTCACGTATGAAGATCGACAATATGCGTGAGGAGCATCAGGAGAAGCTTATAAAGGATGCCGAGAAAATGGCGAAAGAACAGGCAGAACAGGAAGAAAAAGAAGAAGCAGCACAGCCGCCGAAGGAAGTTGGCTTTATTTCCGTATCTGTGGGAAAGGGAATGACAGAGATCTTTAAGGAACTGGGTGTGGATTACCTGATCGAGGGCGGTCAGACAATGAACCCGAGTACAGAGGATATGCTCAATGCCATTGCAAAAGTAAATGCAAAGACTATTTATATTTTCCCGAACAATAAGAATATTGTTCTTGCTGCAAACCAGGCAAGGGATCTTACTGAGGATAAAGAGATCGTGGTTGTGCCGACTAAGACCATTCCGCAGGGAATTACTGCCATGATCAGTTATGTGCCCGAGAAGAACAGTGCGGAGAATACTGAGGCTATGCTTCAGGCAATCGAACATGTGAAGACCGGACAGATCACGTATGCTGTGCGTGATACAAGGATTGATGATAAGGAGATCCATGAGGGTGATATGATGGGTATCGGTGATCATGGAATCCTGGCTGTTGGCAAGGACCGCATGGAAGTTGCCAAGGAGACAGTTGCCCAGATGGTGGATGATGAGTCTGAGGTGATCAGTATTTATTATGGTGCTGATACTGAGGAGGCTGAAGCTGAGGAGCTGGCAACGGCTCTGGAGGAGGCTTATCCGGATTGTGATGTGGAACTGAATGCGGGTGGACAGCCGATTTATTATTATGTTATTTCTGTAGAGTAGGATAATAGAGTTTTTGAGAGAGATAAACGAATAGTTCATGTGATGAAAACGGGTATAGGCCATTGTTGAGGGTGGGTATATCCGTTTTCGTATTAAAAAGGGACGGCAGGAAAATTATTTGTTTTTGTGTGCGGTTTCGGGAACTAAGATATTCTAAGGTTCCGGAAATCTGCTAAGGGCATGAGCAGCCCTCTCAAACTCGCTCCGTTGCAAACTTCGCTCAGACAGTGAGACTGTCTGCTCATAACGCAGTTTTCCGGAACCTAAGAATATCTAAGATCCCTGCAAATGCACACAAAAACAAATAATTTTCCCGCCTGGCAGCTGGCTGGGCGGATGACATAGTCCGTTTTTACTTGATTATAACCGAATAATTGCTCTGCCGGATACTTGATTTGGTTAAATTTATATTTGTGATGGATTTTTTAGAAAGGAAAAGGAGATAGATGTCGATATCTTTGAGAACCCTTAAGGGCGTGGGGGAGAAAACGGAAAAGTTATTTGCGAAAATAGGAGTTACGGATATGGAATCTCTTCTGAGTTATTATCCACGTAATTATGATGCGTATGAGGAGCCTGTTGAGATCCGGTCTCTGGAAGAGGGAGCTGTTGTGGCGATTTCTGTGGCGGTTATAACGGGTGTGTATGTGAATCAGGTGCGGAATCTTCAGGTGATCACGACCACTGTGGCAGATCTTACGGGGAAAATTTCTGTTACGTGGTTTAATGCACCGTATCTGCGTTCTGCAGTCAGGAAAGGCAGCAGGTTTGTTCTGCGGGGGCGTGTCGTCAGGAAGCAGGGGAAGCTGCAGATGGAGCACCCTGAGATTTTTACGCCTGCGGCTTATGAGGAGATTCTGCACAGTCTTCAGCCGATTTATGGACTGACTGCGGGGCTTTCTAATAAGACGATCGTGAAGCTGATCCATCAGGTGCTTGATGAGCAGAAGCTTCAGACAGAGTATTTGGCAGATGAGTATAAGGAGAGGTATCACCTGGCAGACAGGAATTTTGCGATTCCTGCGATTCATTTTCCCAAAAATATGCAGGAGCTGTTAGCTGCAAGGAGAAGGTTGGTGTTTGACGAGTTTCTTCTTTTTATTCTTGCTGTGCAGTCTTTGAAGGAGAAGACGGAGGAAGCACCGAATGCGTTTCCCATGCATCCGGTATGGACGACAGAGCAGATTATTGAAAGTCTGCCCTATGATCTGACAAAGGCGCAGTTGAATGTGTGGCATGAGATTGAGAGGGATTTAAGCGGCCAGGCTCTGATGTCCAGACTGGTTCAGGGAGATGTAGGAAGTGGTAAGACGATCCTTGCGTTTCTTGCAATGATCATGACTGTGGAGAATGGATATCAGGCAGTGCTTATGGCACCTACGGAGGTTCTTGCAAGGCAGCATTTTCAGGCAATGGAGAAGTTGCTGCAGGAACAGAATATTGATTTTGGGCATCCGGTTTTGCTGACAGGATCAGATACCGCAAAGGAGAAAAGGGAAAAATATGTGCTGATCGCGTCAAAAGAGGCTAACCTGGTGATAGGAACGCATGCGCTGATTCAGGAAAAAGTGCAGTACAATAATCTTGGACTGGTTATTACAGATGAGCAGCATCGTTTTGGTGTGAAACAGAGGGAAGCACTGACTACTATGGGAAACCCGCCTAATGTGCTGGTGATGAGTGCTACACCGATTCCAAGGACGCTGGCGATCATTATATACGGGGATCTGGATATTTCAGTAATTGATGAACTTCCTGCGCAGAGACTTCCCATTAAAAATTGTGTGGTGGATACTTCTTATAGGCCGAAGGCTTATTCCTTTATGGAGAAGCAGATCCGTCAGGGACGGCAGGTTTATGTGATCTGTCCAATGGTGGAGGAGAGCGAAGGGATGGATGGGGAAAATGTGCTGGATTATACCCTGAAGCTTCGCAATGTTTTTTCGCCGGATATAAAGATTGCTTCTCTTCATGGAAAGATGAAAGCGAAAGAGAAGAATGTGATCATGGAGGCTTTTGCCGCAGGAGAGATTCAGATCCTGGTATCTACCACTGTAGTTGAGGTAGGTGTGAATGTGCCTAATGCTACAGTGATGATGGTGGAGAATGCCGAGCGTTTCGGGCTGGCACAGCTTCATCAGCTTCGCGGGCGTGTCGGTAGAGGGGAATATCAGTCATATTGTATTTTTATGCAGGGAAATGGTGCAAAAGAGATTTCTAAACGTCTGCAGATCCTGAATAAATCCAACGATGGATTTTATATTGCAGGAGAGGATCTGAAGCTTCGCGGTCCTGGTGATCTTTTTGGAATCCGCCAGAGTGGTCTGCTGGAATTTAAACTGGGAGATATTTATCAGGATGCGGATATCCTGAAAGCTGCCAGTGAAACGGCTTCGGAGATTCTGTCCCTTGATGCGGATTTAAGCCTTCCGCAGAATGAGGAACTTCAGAGGAGACTTTCGGCATATATGAAGGAAGATCTGCAGAATCTAGGACTATAGAAAATGACGGATACAGAGTAAAAAATAATACTGTTCATGTTACTGTTCATAAGATGCCTAAATTATAAAAACAGAAAAACATTGCAAAAGCAGAAGATTCGTAGTATTCTATTTTCATAAAAGAATGTTACTGTTTATCATATTTTCGGTAACATAAGAATACCTGTAACTGTACAAAACTGAGCAGTTACGAATACTTATACCTTGTAAGGAGGCTAATCATATGGCAACAAAAGCAACTACAGCAGATCTCAACACATCCACTGCGAAGACAACCGAAGTTAAAGAGGCTCCTGCAAAGACAACTGCTGAAGAAGTAGCTGTAAATAAAGAAGCAAACAAGAAAGAAACTGCTGAAACAGAGACTGTAAAGAAAGAAACAACAGCAAAGAAACCGGCAGCAAGAAGAACAAGAAAGACTGCAGAAAAGAAATCAGCAGAAGCAGAGAAAGAAACCGAGAAGAAAGAAACAGCTAAAGCAGCAGACACTGTAGAAAAGAAACCGGCAGAAACAGAGAAAGAAGCCGAGAAAAAAGAGACAGCTAAAACAACAAAGACTGCTGCAAAACCAACAAAAACAACGAAAAGAACTACAAAGAAGGCTCCTGCTAAGACAGCTGAGAAACCGGCTGAAGAGACAGCTGCCGAGAAGAAGACAACAAGAAGAACCACTAAGAAAGAAGCAACAGCAGAAGTATATATTCAGTTCATGGGCAGAGAAGTATATACAAAAAATATTTTAAGTAATGTCAGAAGAATCTGGACAGACGAACTGGGTAAAAAGGAGAAAGATCTCAAAGATATTAAGATTTATATCAAACCTGAAGAGAACAAAGCATATTATGTAATTAACGGTGATATTACAGGTTCTGTGTGGATCTGACATATAAAAAATAAGAACAATTTCCAAATTTTATGGCAATCACATAAATCAGTTACTTGAGAATGATCAGAATAATAAGTAATGAAGTAATCACAGACAGGTTTAATGACCTGTCAGGTTAAGACATTGAGAAACTCAGATGATAGCATAAATTCATCTGAGTTTTTTGTGCTTTCGGTTATAAAAAAATTGAGACATACCTGCTACTTGACAAAAATTATCAGTTAGTATAAGCTATCTGCATAAGGTTATTGAGAAAAATCGGTTATAGCAATGATAACCAAATACAAATACAAAAGGTGAGCGACTGAAAATGACATTAAAAGATTTGGAAATCGGAAAAAGTGCTGTGATCACGTCGGTTGGCGGCAAGGGTGCCCTGCGTCAGCATTTCCTGGATATGGGTATGATTCCGGGAGCTGAGGTCACAGTCGTGAAGTTTGCACCCATGGGAGATCCCATGGAATTACAGGTACATGGATATGAACTGACATTAAGACTTGCGGAAGCAGAGCAGATAGAAATCGAACAGATCCCGAAGCGAAGCAGAAGTCACGCCGGAATAGAGGCTGTAAGCGACCTGGCACATCCGGGACTTGGAGAGGATGGAAAGTATCATTCCAGAGAAGATGAACATCCACTGCCTGAGGGAACTACACTGACGTACGCATTGGTGGGAAATCAGAACTGTGGAAAAACTACACTGTTTAACCAACTGACAGGTTCCAGTCAACATGTGGGAAACTTTCCAGGAGTAACGGTGGATCGTAAGACCGGTTCGATTAAAGGCCATCCGGATACAGAAATCACAGACCTTCCGGGAATTTATTCCATGTCCCCTTACAGCAGTGAGGAGATTGTCTCCAGAAATTTTGTCCTGGATGAGAAACCAAGTGCGATCATCAACATTGTGGATGCTACCAATATTGAGAGAAACCTGTATCTGACCATGCAGCTTCTGGAGATGGATATTCCTATGGTAGTTGCAATGAACATGATGGATGAAGTGCTGGGAAATCAGGGTTCTATAGATGTAAATAAGATGGAATCGCTGCTTGGAGTACCTGTAATCCCTATTTCCGCAGCAAAGAATGAAGGGGTTGATGAGCTGGTTGACCATGCGTTACATATAGCGAAATATCAGGAACATCCACTGCGTCAGGATTTCTGTGATAAGAGTGACCATGACGGTGCAGTACACCGCTGTATTCATGCGGTCATGCACCTGATTGAGGATCATGCGGCGCAGGCTGATATTCCTACCCGTTTTGCAGCAACCAAGGCAATCGAGGGAGATCCGCTGATTCTTGAGAAGCTGAAGCTGGACACAAATGAGACGGAGATGCTGGAGCATATCGTACAGCAGATGGAAACAGAGCGTCAGGTTGACAGAAGTGCTGCAATCGCAGATATGCGTTTTGACTTTATTGAGCGTTTGTGTGAACAGACAGTTGTAAAGCCTAAAGAAAGCAAAGAAAGAATCAGAAGTGAGAAAATTGATAAGATTCTTACAGGAAAATATACAGCGATTCCCTGTTTCATCGGAATCATGGTATTGGTATTTTATCTTACCTTTAATGTGATCGGAGCGTGGCTTCAGGGGCTTCTGGAGATTGGAATTGATAAGGTTTCTGCGCTGGTAGAAGCAGCACTGACAGCAGCAAATGTAAACAGTGCCATGCATAGCCTGGTCATTGACGGTATTTTTACAGGTGTGGGAAGTGTACTCAGTTTTCTGCCGATTATCGTAACCCTGTTTTTCTTCCTGTCTCTTATGGAAGACAGCGGATACGTTGCACGTGTTGCTTTTGTGATGGACAAACTTCTGCGTAAGATCGGCCTTTCAGGAAGAAGCATTGTGCCAATGCTGATTGGATTCGGATGTACGGTTCCGGCTGTTATGGCCACACGTACACTTACAAGTGAGCGTGACAGAAAGATGACGATTTTGCTGACTCCATTTATGAGCTGTACTGCGAAGCTGCCGATTTATTCTTTCTTTGTAAGTGCTTTTTTCCCGAAGAAGGGCGGATTTATTATGGCAGGTCTTTACCTGCTTGGAATTTTGGTGGGAATCCTGGCGGCATTTTTGTATAACAGAACTCTTTTCAAGGGAGATCCCGTACCGTTTGTCATGGAACTTCCCAATTACCGGCTGCCGGGAGCAAGGAATGTAGGTCAGCTTTTGTGGGAAAAAGCAAAAGATTTCCTGCAGAGAGCGTTTTCTATTATCCTGCTTGCATCAATGATAATCTGGTTCCTGCAGAGCTTTGATCTGCATTTAAATCTTGTAAAAGATTCTGCAGACAGTATTCTGGCAATGGTGGCGGGAGTCCTGGCACCTATATTTAAACCGATCGGACTGGGAGACTGGAGAATCTGTACAGCTCTTATCAGCGGATTTATGGCAAAAGAGAGCGTGGTATCTACTCTGGAAGTACTTTTCAGTGGAAATATTGCCTCTGTACTGACTCCGCTGGCAGCAGCATCCCTGCTGGTATTCAGTTTACTCTATACACCATGTGTGGCGGCTATCGCTTCGATCAAACGTGAAATGGGCAGTAAATGGGCTGTTGGTGTTGTGGTATGGCAGTGTGTGATTGCCTGGGTGGCTGCACTGATCGTACATCTGATAGGGATGATCTGATTTTATTAATTCGCTTTTATAGAAAAACCGATGGATTTGACTGTTTTCAGTCATCACCATCGGTTTTTTTCAGTTCCTCAACTGAGAGGCTTTTATCTGATTAGTACTGTCCGCCCTGGGAACCACTGGACATCTGTCTTTCCTGGGCTTCGATCATCTTTTTCATAATAATATCAGAACAACTTTCCCTGAATTTCCAGTTTGATGGGAGGTGATCTGATTTTCTAGCAGAAAATTAGATTACTATTTTTGATATGACAATCTCTTTATGGGTTTCATTATAGTACAGAAACCCTGAAAAAACTATAGAAATCTTATGAAATTGCTATAGTTTTTTAAAAAGAGACAGAAAAGAGACCAAAAGAGACAAGTGGTCTCTTTTGTCTCTTTTGGTTCTATAGCAATTCCGCAAAATAATGCAATCTGTAATGAATTTTGGCCACGTTACTGTGAACGGAGTGAACAGTAACGAATTTTGGCTTGTATGTGCCCACAACTTGCTATCTGATCTGTTAGATGATAAAATTAAAATATAACAGGGAAGTGATATACGAAGGAGATAGGAATGACAGAGTTTAATTTTGATACTGTTTTTGATGAAACCATGCAGACGCACAATCTGGACACTGTAGTGATTCTGGGACACTTAAATCCGGATGGCGATGCTGCCGGATCGGTGATGAGCCTTGCGCACTATATCCATGTCAATTATCCACAATACAGGGTGTTTCCATATCTTGCAAAAACGCTGGAGCGCGGTCCGAAAAAGATGGTCGTGGAAGATAAGATATTTGTTCCTTTTGAGATGCCGGACATATCCGGAAAACAATATTGTGTCATAGTCTGTGATAATGCAACTCTGGAGCGTATGATCGGATTGGAATATTACCAAAATGCCGCTGCCAGCATTGTTGTTGATCATCATGCTTCCAATGAAGGATACGGAGATGTGAACTGGACAAAGGTTTCTGAGGCGTGTGCGGAAAATGTATACCATATGCTTTCTTCCGAACTGCTTCTAAATGCAGCCCAAAAAGAAGCGTACCCCAATGCCGCAGATTATATTTACCTTGGCATCCTGCATGATACCGGAGGACTGGCAAGGGCAAACCAGGGTATTTTTCAGGCAGTAGCTGATCTGATGGCTATGGGAGTTGACCATGGCAGGATTATGAAAACCTTACACAGTGATACCCTGGACATTCTGTACAAAAGAGCCGATATTCTTCATGGAGCAGTACGTGCGATGGATGGCCGGGTTGCCTATGTTATTATGGGACAGAAGGAAATTGCCGAAAAAGATATCACATACGAAGACATCCACTGTATCAGCACCATCCTGCGCGATTGCGACGATATTGAACTTGGTTTTACCATGTATGAGGAAGAAGAAAACGGGTGGAGATGTTCTTTCCGTTCAGACGGGAAATGGATCAATGTTAATGAACTGTTGAAACCTTTTGGCGGTGGAGGACATATCTCCGCAGCAGGATTAAAATATCAGACCGATAATGTAGAAGAATTAAAGAAACAGATTCTGGACAGAGTAGCAGAGATGAAAAAGAAACAGTAATCTATAAATGAGCAAATAAAAAAACTGCAGAAAATTATAAAATTGAAGAGAAATCTAAATACTTGTTGAAATTGTTATTGAGGGAAGGAAGAGGAGAGTCTGTATGGGAAAGATAATCGAAGGTCTCTGGGATTGCCCGTTTTGTGGGAATAAAAGGATTAGAGCCGGTCAAAAAACCTGTCCCGATTGTGGGCATCCGCAGGACGAAAATACAAAATTCTATATGCCGGATGAAATTAAATATGTTTCTGAGGAGGAAGCAGAAAAGATCAGCCGTAATCCGGACTGGCAGTGCAGCTTTTGCGGCAGTCTTAACAGCGACGATCTGAATGTCTGCAAAAACTGTGGTGCCACAAAAGAAGATTCGGAGAGAAACTACTTCGAGATGAGGCAGCAGGAAGAGGAAAAGAAACGAAAGAAAGAAGAGAAAAAAGATAAAACCATACAAGAGAATAAAAAAGACGAGCGCATAGCCAATCAAGTCAAAAACTGTCTCTTATACACATCTGACGCTGCCGACGAATAGCCTTGTG
>ERZ1026943.1244-NODE-1244-length-10450-cov-7.779702_pt1 | contig 10450 bp, 10 predicted proteins | sample MGYA00519461_ERZ1026943 | MGnify/ENA primary metagenome ERZ1026943 (study PRJEB26926, sample SAMN06164617) | human gut metagenome | biome: ENVO:00009003; feature: ENVO:2100002; material: ENVO:00002003 | host: Homo sapiens | place: USA | collected 2012 ...
CGCAGACCATTTCCCAAGTGCCGGAGGTGTACCGCTCCACGCCTGTACGGATATAATTGATGATCAGCGCATTGGCATCCTCACCGGCATTTTCTTCCGCATAGGTCTGGGCATAGCCTTCCAGAACCTTGAAACAGGAAAGGAATGTTGCATAGTCTGAAATCATCGTAGTTGCAGCTGCGTTCCCCCCGGAAGCAGCAGAGCCTTCATCGTTTGAGCCCGCCGCGAAGACGCTGACCGGCAGCATAGCTGTCAGCAGCATCACAAGAACAAGGCACAAAGACAAATGTCGTTTCATCAGTCTGCTTGTCATAACAGTTCTCCTCCTATTGTAATTACATTCAGCTTAAATGATCGATCAGATAATTTAAGTCCTCCTGCATTGCATACACTTGCTGTTGCTCACTTGCGCTCAGCGCATCATTTTTGGAGATCTCGTCAATTTTTATACAGACAGTTCTCTGCGTTCCGTCAGCAGCGGTCAACGTTCCGGCAATGTCGCCAGTTTCATCCCCGATCGTGGCGGAAAACAGTGGAATAACGCTGTCGCGGATCTTAGCCGAAAACTGCACCGTGAGCGCATTATCACCTTCGGCTTGCTCGACCTTCAAATATGCCTCCCATTGCTCCGGGAAGTGCAAGTCTCCGTATGCCGTCTTGATCGCAAAATCATCCACAGACGCAGACACCTGACTTCCGTTCTGTGCAGGCGCGTCCGCAAACTTATGACCGCAAACCATCACCACCACTAAGATGATCAGCACGATCACAGCAATCACGATCAGCAGCGGTTTCACGCCCCCGCCGGGCGCTTTATTGATTGGTTGATTCTCTCGTTTCAAACGGTTTTTCCCCCCTTTTTTTATCTATCGAATCAAAACAACAGAAACATTATGGTAGCTTTTCTCTCGGCGTCTCCCGTGTGCCCCGGCGCATCGCCCGCAGAGCGCGGGAAAATGTCATCTCTCCCCGATATGTATTGTGCCGCTTCAGGCAGAAGCGTAGGCACAGCGGCGCTGCCGCCGCGCCGAATACAGCCCGGTATAAAACGCCCTGATCGTAGAAATATTTCTCATCAAAGCCGCGAAAGCAAGTGGACGCATCCTTGGCGCAGGTGCCCAGGCAGAAGCTGCTCGTGTACGCCCGAAGCCCCCGGCGAAACGCATCCCGCAAAAACAGCGTGTCCTCCCCGTGGGCGTAGTTCGTGCCGCCGCCGAAAAGCGTGGAAAACCAGATGTTCGCCCGTCGCTGGCTGTCCCGGCGGATGGAGCAGACGCATGTCCCATACCGCAGGGCGCGATGAAAATGCAGGCGGCCGTCGCGGTTTTTAATCTGGCGGATCACACGTCCCCCCTGCGTAATATCCATGGAAAAAATGATCATATCCGCATCCGGATATTGCGCATAGGCACGGCGCACGCCATCGGCATAACCGTCGGCATAGCAAACATCATCGTCCGCAAAAAGCAGGATATCCCCGGTAGCGTGCAGCAACGCGATATTGCGGTTGACACCGACGCCCCGTGTATCCGTGGTAATCATGTTTAATGTGCGGCCATCGCATGTCTGCATCTCTTTGCGGTATCCGTCCGCTTGATTACCGAACACAGCGTTGCCGGTGATGTGCATTTTTTCCGCAATCGACAAGTCCTTCTGCCCCATGGTGACGCAGACAACCTCTACTCTATCCATACATTCCTCCTGCATTCAGCGGATGCTCCGCGTGTAGACATCAATGTTCATTGCTTGCTGTGCGACGAGATAGTCCGTATAGGAGCGCTCCAGATCGACGAGTGCCGCATGCTCCTTGCACTTGCGCGCCTCCGGAGGGGGAAGTCTGCGATAATCCCCATACAGTCGACTCAAAAGCGCATCATAATGCGCAGAGACTGGGAACGCGCCATCCTCAAACGGCAATTCGACTGTCTCTTCGAACCATGCTCTCGGAAAGATGTTCTTCCCATATTTTTTTCCAGCCGCAAAAAACGTGTGGCACATACTTGTATGCACATCGTCACGATTCGCGCAAAATCGTTCCAGTTTTTCACGCGGAAGCACTCGGCACAGCTGCATAAACAGCTTTTTTACAAAGCTATTGGTTTCATAACCCCGCGCATACAGTGCCTTTGCAATCACGATTTTTGATGCAGCAAATTGCAATTTGCGCATCAGCGGCCGGTCGGAAAGATTGTCACACGGGAAGATGTCGATGTAGACGCCCTGATGGATGAGCGGGTCTTTTGGATGGTATTTTTCGATGCAGGCCGTGTGGTTTCTACGCAGTTTTGAAAACTGCATTGGCCAATGCGCGCTGTTTTCCTGCTGCACATAGTAGGTATCAGCGTCAAAATCCACCGCCGCTTCCGCGAAGAAGCGGTCATATTCACTACGCATCAAGATGACATCCAGATCATCGTCCCAAGGAATAAAGCCATGGTGGCGAACAGCGCCCAACGCCGTTCCGGCGAAGAGCTGATAGTGAATACCGTGCTTGCGGCATACGGCGTCAAAGTCCTTGAGCATCTCCAGCAGGAGCGCTTGGTGCGCGGTCATGTCCTTTACAACCTCCATGCTAGAATCTCCTATGTTTGCGCATGCCGTGGAGTGCATATGTCAGAAACGCTTGCGCCGACCGTGGCAGCGAGAGCCTCTCGACATCACGGTAAATCTCCCAGCGATACTTGGCCGATTTGAACTTGTTACTTGAACGAGAGCCGTTCACAACACGATAGTCCACCAGAATTTCTCTACAGGCCACCGCGCGATAGCCGAATCTCATCAATTCCAGCCAGAGCGCATAATCCTCGTGATAGTGCTCCGCAGAAAAGTGATGTTCTCGTAAAATAAGCTGACGGAGCAGCACGGTAGAACAGCTCAGCACGCTTTCCCTCAGCATGGCATCATACGATGTCGTTTCCGGAACGATATAGTCCGATAAATGCGCTCCGCTTTCATTAACCAGCGCGTAGGAGCAGTAGATGATATCCGCACCAGCACGCCCTGCAACAGCCAGCTGCTTTTCCAGCTTATCACTGTGCCACACATCGTCGCTGTCGAGCAATGCGATCCATTCGCCCTTTGCGATATCAAAACCACGGTTTCTCGTTTTCGCCACGCCCATGTTCTGCGGATTCCGCAGCAGACGTATACGAGTATCAAGGCTTGCAAAGTACTCCGCAATTTCGGCCGTGCAGTCGGAAGAGCAATCGTCAAGAATCAGCAGTTCCCAGTTTTTATAGGTCTGCGAAAGCACGGAAGAAACCGCTTCCTCAATATATTTTTCTGCATTGTACGCAGGCATGATGACCGAAACAAGCGGTGCCGTTCGTATTCCGTCAATTTTTCTTTCTCGTTCATACATACTTCTTCTCCAGCATCTGTCTGCACTTCTGCCAATCCTTATACCCGCGGCCAAGCATATGGATATCACTTCCGAGGTACTTTACATATCCATTTTCAATCCATTCAAGATACCGTTTACGTTTCAGCGGCTTTGTCAGGCATTCTGCATTGAGCTGGAGCGGCACGCTCTCACAAATCAGTTTTTCAATATTCTCTGCAGGATACCGCTCTGCGTGAGCAAGGACAATTTGAATATCCGTCAGGTCACACAGAAGATACAGCGTGTCCCAGATCGACTCCGGCCACGCATAAAACGGCATTTCCAACAACAGCTCGTTTGTACCCTCACGGCACAGGCGGTTCAGGCCGTCCAGCCGTTCCATGCCATCGCAGATCAGCACCTCTGCGCCGAGCTGAATCAGCGGAGCGTTTTCAGGCAGCTCACGGAGCAGCAGCCCTGCAGTTTTCTTCCTACGGCACAGGAAGGACTCGACGGATTCCTTATGCGGGTAAAAATGCGGCGTTGCACAGATCGTTTTCACGCCAGCAGAAGCTGCCATCTCCACCTGTTTCAACGAGGTCGCAAGGCCATCGCTCCCATGGTCGCAGCCAGGAAGAATATGGGCATGGTAGTCAAGCGACAAGTCGAGCTTCATATTACCGCGCTTCATACGACTCAGAATAGGAATACTTATATCCGTATTTGCCCCCATATTTATATTTGTAAGCATACTTCACGGATTTCATATTCAGGTCGTTGAGCACCGTGCCGCATAGGTTTCCGCCCGCACGGCGTACCGCATCGATGGCCTCGTTCAGCTCATCCTGCGTCGTATCGCCGGACTTGACTACGAGTACCACACCGTCCACATAGGTCGAAACAATTTGCGCGTCAGCGACCGTATTGATCGGCGGCGTGTCGATAATAATGTAGTCATAAACCTTTGCACTTTCTTCCACGAAGTGCTTCATGCGCTCGGATGAAAGCAATTCGGAGGGGTTCGGCGGAATGGTTCCAGTGCAAACGATCCAGAGCGGCAGATCTTTCACCTTGTCCAGTTCGAGCTTCGATATTTTTGCAAGAAAGTCGCACAGGCCGGTAGGCTTCTCCACCCTCCAAAGGCGGCGCTGTGTCGGCTTGCGCATATCCGCATCGATCAAGAGCACCTTTTTGCCCAACATTGCATAGCTAATGGCAATGTTGGCTGCTGTCAGGCTCTTGCCCTCAGAGGGCTTTGCGCTAGTGACGGCGAAGCTCGTACATGGGCGCTCCTTATCCGCCGTCATGCAGAACATCAAACTGGTGCGCAACTTTACATAGGCTTCCTTTATCGCAAATGGAGATTCATTGGTCAGCAGACGTTTCCTGTTTGTACGAACAGCTTCAATCGCTACCTTTCGGCTTTCTTTCTTTTTCGCCATAGAGCACTGCACCTCCCTCCGCCAGCTTCCAGCAGCCAGCATTCTCATTTGTCGCATGGATGTCCGGTATCTGACCAAGGACAGTCACACCGGCGGACTTTTCAATGTCCTCCGGCAGGTAGATGGTCGTATCGGCCATCATTCGCAGAATAATAGCAACTGAAGCCAGTATCACGCCAACCACAAATCCAATCGCGCTGTCAAATACGGTTCTGGGCGCAGATTTTTCCGTTGCCACCTCCGGTCGGTCCACGACCTCGACGCCGCCCGCCTTGGTAATACGAACGATTTCAGTAGGCGCAACTTTTGCAAAGGAATTGGCGATCTTGCAGGCAAGCTCCGAATTGGTCGAGGTCACTACCACCTCCAGCAACTGTGTATCCGACACAACGGAGACATTCACCATGCGGCTAAGTTCCTTTCTCGACAATGAAGTTTCTGCTCTCAAATCACTCAGGACGGAATCCAAAACAGAATTGCTCGCCAGGATCTTTGAATAGGTCGTAGCAAGGCTCTCCGCCGCCTGGAGGTCGCTGTTATTGATCGTTCCCTGTGAAGAATTGTCCGCACTGTTATATACATAAAAACTCACTCGAGATTCATAGGTCGGCGTAACAAAAATTGTTACTACTGCATAAACGCCCGCAGCAACAACGACCCCCGCAAGGAGCAGCCAATGAATCTTTGCCAACAGGATCTTTGTAATATCCCATAGTGACAGTTCTGTGCCCCCCACGGAAGCATACGGTTTCTTACTTTCGTTCATATTCTAGGATTGTCCTCCAAACGCATCTTTCTTTATCGGGCGCCCGCGCCGCACAAAACGACGCGGATCGTTTTTCCAATACACGCCAAATCCATCCAAATCGACCGTTTTTCTATATACTCCATATCGTAGATAATTTTTTCTTCCGGCTTCAGAGAATATCCGCCATTCACCTGAGCATGTCCAGTCAGGCCAGGAACAACCATTAACCGGTTGGAGAAACCGGGAATGTATTTTTCAAATTCTCCGTAGAAATAAGCACGCTCCGGCCGCGGGCCGACGAAACTCATGTCGCCGCGCAGGATGTTATAGAACTGAGGAAGCTCGTCCAGCCGGGTGCGTCTGAGAATTTGGCCGAAGTGTGTGCATCTTGGATCCTGTTCATCTGCCCACTGCGGGCCGTTTTCCTCTGCGTCAAGACGCATTGACCTAAATTTATAGATCATAAACGGCTTCCCATGGAGACCGAGCCGCTCCTGCTTAAAAATTGGGGAACCTGGCGAGTCCAAAGTGATGATCAATGCAATGATTATCATCGGGATTGCCAGAATCAGCAGGCCCAAGAAAGAACATACTATGTCAAAAGCACGCTTCGTTATCAGGTACAGCTTCTTTTGTTCCAATACAGGTTTTGCTATTTGAATGATCACATCGGCAGAGCTCTCCTCTGTCAAACAGCTGCTCGCTGTTGTTGTCACATATCTCACATCCCTACATTGATATCTGTATCTCTGCCCCCCATCGGTTCAGCACGAAGCCGTCCAGGGGCAAAGGCTCTACACAGATATTGAATTTGCAAATTGCTGTACAAAAATATCCATTCAAGGTGCGCAATTCAAGTAAGTACCGCCTCCGCCATAGCTGCACAAAAACGAACATCTTTTGTTAATGCAGATGTGTCAGCGGAGCTTTCGTGGAGTTTGCCACTCCACGTGTAACGCAAAACATAGTTATTCTTTTGTATTATAGCACATTACATATTCAAATGCAATTGAATCAACAAAGAAATGGAAGAAAAAGTACGTTTTTGTCAACTTACGTTAATTTTTTGCGGAGAATTCCGTTGACTTAAAGTTCAGCGCAGTCATCCCAGCAGTCTGGATGAAATTAAAATAAGATCCACGCCCAACATAATCACTGCACAAGGAGGAATTACAAAATGGCAAAGGGTGAGAATATCTTCAGACGGCGGGACGGTCGCTGGGAGGCTCGGTATATCAAGGGTCGTGAGCTATCCGGAAAAATCAAGTATGGATACTGTTATGGAAAAACATATCGGGAAGCCAAAGAGAAAGCCGCAAAGCGCAAAGCAGCTTTGGCAAATGGAGCTCCCTTACCGACAGCCAGAACGCAAAAACCGTTCTCCAGCTATTGCTTGGAATGGCTACATACAAAGAAATGCACGGTGAAAGAATCGACGTATATTAAATACAGCACCGCGGTCAATAAGCACATCATTCCAAAGCTCGGTGTGTGCCACCCTCTGGGCTTCACGACGGAATTGATGGACGATTTCATCAAAGAACTGCAATTCGAAGATGAACTGGCGCCAAAGACGGTGCATGATATTCTAGTCGTGCTGCATGGCATTTTGAAGTTCGCTTCCTCGAAGTTTGCAGGCTCATTTCCCGCGGTGGAGATCAACTATCCGAAGATTGGCAAGAAGGAGATGCGCGTTTTGTCCAGAGAAGAGCAGGCGCGCCTCGTTGCCTATCTACATGAGGATCTGGATTCGTGCCGATTTGGTATCTTGCTGGCGCTATGTACAGGCATACGAATTGGTGAACTCTGCGCACTGCGGTGGGAAAGTGTTTCTACAAACGATAAAGCTATCCGAATTGCAAAGGCCCTGCAAAGGCTGCATGACACCAGCGTATCGCAAGGTGCTCAAACAAGGATTGTGATTGGTCCGCCCAAAAGCGATACCTCCGTGCGAACAATCCCTATGACGGAATACGCAGCCGGGCTTTGCAGGCGCATGAAACCGCAAAGTTCAGCTGCGTATGTTCTGACCGGAACGGAAGCGTTCATGGAGCCGCGGACATTGCAGTATCGATTGGAAAAGTACACGCAGGCATGCGGTCTGGAGGGCGTGCATTTTCATACGCTGCGCCACACATTTGCGACGCGAGCTGTTGAGGTCGGATTTGAAGTTAAATCATTGTCAGAAATATTAGGACATACCTCTGTGACGATCACGTTGGACCGGTATGTGCACGCTTCGCTGGAACTGAAACGGGATAATATGCAGAAATTGAAGGTAGTGGGTCTATGATCTACGCAGTCAAAACTAGTGTAAGTGAATATCATAAAAACGGGAAAAGCCTTGCATAGCAAGGCTTTTTCTTCGCTTTTGTAGTGGAGTGGCAAACTCCACGAAAATACAACTTCGGCTCAGTCCGTAAAATGGAGTACATTAGAAGCCCATTTGCTTTCTTCACCAAAAATCATCAGCGCATTTCGTTCTAATGATATGTTTTGCCTGCGTTATCCACGCATTTTCATTATAAAGAAATTAATTCCATATTTCAAGACTGAAATGAATTATTCATCCAGAAAGAGGCAACACAAATTCAACGAATATACGTAAATCTAACGATTACTGCTACACTTATGACAAAAATAGCCTACATAAAATGAAAATCCCGCTGCGAAATTTCTCCGCAGCAGGATTAATTTATATGCCAAAACGGCCAAAAGTCTTATTTCAAACAGTTCCCAGGCACAGAAAAAGCCCACCGTAATTCTATCGAAATTACGGTGGACTTATGGTCCGAGTGACAGGGTTCGAACCTGCGGCCTGATGGTCCCAAACCACCCGCGCTACCAGCTGCGCTACACCCGGATATGGAATTTCGCAATTTGCATAAAATAAAGTTTAACATATTCTTTAGAAATGCGCAACGGTTTTCTGCGTTGCAGTTTTCGGGTGCGTGTGGTATGCTCTAAACATCAAATCAGGACTTGTTATGACAGGAGCATCAACCTATGAGAATGCGAAAAAAGCCCAACCTCGTCCCGCGCATGGAGCGCTGCGCGGCCACGCTGATCACTGACCCCGAGGCGCTGCGCGGTCACTGGCTGGAGCACTTCCCTGGCCATCAGGCGCTGCAGCTGGAGCTCGGCTGCGGCAAGGGCCGCTTCACGGCGGACACCGCGGCACAAAATCCGGACATCTTCCTCGCCGCGATCGAAAAAGTTCCGGACGCCATGGTCGTCGGCATGGAGCGCGTGACCGAGCGCGGGCTCGAAAACGTGCGCTTTCTCGACCGGGACGCAGCCAACCTGCTCGACATGTTCGCCCCCGGCGAGGTCTCACGCATCTACATCAACTTCCCCGACCCATGGAAAAAATCCCGCCAGCACAAGCGACGCCTGACCTATGCGGGCTTTCTGGCGCTGTATGCAAACGTGCTGCCGCTCGGCGGCGAGATCTGGTTCAAGACCGACAACGACCCGCTGTTCGCCTTCTCACTCGAGCAGTTCGCGCAGGAGGGCTGGGAGCTGCGCGAGGTCACGCACGATCTGCACGCCGACGGCCCTGTCGGCGTCATGACCGACTATGAGGCGAAATTCTACGATCAGGGCATCACGATCAACCGCTGCGTAGCGGTGAAAACGGAGGACACGAAATGCGACTTGTATCCTGGAACGTCAACGGGCTGCGCGCCTGTGTGACCAAGGGCTTTGCGGACACGTTCCGCGCGCTGGATGCGGATATTTTCTGCCTGCAGGAGACGAAGCTCCAGCCCGGGCAGATCGCGCTCGACCTGCCAGGCTACCATCAGTACTGGTGCAGCGCCGAGAAAAAGGGCTACTCCGGCACCGCCGTGTTCACGAAGGCCGAGCCGCTCGACGTGCAGTATAATCTCGGCCTGCCGCAGCACGATCTGGAGGGCCGCGTGATCACGGCCGAATACCCGGAATTCTACCTCGTATGCGTCTACACGCCAAACGCCCAGGACGGTCTGCGCCGGCTGGAATACCGGATGAGCTGGGACGATGCGTTCCGCGAATTCGTCTGCTCGCTCGACCGGCACAAGCCGGTCGTCATCTGCGGGGACATGAACGTCGCCGCAGCGGAGATCGACCTGAAAAACCCGAAGCGCAACGTCGGCAACCCCGGCTTCAGCCCCGAGGAGCGCGCGAAGTTTCAGGAGCTGCTGCGCGCCGGCTTCACGGACACATTCCGCGCCCTGCATCCGGACGAGACGGACGCCTACTCGTGGTGGAGCTACCGCTTCCACGCGCGGGAGAACAATGCCGGCTGGCGCATCGACTACTTCCTGTGCTCGAACCGCGCGGCGGAAAAGATCGAGACGGCCAGCATCCTTTCCGACATTTACGGCAGCGACCACTGCCCCGTGGAGCTCGAGATCGCATGGTGAAGATCGGAAACGTCGAGATCTGCGGCCCGCTCACGCTCGCGCCCATGGCGGGCGTGACCGATGCGCCGTTTCGCGCGCTGTGCCGCGCGCAGGGCGCCGCCCTCACCTGCACGGAAATGGTGAGCGCCAAGGCGCTGGTCTATCACGATGAAAAAACGAAGCAGCTGCTCTGGTCGCCGCCAGACGAGCACCCCGCCGCCGTGCAGATCTTCGGCCACGAGCCGGAGGTCATGGCCGAGGCCGCGCCCATGGCGCTGGCATACTCCGGTGCGGACATTCTGGACATCAATATGGGCTGCCCGGTGGGCAAGGTCATCCGCAGCGGCGACGGTTCGGCGCTCATGCGCGATCCCGAGCTCGCCGGGCGAATCATCGAGGCGGTCGTCAAGGCCGTCGATGTGCCCGTGACCGTGAAATTCCGCAAGGGCTGGGACGGCGGAAACGTCAACGCCGTGGCCTTTGCGCAGATGTGCCAGCAGGCGGGCGCGGCCGCCATCGCCGTGCACGGGCGCACGCGCGTGCAGATGTATGC
>ERZ1026943.1253-NODE-1253-length-10397-cov-5.031522_pt1 | contig 10397 bp, 4 predicted proteins | sample MGYA00519461_ERZ1026943 | MGnify/ENA primary metagenome ERZ1026943 (study PRJEB26926, sample SAMN06164617) | human gut metagenome | biome: ENVO:00009003; feature: ENVO:2100002; material: ENVO:00002003 | host: Homo sapiens | place: USA | collected 2012 ...
GGAAAACCCAGCACTGCATATCGGCAATGTCAATATTATATTCACTCATAGAGCGTACCTCCTTTGAGTACAATTTCTCAATTTAAGTATAGCTCTTTTTCTGCCGCTTAGCAACGACAGAATTGTAAATTTCAGATTATTTTCCGCCTGTCTGCCCTGTGCAGATGGGCTTTTCTTATGCCTGCGAGGAGGTGGTTACACAAATGGCATCCAGAATCCAGGGCATCACCGTTGAGATCGGCGGCGATACCACAAAGCTCTCCAAAGCACTGGAAAGTGTAAACAAGTCAATCAAGGGGACGCAGTCCGGACTGAAGGATGTCAATAAACTCCTGAAACTGGACCCCTCTAATACAGAGCTGGTCGTCCAGAAGCAGAAGATGCTCAAGGATGCCATTGAAGCCACCAAGGAAAAGCTGGCAACTCTGAAAACTGCCGCACAGCAGGCCAATGAGCAGCTTGCCAACGGTGAGATCACCCAGCAGCAGTACGATGCCCTCCAGCGTGAGATTGCGGAAACCGAACAGAATCTGCGATCCTTACAGGATCAGGCGGCGACCACGAATGCGACCCTTGCCAAGATCGATGAAGCCGGAGAAAAGCTCCAGAACATCGGGTCTTCTGTGGAGAATGTCGGTAAGAAGTTCCTGCCGGTGACTGCCGCTGTAACGGGTCTTGGCACTGCCGCAGTGAAGACCGCAGCCGACTTCGATTCCGAGATGAGCAAGGTTTCTGCCATTTCCGGTGCGACTGGGGATGACTTCGACCAGCTTCGTGCAAAAGCCCGTGAAATGGGTGCAAAGACAAAGTTCTCCGCATCCGAGGCTGCTTCGGCGATGGAGTACATGGCCATGGCCGGATGGAAAACGGGGGATATGCTGAATGGTATCGAAGGTATCATGAACCTCGCGGCGGCGTCCGGTGAAGACCTCGCCACGACTTCGGATATCGTCACGGATGCTCTTACCGCGTTCGGCTTATCCGCTGCGGATTCCGGGCATTTTGCAGATATCCTTGCAGCCGCTTCCTCCAATGCGAATACCAACGTCAGCTTGATGGGCGAGACGTTCAAGTACTGCGCGCCTATCGCCGGTGCGCTGGGGTTCTCGGCAGAGGATACCGCAGAAGCCATCGGTCTGATGGCAAACAGTGGTATCAAGGCTTCGCAGGCTGGTACGTCCCTTCGTACCATCATGAACAACCTTTCCGGTGAAGTGACCTTTGCGGGCAAGAACATCGGTGAAGTTACGATTGCCACCAGCAATGCAGATGGCAGTATGAGGAGCCTGAACGATATCCTTGCAGACTGCCGTGTAGCATTTTCTGGCTTGACTGAATCTGAAAAAGCATCCAATGCAGAGGCACTGGTTGGCAAGAATGCCATGTCCGGCTTCCTTGCCCTGATGAATTCCAGCGAGACGGATATCAACAAACTGCGTGGTGCCATTGAAAACTGTGACGGCGCATCCGAGAGCATGGCAGAGACCATGCAGGACAACTTAAATGGTCAGCTCACCATCCTGAAATCTCAGCTGGAGGAGCTGGCTATTTCTTTTGGCGATATCCTGATGCCGACCATCCGCAAGATCGTATCTGCCGTGCAGCAGTTCGTGGACAAGCTCAACAGCATGGATGAAAGTACTAGGGAAACAATCATCAAGATAGGGCTCTTGGCAGCATCCATCGGTCCGCTGCTCATTGTGCTGGGCAAGACCATATCGACCGTCGGCACAGCGATGCGGGGGTTCAGTTCTCTTGCAAAGGGTGTCCGGCTTCTTATCACCCATGTGGGTAGTGCCAGTGGTGTGTTCAGCAAGCTGGGGGTGGTTCTGGGTGGTCTGTCCGGGCCGGTCGTAGCCGTGGTGGCGGTCATCGGTACGCTGGTGGCAGCGTTCATGAATCTCTGGAACACCAACGAGGAGTTCCGTACTGCCATTACCGGCATCTGGAACGACATTGTTTCCAAGGTGAAAGGCTTCTGCGACCAGCTGACACAGCGGATCAACGGGCTGGGCTTTGATTTTAAGGATGTCACTGAGGTACTGAAAGCAGTTTGGGATGGCTTCTGTCAGGTGCTTGCACCGCTGTTTGAGGGAGCATTCCAGAATATTGCCACCATTCTCGGTGTGGTTCTGGATACATTGCTTGGCCTGTTCGATGTCTTTTCCAATGTGTTCTCCGGCAACTGGAGCGGCGCATGGGAAGCAGTAAAAGGCATCTTCTCCAGCATCTGGGATGGTGTGAAGTCTGTATTCTCCACGACGCTTACCGCACTAAAGAGCGCACTGGATGTGTTCCTCGGTCTGTTCGGTACGGACTGGCAGACGGTCTGGGGCAGTATCAAGAGCTTCTTCGAGACCGTGTGGAGTGGAATCAGCAGCTTCTTTTCAAACACAGTTTCTACCATCCAAAGTGTAGCAACGACTGTGTTTACTGCTGTTTCGGGCTTCTTTAACACAGTCCTTACCAGTATCCAGACGACTTTCAGCACGATCTGGACGGCTATTTCCACAGCAGTTTCTTCTGTGCTGAATACGATCCATACCACGGTGATAACTGTGTGGACGGCGATCTCGACCGCAATCTCTACGGTCATGAACACCATCAGTACCACGATCACTACAGTGTGGAACGGAATCTACAACACCATGAAACCTCTGCTGGATGCGTTCAAATATCTGTTTGAGACCATCTGGCAGGCAATCCAGATCCTGATCGGCGCAGCACTGACCGCGATTCAGACGAAGAGTACTTCCATCTGGAACGCCATCGTCGCTTTTGTGACCCCGATGTTGACCGGATTGCAGACGACTTTCTCTACGGTTTGGTCTGCGATCCAGACAGCCATCTCCACGGTGCTGACTGCGATCCAGACTGCAGTGACGACGGTGTGGAATGCCATTGTATCGTTCCTGTCTCCGCTGCTGACTGGCATCCAGACCCGGATGAGTACGGCATGGAATGCAATCAAGACGGTCATTTCGACAGTCCTTTCTGCAATCCAGTCCACGGTTTCTTCCATCTGGAGCGCCATCAGCAGCAGGATCTCCGGTGTGGTTAACAGCATCAAATCGGTGGTTTCCTCCGGCTGGAATGCCATGAAGTCTACGGTTTCGTCCCTCAGTAACAGCATCAAGAGCGCGGCGATCACAGCCTTTAATTCGATGAAATCCGGGATTTCCTCTACGATTTCCGGTATCAAAAACACCATCACGAACGGCTTTAACAGTGCAGTCTCCTTTATCAAGGGGCTGGCTGGACAGGCATTTTCGTGGGGCTCTGACATGATCGGCAACATTGTGTCCGGTATCCAGTCGAGAATTCAGGATGTGGCAAGTGCCGTATCGGGAGTGGCGGACCGTATCCGTTCCTTCCTGCACTTCTCTGTACCAGATGAAGGACCGTTGGCGGATATGGAAAGCTGGATGCCGGACTTCATGCAGGGATTGGCAAACGGCATCACGACCAATACCGGTCTTGTGACTGCGGCGGCAGAGAACCTGTCCACCACGCTGTCTACATCCATTACCAACTCCATGAGGGGAGTAGAGCAGGCATACAGTAAGAGCTGGGCAGCCATCAGCCAGACGGTGAAAACCGGAACGGTAGGTGTAAGTGCCGCGATGAGATCCGCATGGAGTTCCATTACGACCAGTACCACAAGCACATGGAACAGTATCAAGACCACCATCCAAACCAGCTTTGCGGCGGTGAAATCTAATGTGATTTCCGCAACAGTAGCAGTGAAAACGTCCATGATGAGTGCATGGAATGCAGTGAAGTCGCTGACAACGACCAGCTGGAACGGAATCAAGAGCGTTATCACCACAGCATGGAACGGAATTAAGTCTCTGACTACTTCGGCGACTGCTTCTGTAAAATCGTCCATGACCAGCGCATGGAACGCAGTGAAAACTCTGACAAACACTAGCTGTAATGGTATCAAAACAGTCATTACGACTGCATGGAATAGTATCAAGTCCCTTACGACTTCTTCTGTCACAGCTGTCCGTAGTACGGTCACAAGCGGCTGGAACACACTGAAATCCACTACGGCCTCTGCTTTCAACAGCATCAAGTCCACGGTGTCTTCGGCAATGTCCAGCCTGCGCAGCACGGTTTCTTCTGGTGTTGCAAGTATCAGGAGCAGCTTTAACTCGCTCGGTTCGATTGCTTCTTCGGCATACCGTTGGGGTGCAGATATCTGTTCCCAGATGGCGTCAGGTGTCCGGGCAGCAGCCGGTTCCGTAATCGCAGCGGCAGAAAATGTCGCAAGCAGGGTCAGAAGTCTGCTGCATTTCTCTGTGCCAGATGAAGGTCCTCTGTCCGATGCAGATACCTATATGCCAGACTTCATGAAGCTGCTGGCAACCGGTATTAAGAAAAATGTCAAGTCGGTAGTGAAAGCAGTGCAGGGGCTTGCCGGGTCTATGAGCAGCAACCTGACAACCCCAGTAGATTCTCTGGGCGACTGGATGGATTCCGTGGTTGGTGGTTTTGCGACAAGCGTTCGAAACAGCCAGCGTGGAATCAGTTCTGCAGCAGGAGATGTTGGACGCGGCATTCAGACGCAGCTCATGTCCGGGCTTTCCGGGCTGAAAACACAGTTCCAGCAGCTCTGGACTGACCTGCAGGGCATCACCAAAACTGCAGTCGGCAGTATGAGCGATGAAGTGAAGCAGGGCTTTACGGATATGAAGGATTCCATTGGAGAACTGAGTTCTCAGACCAGTTCCCTTGGGAATGCGATCCGCAGCCTTGGCGATACCTTCAATTCGGACTTCCTAAAGAACCTGGGAAGCGGCATCAGCAAAGTCGGTGACACGGTCAATACGGTCACGGGCCTTGTGGACAAGCTCGGCTCCATGAAGAACACCATCGGAAACCTCGGAAATACGATGCAGAACCTTGGTAACGTCCTCGGCTCTGAAAACGGAGGCGGTCTGCTGTCCAACCTCGGCAGTTTCCTGTCGAAGATCGGCAGCGCAGATGGTGGTCAGATTGTGTCGAACTTTGGCAACCTGATCTCCGGGTTGACCTCCAAAATGGGCGGTCTGGGAGAGGGAATCTCCGGCATCATCTCGAAGCTGGGAAGCCTTGGCGCCAGCGGTGGGGGAATCCTGTCGAATCTGGGTGGGCTGCTTTCCGGTGTAGTGTCGAAGATCGGCGGCTTAGGCGGCAGTCTTTCTGGGCTTCTGTCTGGTGTGGGTTCTACATTGGGCGGAATTGCTGGTTCTGCCGGTTCCGCAATCGCAGGACTGTTCGGCTCGGTTGGCACGACTGTATCCGGTCTGGCTGCTGGTGCGGGTTCAGCTCTGGCTGGTATCGCTTCCTCGGCCGGAGGAGTGCTTGCTTCGGCAGGTACGGCACTGGCCGGTCTTGCCGGTCCTGCAGGTATCGCAGTGGCAGCAGTTGGTGGCATCGGTCTTGGACTGACGAGCCTCTGGAAAAACTGCGATGGCTTCCGGGAAGGTGTCACAAATATCTGGAACAAGGTTACGTCGGTATTCTCGAATGGAGTAAACGCCATCAAGAACGGTATTTCTAATGCGGCTTCTGCTATTGGCAATGTGGCATCGTCCATCTGGGGCGGTATCAAGAACGTGGCTTCTTCGGCAGTCAGCTGGGGCAAGGACATCGTTGGCGGTATCGCGGGCGGTATCAAGAAAGGCGTGAGCTGGGTCGGCAATGCGGTCAAGAGTGTGGCAAATGGCATCCGCTCGTTCCTGCACTTCTCTGTGCCGGATGAAGGACCGCTGGCAGATGCCGACACCTATATGCCCGACTTCATGAAGCTGCTTTCCGGCGGCATCAAGAAAGGCGAAGGCGGACTGATCAGCCAGATCAGGTCGATGGCAGCAAAGGTACAGCAGGGTATGGAGGGCATCAGCTCCTTCAGTCTGCCGGAACTGACCTTGCCACATTTCGATGGCTCCGGTTGGAACTTCCCGCAGGCGGCTCTGGCCGGAGGTGGCACCACCCGGACGACCAACCTTGGCGGTGTGTATATCACAGTCAACGGTTATAATGCCCGGAACGACGATGAACTCGCACAGACCGTTGCCGATAAGATCAACGGCATGATCCACGAGGATGATTCGGTCTTCAAGTAAAGGAGGAGATGCGTATGGGCTATAACACCCCAAAGCAGACAGTATCACAGTTTCAGCTCAAAGGCAGATATGCCAGACAGTATCTGTCCTTTGCCGGGAAGTCCAGCAAGGACTTCCTTTTATATTTGTCTGGTCCCGGTGTGTATGATTCCCCGGCTGCGGATGTGGAGAGCACCTCCGTACCCGGCAGGAACGGGGACATCATCACCGAGAATGCAAGGACAGGCAGGCGTAGGTATCAGAACGTGGATATCAAGTATAAGGCATTTTTCTTCAACGGTCTGCCTGCCAAGACCGCAGCGGTCAAGGCATGGCTGTTATCCCCGATCGGGTATCAGAAATTGCAGGACACCTACGACCCGGATTTCTTCCGGATGGCAGTCTGCAAGGATGCCCTTGCCTTTGATGTGACTGCCCAGAAAGCCGCTGAGATGGAGCTGACATTCAACTGTAAGCCCCAGCGTTGGAGCGTGGATGGGCAGAGGGTGATCCGGCTGGATGGCAGGTCGACCTTAAAGAACCCCTTCGCTTTTCCGGCACAGCCTATCTTCAAGATCTATGGGGATTCTGGCGGCGAACTGTATGTGGGTGAGGAGAAGATCACCATCCACAGCATCAAGGACTACGTGCTGCTCAACTGTGAAACGCACAACGCTTACAACGCTTCCGGCTTCTGCAATGAGACCATCCTTTCGGATGATTTCCCGGAACTGCCGGAGGGAAAGACACAGATCACATGGACAGGCGGTATCACAGCGGTGGAGGTGACTCCTCGCTGGTGGACGCTGTAAGAGGGAGGTGCAGCCAGTGATCCCATGTTTATATGCATCAACAGAGATGAAGTTCAATCATAACGGTATTGGAAAGCTGGCAGATGCACAGTCTTGTACCGTAACGGAAAAGAGAAACGGAAGCTATGAACTGAAGCTGGTCTGTCCGGCAGATGGCATCCATGCAGAGATGTTGGAGGAGGGGAATATCATCCTTGCCAAGCCATCCGATACCATGCAGTCTCAGCCGTTCCGCATCTACAAGATCACGACCCCTATTGATGGAAAGCTGGAAGTTCAGGCTCGGCACATTTCCTACCAGCTGAACTTCATCACAGTTTCCCCGTTCTCAGCGACTGGGTGTGCGGGAGCAATGCAGGGGCTGAAAAGCCACGCTGCTTCTGACTGCCCTTTCGATGTCTGGACGGATGTGGACTCCAGTGCAACTTTTACGCTGGGCGTTCCATCGTCCTTCCGAAACTGCCTTGGAGGTATGACCGGGTCAGTTCTGGATGTTTTTGGCGGTGAATTCGAGTGGGACCGGTATACGGTCAAGTTTCATAAGGCAAGAGGTGCTGACCATAACGTCCACATCATCTACGGCAAGAACCTGACGGATTTCAAGATGGAAAAATCCATCGAGAACACGATCACTGGTGTGCATCCGTACTGGGTGGATAATGAAACTCAGGCGGTCATGGAACTGCCGGAGAAGGTGGTGCTGCAAAGCAAACGGTCAATTCCTTACCAGAAGGTTACCGTGCTGGACTGTACCAGCAATTTTCAGGAAAAACCGAGTGAAGCGGCACTCCGGGAATACGCACAGAACTATATCGACACCACGGACTTAACGGAGCCGGAAATCGACATCAAGATCGACTTTTTACAGCTCTGGAATACGCCGGGGTATGAGGACATCGTGGAAGCAGAGCGTGTCTCCCTTTGCGATACGGTCCATGTGTATATCTCAAAGCTTGGTATCGAAGTCAGCTCCAAAGTAACCGAAACCGAGTATGACGCACTGCTGGAACGCTATAACAGCATCACGCTTTCAAACTCCACGGTCAGCAGCCGGAATTCCTCCCTGACAGGTTCGCTCAACAGTATCCGAAATACAGCTGTTATTGCTTACGACACTGCCGTTCGTGCGGAGACTGCAGTTGGGGAACAGGTCGGTGGGATCACCGCCTCTATCATTTATGACGGTGCGCTTTTGGCTGCACTATTTGGCCTTCATTATAAGAATGAGACGGACAGTAAGGGCAATACGATTCGGTATGCTTTTAATGCTGCATCCCTGAAACAATCAACAGTTGCGTGGAAAAACAGCCCTGCTGGATTATTTGTATCCACAGACGGAGGTAAAACTTGGGGCTACGGATGGGAATCCGATGACACTGCAGTAAAAACAGCAATCCTGCTGGAACGGACCCTCAAGGAGCTAGATGATCGCTATAAGAAAGCTACAGAGCTTTCCGAGGAACTGCTGAAAGAACTGGATGATCGGTATAAGGCGGCAACAGCACTTTCTTCCGAACTACAAGAGCAGCTAGATCAGCGGTATGAAGCTGCAAAGAAGCTATCCAAGGAACTGTCTGAGGAATTGGACAGACGGTATGGAAATGTCACGACACTCTCAGAAGCACTGCAAAAGGAATTGGATGAGAGATACAGCGTGGCAAAGAAGCTGTCGGAAGATGTCGAAAAAGAACTGGATAAAAAGTATCAGGCAAGTATTCCAGTATCGGAAAAAGCGCCGGAGGCCCCGGCAGCAGATGCGCTCTGGGTCGATAAGAAGAATCTGCGGCTGAAGCTGTGGGATGGAGAAAACTGGCGGACTGTTGGATATGAGCCAGAAGATCCAAAAGAACCAGAGAAACCAGTAGAGCCAGAAGGACCGGACAACACCGGGCAGGGAGGAGGCGAAAGCGATGGCAGTAAGGAGGAAACGAATAGTGGAAACACAGACACAGGAATCACAGGAGACGGCAGTGACAACAGTGAAACCAGTCCGGATCTTTCAGGAGGTTGAACTGTCTTTCACGGAGAATCTGATCCCTGTCCAGATCCCAGTCAAACAGTTTGACAATCAGGCACGAAAAGTCAGATGCCGACTATATCAAAATTCGGTGGAATATGTTGTGCAGGAAGGTACCATCGTCAGCTATTCAGGTACAAGGCCAGATGGAGCGGTGTTCCAGTATTCCAGTGAGTCCAGACCGGAGCTTGTGTTTGTGGATTCCGGTACGATCATCCTGACCGTCACTTCTTTTATGACGGAAGTATATGGTCGTTTCCCTATCGACATTTACCTTCTTTCCGATGAAGGAGATGTGCTGGGAATGTTCAACCTGACGTTGAATGTGGCACGGGCGGCGATCACGAACCGGAAGATTGCAACGCTGACTTATAAGCAGTGCGTGGATGCAACGATGTCTGGCATTCAGGGCTTCTATATTTCCGAGGATGGATATCTCGTCATGGAGTCGGACGATGAACTGGGGCTGATGAAAGGATCTTATTCCAGTACGATGGAAAAAGTGGCAGCAGATGTGTATGACAAGATGGTCAACAGTTCTATTGACGGAAACGGCTATCTGAATTTTCAGTCCTGGGATGATCTGGGTCTGGTGTTTTCTTTGGATGAAGAATCACAGCTGGTCATCCAGTATGGAGAAGAAAAGGAACAATGATGCCGGAAATCCGGCAGGAAGGAGATACAATGGGAGAATTTCTTGGAAAGAGAGTCATTCCCCGTCATGAGGGAGACTGGGATAAGGCGAGAAGTTATGAACCGCTGATGATCGTCCTTGACCCGGAAACAGGGGATGGCTATATCAGCCGGTATGATGTTCCCGCCGGTACGCTGCTCACAAACGAGCACTACTGGGCAAGGTGCAGTCATTTCAATGCCCAGATGCACCGTCTGGAAACAGATGTGGCAGAAGATGTGGAAGGAATGCACACAGACCTTTCGGAAACGAAAGCCTCCATGAGCAAAGAAATATCCGAAGCAGAGAGCAGGGTGAGCACCAAAGTATCTGATGCACAGAATGCCATGCAGAAAACAGAAGATGCTATGAACACAGCTGTGGAACAGATGAACAAGCGTCTGGATGCAAATGTGACGGCATCCACGGACAGCAAGGCAGATTATGCGGCAGAACTGGTCGATGTCCGGGTTGGACAGGATGGAACGATGTATCCTTCCGCTGGTGAAGCAATCCGTGGGCAGTACAGTCTGGCTGTGGAGAATGGAATCACCGGAGCAAAGCTGGCACTTGCCGGCTCCAATGGTAATTTGGGTGAGGTGTTCCCAAAGGCTGCGATGCCAGCTCTGCTGGGAGCTAAATGTGAAGCGGGGGAATTTCTGGATTACCGGATCACGGGGACTACGGATTACGGTCAGTTCTACCATCGCTTTAGCAATATGCTGATGGGCAAATTCCGAAAATATTTGTTCATCTCCAAGATTCGGGAGATTTCCGGCTCCTGTGCCGGTGTGAGCTGCTAC
>ERZ1026943.1257-NODE-1257-length-10344-cov-4.469336_pt1 | contig 10344 bp, 13 predicted proteins | sample MGYA00519461_ERZ1026943 | MGnify/ENA primary metagenome ERZ1026943 (study PRJEB26926, sample SAMN06164617) | human gut metagenome | biome: ENVO:00009003; feature: ENVO:2100002; material: ENVO:00002003 | host: Homo sapiens | place: USA | collected 2012 ...
AGATGTGTATAAGAGACAGGCATCTACAACGTCGACACTGGGGAGCGTGAGACATCTTACGTTGTCGGCATCCACGGGGAGACCATGGACGAGCTCAAGGCCCTTGCCGCAAAGAGTTACCCGCAAGGCGTAGCCATTGAGCAGGATGGGACGGCGTGGAATGAAGCCGTACAGAATGACCTCATCTACAAAGCGGGCCAGCTTGTTGAGAGACCGGCACCCTCGGAAGATGAGGAGAGAGAGCAGAAACTGGCCGCCCTCGACGGTGAGTACAGCCAGAAGATTTCCGACGTTGAAACTGAAATGGCAAAGGCCAATGCCATTGGCGATGACGAGTATCTCAATGCCCTAAAGGCCGAACGTGAGACTTTAGTCAGTGAGTACACCACAAAGAGAGGGGAGATTTAAATGGATAGATGTTTTCTTTGCCACAGGAAGATGGACGAAAAGACCGGCCTTTGCACTAACCCTAACTGCGTGAGAAGTAAGCCACTCCCTGAGAAGAAAGAGACCGAGAAAAAGGACGGTGAGACCGCATGAGTATTGAGAAATGCAAGGACTTTGAAAAAGACGGCTACGGCACTTGGGATGACAGCTCTAAGCCGACGACCTTTGCCAACATGTACGACTTTATGAAGAACCAAAATAATGTGACCTTGGCTCTTGCTAATGGCCTTTGGCAGCCTAGTACGGCCTACTCTGTGGGTGCAGTAGTCCACAGCCCATCACTGCCAGCCGGGTGTAAAGCTACCTGCACAACGGCGGGAACCACGGGCAGTGCGGAGCCCAAGTGGACCGCCTACGGTACCACCATGACAGATGGGACAGTCAAGTGGGAGGTGGAGACCGATGTACAGGGCACCATGGACGGCGAGATGCAGACCGCCATTACCAGTGCCATCGATGCACTGCATGACACGATTAAGACCGAGATGCAGACCGCCATGCTTGCCCTCTTTCCTGTTGGCACCATCCTTGAGACTACCAATTCCGCCAACCCATCGACCTACATCGGTGGCACGTGGGAGCAGTTAGATGCTGGCCTTACCACCATTACGGCGGGGACTTACACTGAAACCCATAACGTCAACGGTACTGACGTAACAGACACCTACGTGTTCACAGCTGGAAGCAGTGAATTTACGGTGAACGGCACGAAGGCGCAGGGCGAGGCCAAGCACCAAATCACCGAAGGGGAATTGGCAAAAGTGCAAGGTAGTATAAGTACGCTCGTACAAGGGGGAAATCAAAAAGCGCAAAGTGGATGCCTTTCTATAAATACTGGAACTACTAAATTCCCATCAACAGCTACGGAAAATTGTTTCGGAGCTACTATCGGTATTTCTTTTGGCGGTAACCAGCCGCACAACACTATCCAACCAACATATGGAGTATACAAATTTAGGCGCATCAATTAGTGCGTCGGAATTTATATACTCCATAGAGCGGAAGTAGGTTGTTATGGGGTAAGTTACTCCCCGCCCATAGGGTGCCCATTTGCGAATTGCTGGCGTTAGCATCACTGCCTAGATAGGCTGGATTTCGCCATTGTGGCCCCGAATCTAGATCTTGGGACACTCCCGCCATGGTTTTATATCCGTGATTATGTGCCGCCAATTCCCCTTCGGCTCACCAGCTCACCTCCGAAGGGGAATTGCCACATTTGGAAGGCAGGTTCCCCGGGTCAATAACTCCTTTCTTTCATGAAGATTGTACCGGCATTGTGTCAGGTTCATCCAATCCAAGCTTTAATAAAAGTTGTAACGGCGCAGGGGTGAATACTTGTGGATTTAATGTGGCTTTTGGTAGTAATCAGCCACATGCCAATATATCTCCTGTCTATGGCGTGTACCGCTTCAGGCGTCTTACATAGTCCTTCTAAACCGATAGACACCGTATAAAGGTTGGAGAGTGTTATGGGGATTGTTCCCAGCTTTTGAGCGAATCAATTCGGTGTCGTAGTAAGTCATTACTCCATCAGGTCCAGTATAAGATGTCCCTCTATCGCAAAATAAACCCGGATTCGCATCCGCCGTGGTAGAGCTAGAAATCAATACACTGTTTGGGGTTTTACCTGCGGCAAGAAACCCGCCGGTGGATGTCAAAATCTGATAATTGACCGATGCACTTTCTCCTTCGGTTCTTTAGAAAAGAGGTGATAACCATGATGTACATCAAATACCTTATTTACTCCCTTTGCCAGCTCTTTTGCATGTTGATTTGTTATCTCACCAACCCAATCGTGGTGCTCTTTGCCGACCGGCAAGGCGAGCTACCAAAGGCCCTTAGGCTTTGGCAGACGTGGGACAGTGCACTTGACAACGGGCAGTATGTACTGTATGACTGCCCAAGGTGGCTTTCCTACGACTTCGACGACTACTATGAGTGTTCTGCTATCCCCATAGGCCATGGACGCTCCAAAAAGGTTGTACGGATTAAAAAGCCCTTCCCGCGGAGCCTGTGGCTCAAGCACTACCTTAACCGTGTCTTTTGGCTTTACCGCAACTGCGGATATGGGTTTGCGTTTTACCTCTTCGGCGTGGATACCGACCCACGGACTATCCGCCGGAAAGGCGAGCACTTTGCTATTGCGTCTCACGCTTTCCGCTATAAAAACGATGACCCTATCAGCCAACATTGGCGTTGGTGCATCTATCTGGGCTGGAAGTTTGATTTTTACGACCCTTGCCGGTCCATGATTGCTACCCGTTTGACCATCCATCGGAGGTGAATAATGGATTTCTACAACATTGCTGTCAGCCTGCTTTCCCAAGGCTCTTACGCCGTCCTGTCCTTTGCCGTGGGGTTTCTGTTGAACATGGAACGGGGCAAGGCCAAGAAGGCCAAGGACACGGAGTGCGGGATAAGGGCTCTTCTCAAAATCGAGCTGCGCCGCATCCACGAGCGTGGGCAGACAGAGCACAAGTTGTCCTACGCCGATGAGGCCAGTGCAGAAGAAATCTATGCCACCTACCACGCATTAGGCGGCAATGGGCATGGGACTACGATGATTAATGACATTAGGAAGATGCCGAAAGTGTAGGTGATTGAATGAAATATATCAAAATGCTACTCTACGAAAACGAAGAGCTGTCACTTACCCGGGTTATTACAGTAATAGCCTGGGCGGCATTTCTCGCCGTTTCCTTTTACTTAGTCTACACGGCTCAGGCCTGGGCCAACTATGACACCTTTGCCTTCATGACCGGCGGCGGGGGAGCGACTACTCAGGTGGTCAACAAGTTTATCAATAGTAAATATAATTCTGCCCCCGGGAGCTACGACCAGAGGCCGGATTTTAAAGGAGGAATGCACAATGACAATGGATGACGTAAGACAGATGTTATCGGAGGCGAGGCCCGCATTCTATCAATACCCCGAGCCGGTTAGAGTCTATCTGCATTGGACAGCGGGGCATTACTACACAAGTTTTCCGGAGTACCATCTGTGCATTGATGCGGACGGCGAGATTATCGAATCTCTGCCGCTGACCGAGATTCCCACCGCTACATGGCGCCGCAATACAGGCAGCATTGCGATTGCTCTCTGCTGCTGCACCGGTGCTACGGCGTACAAAGGAGATCCTTACCAGGTAGACCTTGGAGAGGAGCCGCCGACGGATGCACAGATTGAAGCGTGCGCACAGATCATGGCGGCCGTCTCTGACGTGTTTGGTATCCCGATTGACGCCGACCATTTTATGACACACGCCGAGGCGGCTGACCTGGACGGCTACGGACCTGCTACGACCTGCGAGCGATGGGACCTTGCCGTGCTTAAGGCTGATGATGAATGGATGAGTGGCGGCGATACGCTCCGTGGAAAGGCTATTTTCTATCAACAGATGGAGGCCAATAATGAATAAAGACTATCCAATGCAGACGGTATACGGTGAGGACGCACCCATTCTTGGAAGTGTTTTACCTTTCCCGGAAGAAGGGGAAGGTAAACCTAAAATGGATGATTTTCCCATGCAGACAACGGTAGGCGGGGAGGAAAAGTATGACTTTGAAGATTATTGTTTCGACATTATTATCATCACGATGCTGGCATCTATCGCGGCAGTTATGGTCTGTGGCGCCTTCGTGGCGGTGCATAGGGTAGCATGGGGGATGTGACATTATGACAACTCCAAAAATATCCAACGGCGGCAAGTGGGCTGTTATAGGCGCCATCCTGCTTTTAGTCCTGACTATTGTGGCTGGGCTGGCCTACTACTACGACCAGCAAAAGGAGGAGGCCCCCAAGGTGCTGACTACGGAGCAAGTTAAGGATCCGGATGCCGTGGCTAAAAAGGTGCGCGTCTCTCAGCCTGCCGCACAGACCATTGTAAGAGAGATTGAGCGGACAAGCGGCGAGGCACCAGCTATCACGTACTACGTGCAGAGCCCAACTTTGGACCGAGCGGCGGATACCGTACAGAGACAGATAGAGACTAAGAGCCCGGAGGCTCCTGCGGGTGTGCTTGCCGAGTCTAACCGTACGATAGTTACGGCCGACAAGCAGCTCAATAAAGTCGACGTCTACAAGATTAACCTGCGTAAGGCGCATAAGCTCAAATCAGGCATGACCTACGTTGATGATAGGGCCTACCTGTCCGCCGGTTACCAGGCAGGGCGATGGGAAGGACTAGCGCACTTTAATCAAAATGGGTTCCAAGGGGCAACCCTGATGTACACAATTAAAGAATGGTAATTAGAAATTGGCGGGTGCTATCAAGCATCCGTCTTTTTCTTGTGCAAAAAATTTTTATAAAAATTGAAATTTCCTCTTGCTTTTACGTCGTAAACGACGTATAATATATACAGAAAGAGGGAGAAAGATCCCATAGGAACAAAGTTAAAAAGGAGGAAATCAAAATGAAATTCAATCACAAACTGGACTATTATGAATTTTCCTGGGCTGGCGGTAGTACGATAACCATGATTAACACACTCAAGGGCGAAAAAAGTGTTTACCCCCTTACACAGCTCGAATCAAAGCATATGGCCCGCGCATATAGCGCGTATGTCGAAAATAAGCATAATCCTGATGCGTTTGCCAGGTTCATTCTCGGAGCCTTTCATGGACTTGCGAATGTTGCCGACCTCTATGATTTCACATTTGTATGCGAAGTTACATATTGCGAGCATTGGTATGCCTTTACCGATTCCGATAAAGCCAAAGAGTACGCCAATGCCCATGGTGCAAGCATTGAAAACCCATGGAAATGGGGAGATTTCCCAGTTGTAAATTTTTCTTCGGAGCCTGATGAAGACGGGAAATTTTATTCTGAGCTGTGCTTCGAAGACTAACAAAAAAAGGGAGGAAACCAAAATGACAACTCTTACCGCAGAACAGTGGCCAAAGGTGATGCTCGACCAGAGCAACAAGTGCTTGGCCGACATTCTGGATGCCGTGGATATTGAGATGAGTCAGCACTACCCGGCCGCAATTAAAACGGAACGCTATTACAAGCGCGTACAGCCCAAACTTGAGGAGGCCAGGGAAGCCATCGAGGAGGCCTTTGGCCTCTTTGGCGAAGACTGGCCACATTATGGCGGCTCCATCGTAGCCTCCCTTAGTGATTGGCCAGGACACTTTATCCCGAACAAAGATGGCGCCTATAGGTTTGTGCCGGACTACCGGCGGCCCGTGCTAGATGAGGTGATGACCATCTCCGAAGCGTCCGAACGCTATGGCGTTCCTGTCACTACCATTAAATCCGCTTGTGCTGGCCAGAAGGGAAATCCTCCTGCGTTTACTGAGTACGAATGCAGGAAATCCGGCAAGACCTGGCTGGTCACTAAGGCCGGGATGGACCGCCTTTATGGAGGGCATAAAAATGTCAAAAATTGATATTAAAAACAGCGCTCCAATGCGGGCGCTGGCCGTGGCCAAAGTAAAGTATCCGGATTTTTTCAAAGCCGCTGACAGGATTTACAAAGATCCTGATGCAAAGTGGGACAAGTCAATCTGTTATTGTCCCATTGGTCTTGGTGTGACCAACGCCGTGGACCTTGCAGACCTGGACGCCCCGTCACTCTCGGAGAGGGGAGAAATCTCACGGACCGGAGCCACGCTGGCCGTACTTGCCAGCTGGAGGAAGGCTAAAAGCATCTACACCCTGGATGAGGATCTGGAGGCAGAGCTCTTTAAGACCTCAGCAAAGGATATGACCGTGGCCCCCGGGATGCTGACCATTCCGGAATGGTGCATCTTTGCGGAAACCAAACTCCTGCAGGGCTGTTCAGGCCTCTTCATTATGTTCGACCACGATATCCAGCGCGGCCACAAGGAGCTCTACATCTCTGCCATAACAGAGGATGGTAAATTTTTGACCAGCTTTTACTTAATCCTTCCGGATAGACCGCAAAAGCTGACCGAGATTTTAAAGGGAGAGGAGGCAGTCATCCATGCAAAAGACGTCAGTAAGACGCCTGAGCTCGCTCCATATGTTTCCAGCTATTTTAAGATATCCAGGCAAGTGATACGGTTTACTATTAATCTCCTGCTCTATCTGTCTGCGGTCAATGCGGAAGTAAGACAGGTCAATAAGCTATCTTTCCGGCGGCAAGGACGGATAAAGGACACGCCCCGGGAAGTCGCAGTCTACTCCGTAGGTGAGCAGACTGGCTACAGGATCCGAAAAATCAACCGTTATGTGCAGGAGCATGGCGAGCCTCAGGGTGGACACCATCGCTCTCCAGTGATGCACGTGCGGCGTGCGCACTGGCACACCTTTGCCTACGGCCCAAGTAAGAGCCTCAGACGCGTCAAATGGCTGCCGCCCATCATCGTAAACGGTGACGGGGAGGAAATGGACATCCCAACTATCACTGAGTTATCTGAAAAATAAAATTGACTTTGGTAGTCCATTTTGTAGGCAGAGGGCTCCGGATTTGCGGGATATATGAGATTCCTTCTCATTCCGTCCTATTCCGCAGGTTCCGATTAATCTTCGATAAAATCGGTATTTTTTAAAATTCCTATTCCTTTCTATTCCGCCCCATTCCATAGGTTCCGATAATTTAATGTTATCGGAAGTAAAGATAAATCTATCCCTACCCGTCAAATTCAGCCTGCAAACGAAAATAATTTATCCGTAACTCTGGAAACTTCGCGTTTCATCCTTTCAACATCAATGGTGAGCAATTCCTTATGGCGCATTACGACTTTGCCATTAATCATTACGGTATCGACATCCATTGAGTTTCCAGAATATACAGCCAGCGAAATGCTGTTGAATCCGGGCATCCAGTTGAAGCCTTCACGATTTACGAGGATGATATCTGCAAGGCTTCCCGATTCAAGAGTGCCAAGATTGTCATAGCCCATGCATTTAGCACCATCAACAGTAGCCATGTTCAAAGCTTCCAATGCATTGATGGCTAATGGATCGCTATCCTTCACCTTATGAATGAGTGCTGCCAGACGCATTTCTGCAAACATATCAAGCTTGTTATTGCTGGAAGCCCCATCGGTTCCGAGCCCCACCGTTATACCTGCAGCCCTCATCTTTGTTACTGGAGCGATTCCTGATGCAAGCTTGAGGTTGCTTGTCGGATTATGTGCGACATGTACATCTTTCTCCTTCATGATTCTGATATCGTCGTCATTCACATGTACACAGTGTGCTGCCAGTGTCGGAAGGTCAAATAATCCCAGATCATTCATCAATGCGATTGGGGTCTTTCCATACTCCTTCAGGCAATTGTCAACCTCGCCTTGCGTTTCGGACAGATGGATATGAATGGGAATGTTGTATTTCATGCCTGCATCCCTGACCTTCCTGATGTAATCAGGCGGACAGGTATATGAAGCATGCGGTCCGAGCATAACCTTGAATCTTCCGTCTCCTGCATGATCCCAGTTTTTAAAGAGCTCAATGTTCTCTGCCAGTCCCTTGTCCCCATTGGGTCCGATTCCTGCCAGTCCTCTGGCCAGGTTCCCTCTCATTCCGGCCAGATCGGCAGCTTTTGCACAGGAATCCATGAACATATACATATCGCAGAAAGCTGTTGTTCCCCCGCGGATCATTTCCGCGAAGGCAAGCATGCTTCCCCAGTATACAATATCATCATCAAGATGATCTTCAGCCGGCCAGATCTTATTCTGAAGCCAGTCCATCAGTTCCATATCATCAGCATAGCTCCTGAATAAAGTCATTGCCACATGAGTATGTGTATTGACAAGACCAGGAAGGCAAAGCATATTATTTCCTTCGATAACTTCATCATAGTCTGCCGGATCAGGATTATCGGGAAATTCTTTGATATACTTTCCATCAATCACGATATTCTGGTTTTCCACAATGGAATTGTTCCTAAAAACTGCTGCATTTCTGATAAGTGTTGACATATTCCCTCCTAGTCAAGTCCCAGATATTTTTTCTGTTCTTCAGATAAGCTGTCAATCTTGTAGCCCATTGACTGAAGTTTGATTTGAGCAACTTTGGTATCAAGTTCATGAGGAAGTGTATATACTGCCGGTTTCATATCCCTGCCATGGCCTAAAAGGTACCAGACTGCCAATGTCTGCATAGCAAAGGACAGATCCATGATTTCAGCCGGATGTCCATCGCCGGCTGCCAGATTGACAAGGCGTCCTTCTGCCATTAAGAATACAGTCTTGCCATTTGGCAGTACGTATCCTTCAATATTCTTTCTGGCTTCATATTTCTTCGTGCAGATGCGCTCAAGGTCAGCACGGCTGACTTCGCAGTCAAAATGGCCTGCATTGGCACAGATAGCGCCATCTTTCATCTGCATGAAGTGTCTTTCTGTAATGACATCGATATCGCCGGTTACAGTCAGGAAGATATCCCCTACTTTTGCAGCCTCATCCATCGGCATGATTTCAAAACCATCCATGACTGCTTCAATAGCCTTGATCGGGTCGACCTCTGTTACGATGACATGAGCGCCGAGTCCTTTTGCACGCATGGAAACGCCCTTGCCGCACCAGCCGTATCCGGCAATGACTACAGTTTTGCCGGTAATTGTCAGATTCGTGCTTCTGATAATTCCATCCCAGGCCGACTGTCCTGTCCCGTAACGGTTATCGAAGAGATATTTGCAGTAAGAATCGTTTACCGCAATCATCGGGAATTCCAGATCGCCAGCCTTTTCAAGGATCTTTAAACGATGGACGCCGGTTGTTGTTTCTTCCGAGCCGCCGATTAAGTTGACCTGGGCATCCTTGCGGGTCGTATGAAGCAGATGAACAAGATCGCCGCCATCATCGATGATGATATCAGGTTTATGATCGAGTGCCTTATTTAAGAAAAGCGTATATTCCTCGTCAGTGCAGCCGTGCCATGCATAAACGGTGATTCCGTTATCAACCAAAGCAGCCGCAATAGGATCCTGTGTTGAGAGCGGATTGCTTCCTGTGCAGATAACATTGGTGCCTGCAGCTTTCAGTGTAAGTGCCAGGTAAGCAGTTTTGGCTTCAAGATGAATGGACATGACCACTGTCTTGCCCTTGAAAGATTGATCAGCGGAGAATTCTTCTTTCAGTGTATTCAAAACAGGCATAAATTTCTCTACCCAGGCAATACGCTGTTTGCCTTCTTCAGCTAAATTAATATCACGTATCATTGATTCATTCATTGTTTTAACCTTCTTCCTTGTAAAATCTTTTAATATTATCTGTATATGGCGGGACAATAACGCCTTTTTCAGTGATAATCCCTGTTATCAGATGATTGGGAGTCACATCGAATGCCGGATTGAATACAGGAACATCCTTGGGGGCCAGCTGGATTCCCTTGTATGTCCTTACTTCATCCGGATTTCTTTCCTCAATAACTATTTCACCGCCGCTTTTGATAGAGGTATCAAATGTGGAAAACGGTGCAGCCAGATAAAATGGTATGTGGTGGTAAGAAGCAAGGACAGCAAGTCCATATGTACCAATTTTATTGGCGCCGTCTCCATTAAGAGCGATCCTGTCAGCTCCGACGATAATGGCATCAATATGTCTTGTATTCATGAGCATGGCAGCCATATTATCCGTAATCAGACAGCACGGGATTTCATTTGCCATGAGTTCCGTTGCGGTTAAACGTGATCCCTGCAGAAGGGGCCGCGTCTCATCGGCATATACACATGAAATCTGGCCTCTTTCATTAAGCTCCTTGATAACACTGAATGCCGTGCCGTCCCCCGCCGTAGCAAGTGCACCCGTATTGCAGTGTGTCAGAATGTTAAGGGCAGTTTTGCCTTTAAATAAATCAGCTCCGTGTGAACCAATACGCCTGCACATATCCCGGTCGGAATATTCAATGTCTTTTGCTTTGTTCAGCAGTTCTGCCCCGGCTGTTTCCAGGCTCTCTGAATGCTGTCTCTTATACACATCTGA
>ERZ1026943.1271-NODE-1271-length-10272-cov-7.940002_pt1 | contig 10272 bp, 11 predicted proteins | sample MGYA00519461_ERZ1026943 | MGnify/ENA primary metagenome ERZ1026943 (study PRJEB26926, sample SAMN06164617) | human gut metagenome | biome: ENVO:00009003; feature: ENVO:2100002; material: ENVO:00002003 | host: Homo sapiens | place: USA | collected 2012 ...
AGCCAGTATATCCGCAAACCAGAGCCGCCGAGGAAAGCGGCAGTTTTTTAGAGCAAGTATCGACCAGTGTACCAAATTTCGCTTTTCGCTCATTTGTCCCCCGGTCAGATACTTGTTGGGGTTGCCACCCCAAACCCGCCTTTTGCTGCTTGCGCCGCTGAAAAAATTTGCCCCGATACTTGTGTTTTAGATAAAAATTGTCCGTTGCAGTTTGAAAGGAGTTGAGCCACCATGCCACACAAAACCTACAACACCCCCAAGCGGAAATGTGTTGTCAAGACCCGTCTGACCGAGGACGAGCGCAGAGCCTTTGAGGACAAATGCGCCGCCCTCTCCATGAGCCAGTCCGAGTATATCCGGCAAGCCGTTTTTTACAGCCGGATTTCTCCTGTTATCCGGGTGACTGCCCACAGCGAAGAAATGCTCACCGCCATATCTTCCCTTGTGGCGCAGTACGGGAAAATCGGCAGCAACCTGAACCAGATCGCCCGGTATCTCAACGAATACGGCGCACCCTACAACGCCCTGTCCAGTGAGGTGAGAGCCGCTGTTTCCGACCTTGCCGCCCTCAAATTCGAGGTGCTGAAAGTGGTAAATTCATGGGAACTTATCCCGCCTATGGTTATCTCCGTGACCCGATGGATAAGCACCATTTGATTATTGATGAAGAAACTGCACCAACTGTGCGCCGTATTTTTGCGATGAGAGCATCTGGTATGGGTTATCGAGCTATTGCTATTGCACTCAATGAGGAAGGCATTTTGCCACCCAGGACGCTCTATTATCAGCGAAAGGGACAATCAGATCCACGAAAGGTAAACCATCAATGGGCAGAAAGCACAGTGAAAACACTGATTCGCAAAGAAGTCTATATCGGCAATATGGTACAGGGTAAGATTGGCACACTTTCCTATAAATCCAGAAAGCTGGTGAACAAGCCAGAGGAAGAATGGATACGGGTAGAAAATACCCATGAGCCAATCATATCTCGTGAAATATGGGATACCTGTGTCAGCCTTGACCAGAAGAAAGTCCGTAAATCTCCAACCTCTGATGGTATTAAAAGTATTTTTACAGGTTTGGTCTATTGTGCTGACTGCGGCTTCAAAATGCGAAACCATGTCGAGAAATTCAAATATAAGGACGGCAGACCGGGACGGTACAGCTCTTTCATCTGTGGCAATTATGCAAGAAGCGGAAAAAGTGCCTGCTCCGTCCATACCATCTATGAATCGGTTTTGGAGCAGCTTGTTTTGACTGATATTCGGGAAAAGGCACAGTTTGCCCATCATGACCGGGAGAGCCTGATTGAACAGATCGCTCGCATGAAAGCAAAGGAAACACACAGCCGCTTAGCAATGCTGGAGCAGGAGCTAAAAAGTAACAGCCGCCGATTGGCTGAACTGGAACGGCTGATGCAAAATCTCTATGAGGACAAATGCAGCGGTGCAGTCCCTATCACTGTTTTCCAGACGCTTATGCAAAAGTATGAAGCGGAACGAGCAGAAAAAGCTGCTGCTATGCCAGAGCTGGAGAGCAAAGTCAGGATGCAGACAGAAAACAAACAGGATGCCGGACGCTGGACAGATATTATCAGTCAGTACACGGAAATCACTAAGCTGGATGAAACCATCCTGTTTGAACTGGTAGACCGTATTGAGGTGGGAAATACAGAAATCATTGACGGACAGCGTATCTGCGATATTCGAGTGTTTTACCGCTATGTTGGTAATGTAGATGACGCCTTGACACAGGAAAGGCAGGGACAGTATGGAAAAGCAATATAAAGTCGGCATCTACTGCCGCCTGAGTGTTGAGGACTCTGCTAATTCCTCCAAAGCGAAAAGCTACATCCCTGCTGATGAATCCGTCAGCATTGAAAATCAATATGAACTGCTTTCTAAGATCACGATGCTCAACGGCTGGACAGAAATCAAAAGTTATCGTGACGATGGATACAGCGGTGGTAACTTTCAGCGTCCCGGATTTTTGGAGATGCTGGAGGACGCACGACAAGGTCTTATCAATCTGATCCTTGTCAAAGACCTGTCCCGTTTGGGGCGTGATTTTGTAGAGGTTGGTCGCTATACCGATGTGATTTTCCCTTCTCTCGGCTGTCGGTTCGTGTCTGTTCTGGACTGTCTGGACAGCGAGGGTGACAACACTGATATGCTGCACTTTCGCAGCCTGATGAACGATTACCATCTCAAAGACCTTAGTGGAAAGATCAAATCTGTTCTTCATGCTAAAATGCGGCAAGGGCAATATATCGGCTCTTTTGCACCATACGGCTACCGCAAAAGCGAGGATGACCCGCATAAACTGGTCATTGACAATGAAGCTGCAACCGTGGTACAGAGGATATTCAAACTAAGACAGGATGGCATGGCTTATGGAAAAATAGTTGCCATTCTAAACCGTGAGAATATCCTCTCTCCCCGTTGGTATTGGGCAATTCATTATGGAAATGGTACTTGTCGATACACAAAGCTGTGGCAATACGCAACAGTCAAAAATATACTGAACAATCCAGTATATCTCGGAAATTTGACACAAAACACCACTGGCACTCGTTCCTATAAAGATAAGACCATGATTTACAAGAACGAATCAGAATGGATTGTCCATGAAAACATCCATGAAGCAATCATTTCACCAGAAGTGTGGGAAACTGTGCAGGAACGCAATCGTAAAGCAGCACAAATCGCTGCCAATAGTTCGCCGCCTACGCCTTCCTTGTTTTCGGGAAAATTGGTTTGTGCGGACTGCGGCAGTAATCTTGGTGTAAACCGGGAAAGCCAGCAGCGAAAAAATGGTACAGTAAAACAGTATGTATCTTACACCTGTATGCGATTTACAAGCTCTGGACGCAGTACCTGCTCATGGCATCGTATTTATGAAAAGACACTATCACAAATTGTAATCAATGAAATTCGAGCCTATGCACAGGCTCTTACATTGGATGAAACATCTGTGTTGGACAAGCTGAAAAAAAGACTGTCCACTGACAACACCAATCGCCAGAAAGACAGTCTTGAGGAAATCAGCAGGCTACGCCGCCGAATTTTTGAATTGGAACAGATGACCGCAAAACTCTATGAGGATAAAGTCGCTGGCTCCATCAATCCAGATACCTTTTCGGTTTTGATACAAAAGAGCGAAAAGGAACGGTTGGAAAAAATAGAGCGTATGAACCAGTTGCAAGAGGAAATCAACCAATATGAACAGCACAATACCGACCTTCAAAAATGGGCAGACATGATCCATAAATATCTTGATCTGCAAGAACTTGACCAGAACATTGTGGATGAACTAATCGACCACATCGAAATCGGAGAACGCACCATCATTGATGGAAAGCGGCATCAGGACATTAAAATCCATTATCGTTTTGTGGGACAGATATGTGATTGAAGTTCAGTGCTTCTCGCTTTTAAGAGATTTGGAAAACCCCTTTCCCGAACAGTGTATGTTCTTGATGATATTCTTAAATGGTGCAATCTCACTTTCGCCTTTTTCGCTGTCTACACCGTCGTCAATCGCTATGTAACGGACATTATGGCTGGGAAAATACAATTCTGTATATTGTCCTGTCATAATATAATTTCTGCCAAGTCGGGAAAGGTCTTTCGTTACAACACAGTTGATTTTTCCTGCCTCTATATCTTCAATCATTCTCTGGAAACTCGGTCTTTCAAAATTTGTTCCCGACCAACCGTCATCAATATATTCATCAATCACATTCAAATGATGTTCTTTTGCATATAGACGCAACATACTTCTTTGTGTGGTAATGCTGGAACTTTCGCCTTGTAATTCATCATCTCGGCTCAACCTAAGATAAAGTGCAGTATTGTAAATCTGTTGTTTCATTGTCAGTTATCCTCCTTTATAACTAACCCATGTTTACAATACCTGCTTGCAAGTAAAGTATAACATGGGTTATTTTTCACATTCAATCTATTTCTTACAACTGCACCGAATTTATGCGATTGTCTGCTTTGCTTTTTCAAGCATAACATCAGTCAGAAGTTCTTCCATTGTCTTTCCCTTTTCAGAAAAATGCTCTTTTACAACAATCTTTGTCTTTCCTCTGTTTCCAATGCCACGCTTGTTATTTTTCTTTTGAATTGTTTTTACAGCATTATCAATAACACATACCCCCTTTCTGTAAAAATAGTTCCTAAGCAATTCAACGGCTTTTGTCATAGCCCACAGGACTTCCACCTCTGCATTATCCAATGTAGACGTACCCATTGCGTGCGACGCTCTGAACGCTCAAGCTGTGGCTGTACGGGAGTATCATTATCAGACAGAACAGGTCATGGCGATAAAAGAGGACAAGTCTTTTACAAGAACACAGATAGGTTATCGCTCGCTTTTGCAGGGGAAAGGTCATGGCGTATCTGTTTCAACGGCTCGCTGTCTGTCTAAGGTATTGAATTGCTTTATTCAGTTATCAAAGAACACGAAAGAAGAAAATCGTCTTTCCTATATACCGCGTTGGAAAAGAGCAGAAGCGTAACCAATCTTCAAAACTTTTTCTCTTTTCCTGCACCATATAGGGAAAGAAAGTGTCATTCTGCTAAGTTGATGATGAAAAAATTTCTTTTCACACCCTAACTACCTATACAATACCGTTTCTGCCAACTATGGAATGAAAGATTTTCTTTGCTCCATATAGGGAACGGCAACTACCAAATGTTAAGTTGAGAATGAAAAGATTTTCTTCTTTTCGCATAACACTGTCCACTAATCATGAATTTCCGTCATGTTTCTCAAAAAAAGTTTAGATTTTCTCAACTTCCACTCCATATAGGGACAGCAAGCCTCGATTTAATGAGTAATTTTGAAAAAAAGTTAGATTTCCTTTTCTTGCACCATATCTGTACGCTAGTTGATGTTTTGTTGCAGATTTTTTGAAGAAATTAAAAAATACCGTCACTCCCTTGTGGAACAGCGGTATCATTCTCAATCATATCTGCTATGTCTGTTGTCATTTGTTTAATTTTTAATTCCTGCTTTTCTGTTAGTCTTGTATGTCTGTCGATTTCTTCCAGATAATTTGCTCCTGTTTTCTTTTCAATCTCTTTTATCATCAATAAAGAGGGCATGACCTGTCTTTCTAACCAGCGTTTTGTTTTATCCATATTGACAGCAACAGGCGTCATAATAAACGGAAGTGAAGTCGTTACATTATCTAAAAATATATCCCATAAAATATAATCGGGAAAATCTATCTGTGTGAGAATAAGGTTTGCTATGGTCTGTTCGGGATTTCTTGTAAAAACAAGTTGTTCTATCGTTTGTTCTGCTTTTCCATTTTTTAAACGAATTTCAAAGCGGTTCTTAATGTTTGTTTTTATACCTTTGCTTTCTTGTTCCTTTTCTTTTTCATACAGGCAAAAGTAGATAGAACTATTCTTTGAACCGATATAAAAGGTTTTTGCAGTATCTCCATGTGTACCCGATAATTTCCCGCTGTCTACTGCTTCATGGGTTCTTGAACGTTTCCATACCTTGTTGGCATAATAGCGTTCCCTTAGAATTTCTATATCCAGCAATCCGCCCATATCATTGATTGCTAAATCTATACGTTTAAAAACGCCTTGATAATCTATACAACAGCTTAAAAAGCAATACCAGTCTATCCCTCTTGCCTGTAAAACATATTCCAAGTTCCGACACCCCATACCTCTTAATTCCAATAAAACACCCATAGAACTATCTTTAGAAGCATTTACACTAATATCCCCATAGACATACTGTTCTTCATAGCCATACATTCCGTAATCTTCATGGATAAAATATTCGCTCTTCATTGCCAGTACATTTTTTATAATTTCCAATGCGTCTGTGGTGGGAAAACGAACACGCAGGTAGTCAATCGTTAAAGTGAAAGGCTGAGTACAATTACAATAATCAAGATAATGTAGAAGTATATGTTTCATTTCTTTACTGGCTTTTGTTTTTCCATTTTCAATTTCATTTAAGTTCTGCCTGCTGATTTGCAATTCCTGTGCCAGTCGTGATTGCGAATAATCACAGTCTTTTCTCTTTTGCTTTAATGTTTCAATAAATTTCATATCATTCATGCTTTATTCCTCCAATCAAAAAAGGCATATACTCATAGAAGCATACGCCTTGTATCTTATCATTATTTGCTATTGATATGCTGTTTTAGACCTGTCGGGTCGAAAAAATAGGGTGTGAAGTGAAATAAGTTCTTATAACCTTATAAATCGTTGCATATCAGCAGTTTTGTATTTGTTTTTGCTCTTGTCTTTTGTAATAGTACCCCCCTGTTAGATAACGGGGGCTTGATGTTCGCTCGCAAGCTCGCTCAACTGCCGAAGTGAACCAGCCACTAAAAACGGCGGAAAAATCTAAGAGATTTTCCCACCGCCGTGTCTGGATCACTCCGTCTTTCTATTCATTTCTTATATCCATCTTGTTTAATCTTAAATATTACAAACAATACTCCTTATCAAACAAAGTTTTGCACCTTTCGATAGCATTTTGTACATATTCATCTTGCACTATATAGTAAATGTATTTTCCTTGTCTTTGACTTTTTACTATACCATTAGCTTTTAATATATTTAATTGGTGGGAGACTGCTGAATGAGACATCTCTAATTCTTCCGCTAATTCTCCAACACATCTTTTTGTTTTTAATTCAAGCACTATCCTTAATCTTGTAAAATCTCCCAGCGTTTTGAAAAATTCCACCAATTGCAAGCAATCTTCTATAATAAGTTTTTGCATTTTCATCTAAATTATAAATTATGCACTCTTAATGCTCTAATAGCATTTAATATTGCAATAATCATGACACCAACATCTGCGAAAATAGCAAACCACATATTTGCAATACCTATTGCACCTAGGCCAAGACATGCAAATTTGATAACCAATGCAAAGATGATATTCTGATATACAATTCTAAGGCATTTTCTCGAAATCTTGATTGCTTTAGAAATTTTTAGTGGGTCATCATCCATAAGAACGACATCAGCAGCTTCAATCGCCGCATCAGAACCCATCGCTCCCATTGCAATACCAATATCTGCACGAGTCAATACAGGTGCGTCATTAATTCCGTCTCCAACAAAGGCAAGTTTATCTTTCTCTGCTTTTACAGAAAGTAGTTCTTCAACTTTTGACACTTTATCTGCTGGAAGTAATTCGCTATATACTTCATCAATTCCAAGCGATTGAGCCACTTGGTCTGCAACACGTTTAGCGTCTCCTGTAAGCATTACTGTTTTTTCTACACCAGCTTTTTTCAATTCTGCAATCACTTCTTTTGAATGTGGCTTTAAAATATCGGAAATTACGATATGTCCAGCATATTCACCATTGATTGCCATGTGAATGATTGTTCCAACTCTATGACAATCATAATACTCCACACCTATTTGTTTCATAAGTTTGCTGTTTCCAGCAGCTACCTCATGACCATCTACTTTTGCAATAATTCCATGTCCACTGATTTCCTTTATATCAGAAACTCTGCTACGGTCTATCTCTTTCCCATAGGCTTTTTGCAAGCTCTTACTGATTGGATGAGAAGACGCACATTCTGCTAAAGCAGCATATTCCAAAAGTTTCTTTTCTTCCATCTCATTGTGATGAACAGCACTTACTTCAAATACTCCTTGTGTCAAAGTTCCTGTTTTGTCAAATACTACATATTTTGCTTGTGATAAAGTTTCCATATAATTAGAACCTTTAATCAACACCCCTTCTTTACTTGCACCACCGATACCTGCAAAAAAGCTAAGCGGTATACTGATAACCAATGCACATGGACAACTAATTACAAGGAAAGTAAGAGCTCTGTAAATCCATACTCCCCATTGTGCTGTTTGACCTAAGAACAACATTTGTACTAATGGTGGCAATAACGCCAACGCTAATGCACCATAACATACTGCTGGGGTATATACTCTTGCAAATTTAGAAATAAAGTTCTCTGATTTAGATTTTCTGGAACTTGAATTTTCTACAAGCTCTAAAATTTTTGAAACTGTTGATTCGCCAAATTCTTTTGTTGTCTGAATTTTTAAAACCCCTGTCATATTGATACAACCACTGATAATTTCATCGCCTTGTTTTACATCACGAGGTAAACTTTCACCTGTTAATGCACTTGTATTAAGGCTAGATGAACCCTCTATTACAATACCATCTAATGGAACTTTTTCTCCAGGCTGAACGACAATTATACTTTCTATACCGACTTCGTCAGGGTCTACTTTTTCTAGTTTTCCATTTCTTTCTACATTTGCATAATCTGGTCGAATATCCATCAACGCACTAATATTTTTACGGCTTTTTCCTACTGCGTAACTCTGGAATAATTCTCCAATTTGATAGAATAACATAACAGCGATTGCTTCATTGTAATCTCCACTTCCAGAGTAAATTGCTAGTGCAAAAGCTCCCACTGTTGCCACTGCCATTAAAAAGTTTTCATCAAAAACTTGTCGGTTTATAATTCCTTTGCCTGCTTTCTTTAAAATATCATAGCCGATTATTAAATATGTTGCCAAGTAAAGTAATAGTTGCACAATTCCTGTTACCTGTATCAAATTCAAAGCAATAATCATAACTGCCGCAATAATAATTCTTGTCAACATTTTTTTCTGCTTCTTATTCACAGTCCATTCCTCCTATTTATTTTATATATGTTTAATTATTCATATAATCTTTTTAAATTTGCACCCCTTTTGTATTTAGGGGTGCGTTTTTTCTAAAGTTCAATCTCACAATCTGGCTCTACCTTTTTGCAAGCCTTTAAAACATCATTCATAACTGCTTTTGGTTCTTTTCCATCTTCAAACTCTACAATCATTTTTTGTGTCATAAAGTTTACAGTTGCATTTGATACTCCAGCTGTCTTTTTTGCTGCATCCTCCATAAGATTTGCACAGTTTGCACAGTCAACTTCGATTTTGTAAGTTTTTTTCATGATAAATATCTCCTTTCGTGATTGTTATTTAAACTTCCATTCAACAATTAAACACTTGTTTAATTGTTATGACTGTAGTATAATTCTCTCATAACCTAAAGTCAACAGAGATATGTGATTACCTACTAAATGGGCGAAACACATTTCTAAACAGAGCAAAATGAAAGGAAGATTGTATATGTCTTATATGAAGTTACCACATAATCATCATAACGAAATAGATAATACTGAGTTATTAGAACAACTTAATGATATTCAACACTTTCAAATAGTTTCAGAATTATTTAAACAATTAAGTGATCCTACACGTATTCGTTTATTTTGGCTTTTATGTCATTGTGAGGAATGTGTTCTAAATCTATCTGCAATGATGAAAATGACAAGTCCTGCCATATCCCATCATCTTAGAGAGTTACGAAACAAAGATTTAGTATCTAGCAGACGGGTAGGGAAAGAGGTTTACTATAAGTCAGCAAATACAGAGCAGAGTGTATTGTTACATAAAATGATTGAAAAAATTTTGATGATTACCTGCCCTGAACATAAGGAGTAAATAATATTATGAGCAACAAAATCGCACCATTAGAAAAAAGTATTCAAGAACTTTCTAATAAATATCATATAGTTAGTTATGATTTATACAAAGGTATAAAACTTGCTTTTATGTCATTAACTGGCAACAAACATACTGATACGCATGAGCCATTAAGACATATTTTAGAAATCAATTACTGCCATAAGGGAAGAATTGGGTGGAAAATGTCTAATGGAAATAGCGTTTACTTAGGGGAACATGATTTTTCATTACATACAATGGAATATTGTTCTAACTCTACAATAACTTTACCTAATGAATACTATGAGGGGATTACCATTTATATTGACTTAAATACCCTTTCAGAAGAACCGCCAGAATTATTAAAAAATACTGGGATTACAGGAAATAGTATACTTGATAAATTTTGTAAAGATGGAAATTTTTCAGCTTTTATTGGTAATGAAGAAACAGACGCTATCTTTTCATCATTCTATCATCAGCCAAAAGAATTTCAACTTGCGTATTGGCGAATAAAAGTGATAGAACTCTTACTGTATCTAAGTAAATTATCCTTCGATACAGAAAACCGATTGTCTGAATATCAATCTGAACAAGTTGAACTTGTTCGTAGTATACACAAATACCTGTTGGATAATATAAGCCAACGGATAACAATAGATGAAACGGCACACAAGTATCTTATCAATCCTGTCTCTTATACACATCTGACGCTGCCGACGAATAGCCTTGTGTAGAT
>ERZ1026943.1273-NODE-1273-length-10259-cov-8.791160_pt1 | contig 10259 bp, 16 predicted proteins | sample MGYA00519461_ERZ1026943 | MGnify/ENA primary metagenome ERZ1026943 (study PRJEB26926, sample SAMN06164617) | human gut metagenome | biome: ENVO:00009003; feature: ENVO:2100002; material: ENVO:00002003 | host: Homo sapiens | place: USA | collected 2012 ...
AAGGCTATTCGTCGGCAGCGTCAGATGTGTATAAGAGACAGATGTTCATCACATCGGGGTACTTGCGCAGCATCACACGGTAGGCATCGCGCTGGTTAAATCCTTTGCTGCTTATACAAAACACCTCTTTTTTGAAAATTTGCGGATTTAATTCCACAAGCATGGCGGTCACTTGTTGAAAACTTGTGGCCGCCATAATCTGAAATCAAATTTTATACCCTATTCGACACTACTTCCCGGATATAAGGGCGAACCACCGACCCGGCTGCTGGAAACAGCTCCCACTTCCTGTACCACATTGTTGGCAGTACCGCCGACGCCTTGAGAGCATCGCCACGGTGTGTATCACGATTGCTGACCCTTCGCTTGAGGTATGTGTTCCACGCCACCTCTCCCGCCTCTGGGGGCGCTCCGCTGCGGTTAGGCAGCCTCATCGCGTCAGAGTCGGGACGCACCTGCCGACGCTCCTTGGTTGCGGCAAGGTCAGTTGTATGTAGCCGGTGATTCGGATATTCGGTTATCAAGGTGCAGAAAAGGGGGACGAGGGATTTTTTGTCCCTCTATATATGAATATCGCTTTAGGAAGATAAAAGTTGGAGAAAAATCTACAATTTTTTCAAAAAAATACCGCCCCCATCTCACGATAAGGCGGTAGATTGCGTTATTCTATGCTGCTCCCAAGTTTTTAGATAACAAATCACCATTGGCGGCGTTCTCAAACACTTCAAAAGCATCTTGTAGTTCTTCCAATCACAGCTGGTGTGTCTCTTTCCAGAGTATTTGTTTTCCGCGACATCATTTAGCATCATCAGAATAAAACCCGATGGCCTTTTGCAAAGCCAAGAAATGCTTTCCTGTGTATTTGATTGCCCTGTGCTCTCCTTGCATTTCTATCCTACAGGTAATCAAATTCTCGTCATTTTCTTTCACATGGTAATCTTGTATCATCGAAATAAGCTCAGACAGATTCTTCTTTCCGTAAATAAATCAGCGACGATGTTTTGCTTTTGAGGCATCGGGTGGACAGACGAAGCCAGACTCGCCGCCTACTCCGCGCAGAGCTCCGCCACCAGAGCGTCCATCTGCGCTTCGCTGGTTTGGTTCAGTGCGCCGCGCAGCGATACCTCCGTTTCACACAGTCGGAGTTCCTTCATCTTTTCCAACTCGGCGCGCATCAGCCGCGCGGCAGCAGGGGCCCATGAGCCGTTTTCCATGAGGCCGATCCGGCGGTTTCGGAATCCCTTTGTCTGTAAATGTTCCAAAAACTCCTTCATGGGCGGGAACAGTCCTCCGTCATAAGTGGAGCAGGCCAACACCAGTTTCCCACAGTAGAATGCGCTGGTCACGGCATAGGAAAGGTCTGTTGCCGTCAGATCGCACATGGTGACTTGCGCACCTTTTCCCTCCAGCTTGCTCTTGAGGGCCTCCGATGCGTATGCGGTATTTCCATGGATGGACGCGTGGACGATCAGGATGCCCTCCGGTTCTTCCGGTTTCCATTGTGACCAGAGATCATAGAGCCGCAGATACTCCCCCAAGTTTTCTGTGAGCATGGGGCCATGGAGCGGGCAGATCGTTTTGATCTCCAGCGCGGAGATTTTTTTCAGCAGTGCCTGCACCTGTGCGCCATACTTTCCGACGATGTTGTAATAATACCGCCGGGCCTGCGGCGCCCAGGGGGCACGGGCAGTCCGTTCCAGTGAACCGAAGCGGCCGAAGGCATCCGCCGAGAACAGGATCTTTTCCTCCTCTTCATACGCTGCCATCACCTCCGGCCAGTGTACCATCGGCGCCAGCAGAAAGCGCAGCCGGTGCAAACCCAAGGAAAGCGTATCTCTTTCGCCAACCTCCAGCATACGGTCTTCCGACAATGCACCTGTGCCGAAGAACTGCTTGATCAGGGTAAATGTTTTCGCGTTTCCCACGATCTTCATCTCCGGGTACTTTTGTGCCAGCCGCATGAGGCTGCCGGAATGATCCGGCTCCATGTGTGTGACCACAAGATAGTCGGGGCTGCGCCCCTCCAACACCTGCGCTACATTGGAAAGCCATTCCTCCGCCGCCCGTGCGTCCACGCTGTCCATCACGGCGATTTTCTCGTCCAGAATGACATAGGAGTTGTAGCTCACTCCCATAGGCTGGACGGGGTACTGGTTTTCAAAGAGTGCCAATGTGTTATCATCCACCCCTACATAGCGGATGGCATCTGTTACCGTTTGAATGGTCATAATACAAAACAACTCCTTATCATCTGTTCAAGACCTGCATCTCTGGGTTCTTCTCCCCGAATTTCTCGCGCAGCGCACTGCAGATATCCTCCCGGGACTTGCCCTGCTTCTCACCGTTTTTTATGAGCTTGTACGCCTGAAACAGCGCCGAGGGGCCGATCTCGCTGCTGAAAAAGCCGATGCCCTGATTCCATGCCAGCAGCTCGAACACGTCGTCCAACGCGGCGCTCTCCACACCGTGGATATATGCCTTTACCAGCTCCCGCGCCGCCTGCCTCATCCGGCCCGCACCGACAGCGTTGGTCAGGGACAGCAGCAGCCGCGTTTCGTAGGGCAGTACGCGCTTCTCGCTCTGCCATGTGGTCTCCCAAAAATCCACGGCGATCTGCCCCAGCTTTTCATCGATCATGGGATAGTTCAAAAGAGCCAGCGGCTTGAAGGGAGCGGAGCTGTCGCCTTCCTTCTTCTCCACACGGCAGAACCAGACATGGAACTCCGCCTCACTCCGCCGCTCGGTGTGGTGCTCGTAGCCAAAGCCCTCCATGACAGCGTACAGTGGATGCGGCTCAAAGGTCTGGATGATGTGTAATCCTTCGCCCACCTCCAACGCCTCGGCTCTTTTCTTCAGCCCTTCAAAGAAGCTGCCCTGTATATGGCGCACATCCACGGTCTGAAACCCCTGCGCCTTATTCTTCCAGTTTTCGTAGCTCATGCGGTTATTCTCCTTTCTTCACTCGATAAAACCAGATGTGATATTCGCTGCCGCTCACCTTCTCCGTGTGATGCTCAAAGCCCATGAGGGCCAGCACCGGGTACAGGGGAACAGGCTCGAAGGTCTGGATGATATGCAGTCCTTCGCCGTTTTTCAGCGCGGCAGCCTTTGCCTTCAATGCGGGGAAGAAGTCCATCTTTTTGCCCCGCACGTCCATCACTTCAAATGTGCCGATTTTGTCCTTCCAGTTTTCATAACTCATAGTCTTTGCCTCTCTTGCAGAAAGCTCACGCCTCTTCGAAGGAATCCTTACCCACGCCGTCCAGCTTAGGACAGCCCACCAGGGTGATGTGTCCCTTGATGAACCGCTCGTGGAAAGCGGCGTAGGCGTAGGCGGTGCAGTCAGCGGCAATCAGGAGCCGTGCGCCGTCAAAATACGGGGCGTTTATCCTGATCGATTTCAATGATCGTCGTTTCATGTTCGATCCTCCTGTTGCCTTTGTGCGTTCATTGTACTATACTAAGAGCAACAAGTCAGTTGAATTTTCAACGAAAGAGAACTTTTTATGAAAGAATTTTTTCCGGTACTTCATACGGCCGCGCTTTTCTCCGGCATTTCCGACGATGAACTTGCCGTCATGCTCTCCTACCTTGGGGCGAGGATCGACACCTTCCCCAAAGGCTCACGCCTGCTCCGCGCCGGGGAGCAGGTGGAGGAGGTGGGTCTCGTGCTGGCGGGCAGCACCCTCATCGTGCAGGAGGATATCTGGGGAAACCGCAACATCCTCTCCAAGACCGGGCCGGGGCAGACCTTCGCGGAGGTATTCGCCTGCGCGCCGGGAGCGGTGCTGAACGTGAGCGTAGAGGCGGAGAGCGCGGTGACGGTGATGTTTCTGCACATAAGGCGCGTTTTGAGCGTGTGCCCCTCCGCCTGCTCCCACCACAGCCGGATCATCCGCAACCTGCTGGACGAACTGGCAGAGAAGAACCTGCGGCTCAACGAAAAGCTCACCCACATGGCCCAGCGCACGACGCGTGCAAAGCTGATGTCCTATTTTTCCGCCGAGGCCCAGCGGCGCAGCGTCTATGAGTTCGACATTCCGTTTTCAAGGCAGCAGCTTGCGGATTACCTCGGTGTGGAGCGCAGCGGGCTGTCTGTGGAGCTTGGAAAAATGCGGGATGAGGGCCTGCTCGACTTTCACAAAAGCCATTTCCTTCTCAAAACGCCGGAGACTGACCGTTCCTTTCCTTCTGCGCGTTAAGGAGCCCTCTTTGGGCGTATTGGCAAGTGCGGATAACCCCGTCAGCCACGGAGCGTCGGGGTTTTGCAGATGGAAGAAGCAGCTACGGTCTGTAGAGATCGGCAGGACAGCGTCAGCTCGTACAATCTGATTTGATCATACCCACAGCCGCTTTGGCTGTGGGTATTTTCTGTTTGAACTCCAAAAGCTTTGCAGAGCTCAAGGAGCCTAATGCCAAATTCAGTATGTCACCAACTATGAGGAAAACATCCTTTAGAGAAAGGTCAAAAGGTTCGACAGGGAAGATGAACAGTGTCCTTTTGCGATGCCGCTTCCGAAAAATCACAGCTTCGCCCCTTAACGAAGACTTTAAGTTAAATCTGTTATACTGCTGCAGTCCCCTCAAAAATACAGACAGGAGAAAAAATTGACCGTATGATGAAAAAAAGATATTTCGCTATTCCCATTCTTGCAGTCGCACTGCATTTTTTGCTGTCCAATCTGTTGTATTTCCTTGTGGAAAGGCTCGTTTTGGATGTTTTTCATATCTCCCCGCAGCAATTTATGAACTACTCATATTGGGGCGAGATTTTGATCTACGCTGTTCTTATCCTCGTATTCTTCACGCTCTATAAGCTGCTTTGGAGGAAAGAGATAAGTGAACCGCGCACAGCGACAAATTTCAAAGATGTGCTCGGCAGTCTGATCGTGGGATTTGGCATTTGCGGGATCTCCGGTCTTTGGATCATGCTGGCAGAACAGCTTCCCTCACTTCAAAAAAGCGTTGAGGCAATGAACGCCGGTGCTGAAAATATTGCCGGTGGAAATGCATTTGGAACATTTATGATTGCGGTGATTGCTGCACCTGTTGTAGAAGAAATTCTATTCCGCGGCATTGTGCTTCGCTCCATGCGGAAATTTGCCCCAGCTTGGGCCTCGATTCTAATATCATCTGTACTCTTCGGCGTTTATCACCTGAATATCGTGCAGGCTGCCTATGCCACCCTTATGGGCATTGCCGCAGGAATCCTTTACGAGAAGAAAAGGAACCTGCTGTTTCCCATCCTCGTGCATTTCGCAAACAACCTCATTACTATGCTGCAGGGCTTTGCGCCATCCGAAGTGAATGAACTGATCAGCATTTTTATTCTGATCATGATCGCTCCAGCAGGGTATGTCGTCTGCCGTTCACTCAGACAGGACAAAAGAGCAGATAGCATGTAAGGCTTTTATATAATGTATAAAGCATACAGCGGCACAGCTCTCTGTGCCGCTGTTTTTTATCTTCGTAATAGAATCAGCATGGAAAAAGGAACCGGGGCACAGTAAGCAGTGCCAAAGTCGCGGCAGCCCATCTTATCTGACCAGGTATTTCCACAGGAATCTGGTCCAACTCCATGGTGCCGGCCAAGAAAGCAGGTACACACGGTTGAAATGATCGTCCCCAAGCCTCCAAAGATATTCAATGACCGCAGGGCATGTGTATGAGGAACACAACCCCTGTGGTCAACATATCCAGGACGAATTTCCATTATGACGGCAAAAAGCAGAAGCCACGTCGGCGGATCAAAACCACACCTTTGCAGATACTCGACCACGCGCTCCCTTATCTGCTGTTATGGCAGTCGCCTATGCACTGTGCGGTTCGTTGCATCTTCACATATGCCCTCGGAACAGGTGTCGCTCACATATTCGCGAAGTTTTCCGCAGTAGAGCAGTGTGTGCGGCACTCTAAGGAACTGCATCGGCTGTATGATAGAGGAACGTAACTGTTCCGTGCCGTCAACCCGACTTTTTGTGAGAAGCTCTCCGACAAACTCTGAGCAATAATAGCAGCCCTCCTGCTTCCAGACAACATGGAAGTATGCCAGACATAAGCCAATATAGTTGTAACTGTACTTCCTCCTCCGCTTCCACATCACATCGAGCATTTCTTTGAGTTCTGCGTGTTGTTCTTCTGTGACACTCACGCTCAGAACCAACACCTTGGTTTCGGAAAAACGCTTGAAGGTACCAGTACGGGGCGACTCTATCACGAAGCCGCCCCAAAACGGATTATAGGGATGCCTGCGTCCAAAAGAGTACATCCTCTCTAAATCTCTGGACAGGCTGATGGAGGCGTGGTTATATTCTGCGCCGGTGATTTGTTTAAGGATCCGGGACAGAAGTGTTCCGGTCTGGCTGATTACGATGTACAGCTGTTTATTTTGATTGCTCATATGCGTATCCTCACAAGATTATCCACAGTGCCATGCTATTGGCATAAGAGGTGCTGCAGGTCTCGAAGAAGTCCGTTTCGACTATGTTAGCGTTGGTGTGCTGGCTGACCCACTTCATGCTCTCTGGCTCGATCTCAAAGCCTCGATGCAGCGTTGGACAGCCGAGACCCATTCGGCAGGTCTTTGCGTATACAACTGCAATTGTTCGACCTTGAGCGTATTCTCCTCGTTGCCGCCGCTTCGGAAGCTCTCCATTTCCGAGCTTCTGATACACATAACAACCTTATCATTGACCTGCAATTCCTCAAAAGAAATCCTTGTAACCTTCTGCGTGGCAAAGTCGCAATAGACCATAGGAGTAGACGAACAGTCTATCAGACATTCTTCACCTAAAGTGTTTTCATCGGCATCGTCTTTTACCGTTATGGTTTGCTTTCCTGTATCAACTTCCGTGATCACTGCATTGACGGTCAGAAGAGTGTCATCCCTCAATGAACCACACCCAGACAGGGATAGCAAGAGAGTCAATAAGCACAGAGCGATGCCGATTCCTCTTACATTTCTATGCAGCAATGTCTTATCCTCCTGTTTTTGCGCTGTGGGACTTCTCCTATCTATAAAAAAGACACTTCTTCCGCTCCTCGCGTCAGGCGGGACAACGCACAGACCGCGTACATATAGCCTGCAAGGATCAGCGGTGCCGGCAGCCCGTAGAGCAGCGGCGCCGGGATGATACGCCAAAACAGCTTGAGCACACCGATCTCCGCGCCGTAGGTGAAGAAGTAGTTCGCCTCCGGGCAGAGCGTGAGGCGCAACAGGAGATTGATAAGATGAGCGCCTACGGCAAGCAGGCCAAAGGTCTTGAGGATCCGCGGGATATCCCTGGGGTCGGGGCGGTAAAAGCCCAGCGTCGCCAGACTCAGGCCGCAGACAACAAGGATTGCGTGGGTCACATAGTAGCCGAAAATTCGCGGCATTAACAGCGAAAAGCCGGAGAACAGCGGCTCCGGGAAGAGCAGCGCCATCAGTGCGCCAAGGGGCGCTACAAAGAAGGAAAAGCCCATGATCGAGCGGTTTCTCTTCCACACGCCCAGCGGGATCAGAAACAGATTGATGTTGCACAGGTGCAGCGGCAGCTCATTGAAAATGTTGAAGCCATTGGGATAGTAGGCACGGACATACGCTGCGTCCATGGACAGCGAGAGCTTGTAGCCGGCAAACAGCGCGAGATTAAAAAAGCACACACCGATCAGAAACCGGGAGCGCCGTGCTTCCGGTTTTCCGCGCAGCAGCAAGAATATGAGCAGCACCGCCGCTGCCGTAAGCAAAAGCAGAAGCAAATGCAGCCCGCGAAAGGGCGTTATAGAAAATTCGTTCATTTCACACGCCGGAACGTCTTTCCGGTCTTCTCCTCAAGAAATCGTTTGAATTCCTCCACCGTCCCGCCGGTAAGAGTACGCTTGTCCAGAGGCTGCGCATAGCGCGTCTTCATCAGAAGGATGATGTAGTCCTGCGACTCAGCCAGTGCGTCGATCAGCTCGTAGCGGAACGTGGAGGTGGTGGCCGCCGTAACGACGGTATAGGAATCCTCGCCGAATGCGACATGATATTCCTTTGTGCCCGCCAGCGCGTTTTTGCGGGCGATCATGCCATTGAATCGGTCCTGAAACAGCAGAACGGACAGCAGCATCACCTCTACCAGCAGGGAAGTCACCGTTCTGACATCAAGCGCAAAAGGCTCTCCGTCAAATGGAATCAGCAGCAATGCGTTGATGAAAAAGACGCTCCAGCCGAAAATGGCCCACATAATGCCTCTCTTTCGCCGCAGCACCTTGCGCATCGCGCGGGCAGCTACGGTCATAGATCGATTTGTGATATCACTGTGAATTTCAAAAGTCATTCATATTCTCCATCGTTGATCATTTCTGTTTTTGCAGCCTGTCTGGTTCCTTGCAGAAGTGTTCCGTCCAGAGCAGGGTATTTATAGATTATGTTATCATAACAGGAATAAAGTTTATGTTAAGTCTGCCTATTCTTTAAGGAGTCATCTCAAATTCAACACACTGCTCTCCTCATGAGAATTTTTCTGCAGCGGGATAAATGACGTCCTTTGTCCGGCTCTTATAAATTGCAGTCAGGCAGCACCGGAATACCTTTCTCCCTGAAATCGTCACGCTTACTATGTATGCAGCGCTATCACAGCATCACGCCAGCCTTGCGTTCACCAGATGGTACCATGTCATCCCGTTTTCTTCATAGGACTGAAATTCACCGATGACGGTGATCTCCGCCCCCAGCTCCGGGTAATCCTCGGGGTAGGTAAGATCACCCTCCGGCACGAACTCCATGCCCTCGGCGCAGCAGGCGGTGGCGTCGGCGATAATGCAAGCATAAGCCACTGGGTCAGGCTGCAGCACGCCGTCCGTCACGAGCTGATAGATAGAAAACGTCCCCCTTGCCTTGACGGTCTTGCCGAGGTAATGCGCCGGGTCATTGTAGAGCATATTGTAGACCTCGGAGTAGACCATGGTGCTGCTGAGCACCGTCAGATCCACATCCACTTTGCCGGCATAGGGTTGCGACGGCTTAGACTTCCCCGGCGTTTCCTGTTCTTTCGGCGTTGGAATGCTCTCAGCCGATGCAGACGCTTCTTCATCGGAAGAAGATACGTCATTTCCTGCGTCCTTTTCGCTGCCTTTCCCGCAGGCACAGAGGGAAACCGTCATACAGGCGGCCAGCAACAAACAAAAAAGCCGTTTCATCCCGTTTCCCCTCCCCTTGCGCGGCCAAGAGCCGAACAAATCAAAAATGCCAGAATATCCGCCGCCACGATGGTGGAACCCACCGGCGTCCCCGCCAGAATGGAGACAAGAATCCCCAGCGCCGCGCAGCTCACCGACAGCACGGCCGAGCAGACCGTCACGGACCGGAAATTCTGAAAAAGGCGCATGGCGGACAGCGCCGGGAAGATCACCAGCGCGGAGATCAGCAGCGAGCCGACCAGATTCATCGCCAGCACGATGACCACAGCAACGATGACGGCGATCAGCAGGTTGTACAGATCAGCCTTTGTCCCCACCGCCTTGGCAAAATCCTCGTCAAAGGTCACGGCAAAAATTTTGTTGTAATAGAGCAGAAACACCGCCACGACCACCACGGACAGTCCCGCGCACAGCCAGACCTCGCTTTTTGACAGCGTCAGGATGGAGGTGGAGCCGAACAGCGTGCTGCACACATCGCCCGAAAGGTTGGATGAAGTTGAAAAAATATTCATCAATAGGTATCCGATTGCCAAAGAACCGACAGAGATCATGGCGATGGCGGCATCGCCCTTGATTTTCGTATTCTGTCCGGTGCGCAGGAGCAGCACGGCACTGAGGATGGTAATGACCATTACAAGGGGCATTTTGTTGGTGATCTGCAGCACGGCGGCAATCGCCATCGCGCCGAAGGCCACATGGGAAAGCCCGTCGCCGATGAAGGAAAACCGTTTCAGCACCAGCGTCACGCCCAAAAGCGACGAGCAGAGCGCGATCAGCACACCGACAATGAGTGCGTAGCGGACAAAGGGATAGGTCCAGTAGAACGCGATTTTTTCAAGGATCGCCGTCATTTCACCTCACCGCCTTTCTGCCATGCCTGAGGGAACTCGTTCAGGTAGGCCGCCTTGGTGCCGAAGAACACCGTGTCTCCGATGTGCAGGATATGGCTGGCGTATTGCAGCGCCGCGTTCAGGTCATGGGAGATCATCACAACGGTGATACCATCTTCGTAATTGAGCTTTTGAATGAGCGCATACATTTCCGCTGTCACCTTGGGATCAAGGCCGGAGACCGGTTCATCCAGAAGCAGCATTTTC
>ERZ1026943.1277-NODE-1277-length-10242-cov-5.294591_pt1 | contig 10242 bp, 7 predicted proteins | sample MGYA00519461_ERZ1026943 | MGnify/ENA primary metagenome ERZ1026943 (study PRJEB26926, sample SAMN06164617) | human gut metagenome | biome: ENVO:00009003; feature: ENVO:2100002; material: ENVO:00002003 | host: Homo sapiens | place: USA | collected 2012 ...
CAATCTGGAATGAATTTTGGCTACGTTACTGTGAACGGAGTGAACAGTAACGTCTGAGAAATATAAGGCCTGTCACTGTTGTGTAAACGGTTGACAGATGGAATTTCCAATGATAATATAAATTCATTCGACATAAAAAATATTCAGTTGTATTTTTTATATATAGATGTGTGAAAAAACAGTATAAAATACGACAACAGGAGGGAAAAAGATGGAGAACGAAACAGTTTCCAAAAATTTTATTGAGAATATCATTGATAAAGATTTAGCAGAGGGTGTTTATGACACCGTGCATACGCGTTTCCCGCCGGAACCGAATGGATATCTTCATATCGGTCATGCGAAATCTATTCTTTTAAACTATGGTCTTGCACAGGAATATAACGGCAAGTTCAACATGCGTTTTGATGATACAAACCCGACCAAAGAAAAGAGTGAGTTTGTAGAATCCATCAAAGCAGATATCAAATGGCTTGGTGCAGACTGGGAAGACAGACTGTTTTTTGCATCTGACTATTTCGAACAGATGTATGAAGCTGCTGTAAAGCTGATCCAGAAAGGCAAAGCCTATGTATGTGACCTGACAGCAGATCAGATCCGTGAATATCGTGGAACTCTTACAGAGCCGGGTAAAGAAAGTCCATACAGAAACAGAAGCGTAGAAGAGAACCTGCAGCTTTTTGAAGAGATGAAAGAAGGCAAATATGCAGACGGAGAGAAAGTGCTTCGTGCCAAGATCGATATGGCATCTCCGAACATGAATATGCGCGACCCGGTTATCTATCGTGTTGCTCATATGACTCACCACAGAACAGGTGATACATGGTGCATCTATCCAATGTATGATTTCGCCCATCCCATCGAGGATGCGATTGAGGGAATCACACATTCCATCTGTACTCTGGAGTTTGAGGATCACAGACCACTGTATGACTGGGTTGTAAAAGAATTGGAATACCCACAGCCACCGAAGCAGATTGAGTTTGCAAAACTGTATCTGACAAATGTAGTTACAGGTAAACGTTATATCAAGAAATTGGTAGAGGAAGGCATCGTAGACGGATGGGATGATCCGCGTCTGGTTTCCATCGCAGCACTGCGCCGCCGTGGATTTACACCGGAATCCATCAAAATGTTTGTAGAACTCTGCGGTGTATCCAAAGCAAACAGCTCTGTTGACTATGCAATGCTTGAATACTGCATCCGTGAGGATCTGAAACTGAAACGTCCACGTTTGATGGCTGTTCTTGATCCGATCAAGCTTGTGATTGATAATTATCCGGAAGGCGAAGTAGAATATCTGGAAGCTCCGAACAATATGGAGAATGAAAAACTGGGAACCCGTAAAATACCGTTTGGCAGAGAACTCTATATTGAGAGAGAAGACTTCATGGTAGATCCGCCTAAGAAATATAAGAGAATGTTCCCGGGCACAGAGGTTCGTCTTATGAACGCATATTTTGTAACCTGTACAGGATATGAAGCTGATGAAGATGGAACTGTACGTGTTGTACACTGTACTTATGATCCTGCAACAAAGGGTGGCAATGCGCCGGATGGCAGAAAAGTAAAAGGAACCATTCACTGGGTAGAAGCAAGTCAGGCAGGAAAAGCAGAAGTACGTCTCTATGAGAATATCGTAGACGAGGAGAAGGGTGTATACAACAAAGAAGATGGTTCTCTGAATGTAAATCCGAACTCTCTGACAAAAGTTACTGCATATGTAGAACCTGCACTTATGGAAGCAAAAGGCTATGACAGCTTCCAGTTCGTAAGAACAGGATTTTTCTGTGCAGATATCCATGATTCTAAAGAGGGTGCACCGGTATTCAACCGTATCGTGTCTCTGAAGAGCTCATTTAAACTTCCGAAAGCATAATGAGACTGAAATAGTAATATAATCAGAATAAAAAGGGAATGTTGCTTCTACGATTGTATAATCGTGAAGTAACATTCCTTTTTGGTTACGTTACTGTGAACGGTAACGTTTATTCTTCAGATTCAGATGCAGCGTCCATAGTCTCTTCAAAATTCTCGGGTTCATCGGCATCTTCTTCCTCTTCTGCATCTTTAATCTCAACTTCAGCAGCTTTATCGGAAGACTTCTCAGAATCGTCTGTATCAGCAGCTTCTTCAGCTTCTTCGCTTTCGGTGTCATCTGTTGCAGACTGTTCGCCTGTATGTTCCCAGGACTGGAAATCTTCGGCAGGTTCCTGATCTTCCTTAGCAGTTTCCTTTTCATCAGTCAGATCGAAATCATCAAAGTCATCTTCAAAATCAAAATCCTCTTTACAGGATCCTTTTTTGGCAATAAGGGCAGCTACAGCACCGGCAGCAGCTGCTGTAAGGGCACCTATTGCAACATATCCCCAGTATTTATTAATTTTAGCCATGATAATCATAAACTCCTTTCTGATATTTTCCTATTTTTGACAGCGAGTCAGGATAAAAATATCTTTTACTCCTGACACCATTTTATTCAGCTATAGGTTATTGTTATTTTAATACTTTTCAGATAAAAAGGAAAGCGAAATTTTATGGAAAGAGTTAATGAAAGCAGTTGCATACCAAAAAGATACAAGGTATACTATGACAGGAAAGAAGAGGTTATTATGAGAAAAATTATTTTGGCATCTGCTTCACCCAGACGAAAAGAACTGTTGGAACGGGCTGGCGTGGATTTTGAAGTGCTGCCTGCATCAGGTGATGAGAATCGTATCTCAGACAATCCGGGAGAGGCAGTAAAACAGCTGGCTTCGGATAAAGCAGCTTCTGTTATCCGCACTATGAAAGATAGTGCCGACGGAACAATTGTGATCGGATCTGACACAGTGGTAGTGTTTGAGAATGTGATCCTTGGCAAACCTCATGATACAGAGGATGCAGTGAATACATTAAAGAAACTTCAGGCAAATACTCATCAGGTATATACCGGCGTTTCTGTATGGGAAAAGAAAGAAAAAGTCTGGACAGAACATACTTTTTATGAAAGTACAGATGTGACTTTTTATCCGGTTTCAGATGAGGAGATCAGAGAGTATGTTGCTACAGGAGAGCCTATGGATAAGGCTGGAAGCTATGGCATCCAGGGACTTTTCGGAATTTATGTAAAGGGGATCAGCGGAGATTACAATAATGTGGTAGGACTCCCGGTTGCCAGATTATTTTATGAAATGAAGAAATCAGGAATTAACTTAAGAGGATGACAAAAGATGATTAAAGCATGTATATTTGATTTGGATGGAACACTGGCTGATACGCTGGATTCCATGGCTTATGTGACTAATATTATTATGGAAAAATTCGGGTTGAAAACACTTCCGGTGGATAATTTCAGATATTACAGCGGAGAAGGGGCAAATATGCTGATCCGCCGCGCACTTAAGGATGCGGGGGATCCGGAACTTGCGCATTATGATGAGGGACAGAAGCTTTACCGGGAAATGTTTGAAGCAGATCCGATGTATAAAGTAGTTCCCTATAAGGGAATGCCGGAAACCTTAAAGAAATTGAAGGAACATGGAATGAAGCTGGCAGTTTGTTCAAATAAACCTCATCCTGCAGCTGTGAAAGTAATTGCGCAGCTTTTTGACGGGGAATTTGATATGGTAGTTGGTCAGAGCGAAGCAATCCGCAGGAAACCGGCACCTGATGGTCCGCTTATGGTTGCGGAGAAATTTGGTGTAAAACCGGAAGAATGTATGTATGTGGGAGATACAAGTACAGATATGAAGACCGGTAAAGCAGCAGGAATGTATACAGTAGGTGCGCTATGGGGCTTTCGTGACCGAAAAGAACTGAATGAGAATGGAGCAGATCTTGTCGCTGAGAAACCGACAGATCTGGTAAAAATTTGCGAGGAACATGGAAATGATTAAGCTGGTTGCAAGTGATCTGGATGGGACGCTACTTTTACATAAGGCACAGTCTCTGCCTGAAGAAATTTTTTCGCTGATCAGGCAGTTAGAGGAACTGGGGATTATGTTTGTGGCAGCCAGTGGAAGACAATATCCGAATATGACAAAGCTGTTTGCGCCTGTTGCTTCAGAGATTTCCTATATTTCGGAGAATGGTGCACTGGCAGTGGATCATGGAGAGGTACTGTATCAGGATTCTTTTGACAGAAAGCTGGCAGGGGAGATTATTTCTGCAATCCTGGAAAAGAAGGATGCCGAGTTTACCTGTTCTGCAAAGGATTACCACTACCTGATGCCGAAGACAAAGAGATTTCATGACCATATGTTATATGAAGTAAAAAATGAATGCAGATTTGTAAACAGCATGGAAGAGATGACGGATCCTATCATGAAGCTGGCTGTGTTTGAACCGGCCGGCCTTACAGAAGAATCTGTGAAATACTGGATGGACAGATTTGGAAAAGAATGTGTTGTTGTCACTTCGGGAAATGAGTGGATTGATTTTATTCCTTTTGGAACAAACAAGGCAAAAGGAATCAGAGAATATCAGAAAAGATATCATATTTCGCCGGAAGAATGTATTGCGTTCGGAGACGAATATAATGATATAGAGATGCTTAAAGCGGTAAAATATGGCTTTGCCATGGAGCATTCCAAGGAGGGGGTACGGTCAGCTGCGTCCTATATGACAAAACAGGTTGAACCGGTCCTTGAGAAGCTGATCCGGGCAAAGGGAAAGATTGAGGAGGTTATTTAAATTGTTTACAGAAGAATGTATTAATACGTTTCTTGAAAATCAGGAGCAGCTTTTTCCACAGCCGGTAGCAGAATCATATGAAGCTGCGGAAGCATTCCTTGAGGATTGCATGGCGCAGGTTGTGGATTCTATTGAAGAAGTGAGAGAATATCTGGAAGAAGCAGGCGCTGATGTGGAAGGAATGTCAGATGAAGAACTGGAAGATGCAAGTGAAGTATTTGCTCTGCCGGATGGAAAATATCTGATAGTAGAAGGATAAAAACTGTTCGGTCAAATTATGGATATCACGTGATATATCGGAGAAATAACTGTAAAACACAGTTCGGTCCCTGAATATTGGAGAAAATTGAACTCTGATACTCAGGGGCTGAAGTTGTTTTAAGGGAGAAAATACAGATTACATTTCCGGAAAATGCGATGCTATAATGCTTTTATAAAGAGAAAAACGGTGCTGTGGTCTGTGATGGGAATGAAAAGGGCAGACAGACACAGAAGCATCACAGAACTGTAATTATTCAGTACCTTCAGAGTGGCTGCTGAATAATTACAAATTTTATTATAAATGAAAAGGAGGACTACAGATGGAGAGAAAGAGATTTCTTGCAGTTGTAATGACTGTGATGATGGTTATTTCAATGATTCCATCCATGGTTTTTGCGGCAGCTCCGTCAGGAGAATTGGGCGGTAAGCTTAAGATTAAGGGACTGGCAGCTGTAGGCGTAGTAGTGAGTGCAGATTATGCAAAGGTTACACCGGAAGGGGTTACAGATGAAGATTTCACTTTTTCCTGGTCAAGACAGACAGGGGAGAAGGAGTTAACACAGGTAGGTACTGAGAAGACCTATACGATCACTCAGGATGATCTGGGATGCAGACTGGTGCTTGATCTGACCCCTGTAGATGGAAGCGGACTGACAGGTACTCTTACTGCAAAGACGTTAGAGGTAGCTGCAACTGAAGAAGAGGCGAAAGCAGTGGAACAGGAAGCAGAGGATACACAGCAGACAGAAACGGCAGATGGAACAGAGAATGCACAGCTGGAAGAAACGGCAGATGGAACAGAGGATGCACAGCTGGAAGAAACAGCAGATAATGCAGAAGGCAGTCAGGATTCTGAAAATCAGGATGTAGATAGAACAGAAGATGTACAGCAGAATGCAGGGAATGAACAGGAAGATGACTCTCAGAACACAAAAGGTCAGCCGGAGGAAACAACAGAAGGTACTGATGATTCCCAGATGAAAATTTATACAGAAGATCAGCTGCAGGTGGATGAGAACGGAAATGTGCAGACAGATGGATCAGAGAAAGATCAAAAGACTTACGAAGCGACTGCCACTGTAGAGGACAGCGAAGATCAGATTTGTGATTTTGGAACAGTAAAGAGTGATCTTGAGGATGTGGAAGCACAGTATGTGCAGATTACGAACACCGGAAATGAGAACTTGAATTTTCAGGAGATCAGTCCGGAACATTTTATGGTTCAGGATATTACAGAACCGCTGAGTGCAGGTGAATCTGTAAGCGTATGGATACAGCCGAGGGAAGGGCTGGAACCGGGTGAATATGATGATATGATCACATACCGGACGGAAGAAGGTATTGAGGTTTCTTTTGAAGCGAAGATTGCAGTTGAAGGTGAGGATGATTCATCAGATGACGAAGATCTGAAGCCTTCGGATGAGCCTTCTGCAGAACCGACAGAGACGCCGGATGACAGCGAGGCTCCATCGGCAGGTGACAATGCAGATGCATCTCTTGAGGCACAGTCTCTTGATGTAAATACAGGAAGTCTTAATTTCAGCGATATCGAAGAAAATTATACACAGGCCAATGAGACACTGTCCGTAACCGTAACAAATACAGGGGATGGAACTGTCACTTTAAAGATACCGAAATCAGATTATTTTGAGGTGATGAACGAAGATGGAAGTGAAGCTGTATCAGGAATACAGATTGCAAAAGGTGATTCTCTTATGTTCATGGTACAGCCAAAAACCGGTCTGACGAAGGGGGATTACAGTGATACCCTGATATTTGAAAGTGAAGAGGATTCGGAAGTAGCAGCGCAGGTAACTGCGGAAGTATCTGTAAAAGAGGCAGAACAGGAACAGATCACAGCAGTTCAGGCAGATCCGGAATCTTTCAGTTATGATGATCTGAAGGAAGGTTATGATACTCCTGAAGCGACGACCATTACACTTACCAATACAGGAAATACAACTGTTTCGCTGATGCAGCCATATGCAGAGTATTTTGATATTGGGGAACTTTCGGCATCAGTGCTGGAGCCGGGAGATTCTGCTGCATTTACAGCAGTACCGGTGACCGGTCTGAAAGTCGGCAATTATCTGGATAGTATTCAGATAGCCCAGACCAGTTCGGAAGGACAGGAAGATGTATTAACAACGATCAAAGCTTCTGCGACTGTTTCGGAAGTGAAAAAGATTTATAAATTATCCGTAACACCAGAAGAACTGAATTTTGGAAAAGCAAAAGAAGGATATAGTGAGGCACCGGAAGCGCAGAAAGTTACAGTGACGAATGAGGGGAATACAAATGTAACTTTAAATGCACCGTCAGGTAAAAACTTTAAAATCGGGAAACTTTCAGCCACAGAGCTTGCACCGGGGGAGAGCTGTACATTTAAAATCCGCCCGAAGGAGGGGTTAAAGGCCGGCTCCTATACAGAGTCAGTTGTGATTGATAATGAACAGCAGATCAGTGCAGAAGTGAAAGTTCAGTTTACGGTTAAAGCTACCCGCAAGGCGAAAATTGCAGATCCGGCAGATAATAAGATTACAGGAATCAGTTCAGATGGATACACAACACAGTCAAAGATTACATTTACAGCAGTCGGAGCGGGTATGGACAATGAAAGTCCGGGAAAGGGAGATGTCCGCTATGTACCGTATAACTGGAAAGTGATCAATACAAATAGCTGGAGCAGTGCACCTTATACTGCTGCATTTGGAATTACGAAGGCCGGAACCTACACATTGACAGTTACATTTGACCGTCAGAAGTATAATGGAAGTGAATGGGAGAATACAGGGGAGCAGGATACTAAACAGGTGAATTTCAGTATTACACAGGCGCAGACTGTAACCGCAACTCCGACTCCGCAGCCGAATGGAGCAAGTGCGAAAACAGCGGTAAAGACAGGAGATACGACTAATATCACACCGTTTGTGATTATTCTGGCGATTGCAGCAGGATGTATTGTGGGAGTTGTGGTATACAAAAGACGAAAGAAATAAGAGTTATCTGAAGAGAAAAATACAGGGGAATATGTAAAATATAAAATTATTAGCACTCATTTTTAGTGAGTGCTAATTTTTTCTTGACTTTTGGAATAAATGGTATTACTATATCTTTCAGAGAAGCAACTTACAGGAGTCAAAAGCTATTTCAAAGGATAAACAGGAGAGGATAGTTTTGGCTCCGGAGGCAGAACAGATAAGAATGCAGTATATTGACAGATAAAGTTGCGGCAAATGATTAAAAACAAAAAGGAGTGTGGACAGCATGGCTGTAAAACATGGAAATTTATCAATTAACAGTGAAAATATTTTCCCAATCATCAAGAAATGGTTATATTCCGATCATGATATTTTTGTAAGAGAGCTGGTCTCCAACGGATGTGATGCGATCACTAAACTGAAAAAACTGGAAGTAATGGGAGAATATACTTTTCCGGAAGGATACAAACCGGAGATTCAGGTAATTGTTAATCCCGATGAGAAAACTCTGAAATTCATCGATAATGGTATTGGCATGACTGCTGATGAAGTAGAGAAATACATTACCCAGATTGCTTTTTCAGGTGCAACTCAGTTTCTTGAGAAATATAAAGACAAAACTACAGATGATCAGATGATCGGTCATTTTGGACTTGGATTTTATTCTGCATTTATGGTGGCGGATGAAGTGCATATTGATACACTTTCCTATACAGAAGGTGCACAGCCTGTACACTGGTCCTGCGATGGCGGAACAGAATATGATATCCAGGAAGGTAACAAGAATACGATTGGTACAGAAATCACCCTGTTCCTGAATGAAGACTGCCTGGAATTTGCAAATGAGTACCGTATGCGTGAGATTCTTGAGAAATACTGTTCCTTCATGCCGGTTCATATTTACCTTTCCAAAGCAAATGCACCTCAGGAATATGAGACAATTGATGAATCTGAGTTAAGAGACGATGATGTAGTTGTTGAACATATTCATGAGGAAGCAAAGACAGAAGAAAAAGAAAATGATAAAGGTGAAAAGGAAGTTGTTGAAATTTCTCCTGCAAAGGATAAAGTAAAGATCAATAAACGTCCGGTTTCCATCAGTGATATTAATCCGCTCTGGATGAAGCATCCAAATGAATGTACAGATGATGAATACAAGGAATTCTACCGCAAGGTATTTATGGATTATAAGGAACCGTTATTCTGGATACATCTGAATATGGATTATCCGTTTAATTTAAAAGGTATCCTGTACTTCCCGAAGATCAATACAGAGTATGATTCCATTGAAGGAACGATCAAACTTTATAACAATCAGGTATTTATCGCAGATAATATCAAGGAAGTAATTCCTGAATTCCTGCTTCTTCTGAAAGGTGTGATTGATTGTCCGGATCTTCCATTGAACGTGTCACGAAGCGCATTGCAGAATGACGGATTTGTACAGAAGATTTCTGAATACATTTCCAAAAAAGTGGCAGATAAGCTTACCGGAATGTGCAAGACTGACAGAGAATCTTATGAGAAATACTGGGATGATATCAGTCCGTTTATTAAATATGGCTGTATTAAAGATGCTAAGTTTGCAGAGAAAATGGGAGATTATGTACTCTTTAAGAATCTTGATGGCAAATATCTCACATTAAAGGACTGCATTGAAGAGAATAAAAAAGAAACAGAAGAAACTGAGGCTCAGACAGAAGAAAAGAAAGAAGATGCAGCAGAGTCTGAAAACAAAGACAATGCGGAAGCGAAAGAACCTGAGAAGACAGTAATTTTCTATGTAACTGATGAAGTTCAGCAGAGTCAGTATATCAATATGTTTAAGGAAGCAGGAAAAGATGCCGTTATCCTGAAGCATAATATTGACAGTGCATTTATTTCCAGTCTTGAGCAGAAACATCAGGAAGTACAGTTTAAGCGTATTGATGCGGATCTGACCGAAGAAATGAAGGGTGAGGGTACTGCCGATGAAGAAACTGTCAAAGCACTGACAGAACTTTTCCGCAAGAGCCTTAATAAAGATAAACTGGAAGTACATGTTGAGAATCTGAAAAATGAAAATGTATCAGCAATGATGACTCTTTCCGAAGAGAGCCGCCGTATGCAGGATATGATGAAGATGTATAATATGTATGGAATGGATCCGAATATGTTTGGCGGACAGGAAACACTGGTTCTGAATGCGAATCATCCATTGGTTAAATATCTGGCAGAGAATCAGGAATCTGACAAGGCTCCGCTTATCTGTGAACAGCTGTATGACCTTGCGATGATGAGCCATAAACAGCTTTCACCGGACGAAATGACCAGATTTGTTCAGAGA
>ERZ1026943.1278-NODE-1278-length-10234-cov-5.565674_pt1 | contig 10234 bp, 9 predicted proteins | sample MGYA00519461_ERZ1026943 | MGnify/ENA primary metagenome ERZ1026943 (study PRJEB26926, sample SAMN06164617) | human gut metagenome | biome: ENVO:00009003; feature: ENVO:2100002; material: ENVO:00002003 | host: Homo sapiens | place: USA | collected 2012 ...
AGGGCCGCGGTCAACGCCGGTGGCAGGCACGTCGTGGTGTTGGGTACGGGCGCCGACGTGGTCTACCCGCGCTCGAGTGCGGGGCTCATCGTGCGCACGATCGATACGGGCGGCGCGGTCGTGTCCATCTCGCCTTGGGGTATGGGGCCACGTAAGTTTGCCTTCCCGCGGCGTAACCGGGTGATTGCCGCGCTTTCGCAGGCGCTCTTCGTGTCGGAGGCTGGCATGCCTTCGGGCACGTTCTCGACGGCCGAGGCCGCCATGGACCTGGGGCGCGAGCTTCTTGCCGTGCCGGGTTCGATTTTGTCACCCGAGTCGCGCGGTACCAACTACCTCATTGCCAACGGGGCCTGCTGCATTATTGACGAGGAGTCAATCGAGATGGCCATCTCGCGAATCTACGGTACCCTGCGCTATTCGCGTCCCGATGCTCCCGGCATCGCCGACCTGGATGCCACACAGCAGGCCGTGATGCATGCCCTCATCGCCTCACCGCTCAAGGTCGACGACATCGCCGCACTCGTCTCCCTCGATGCCGTCGGCGTGCTCAAGCTCCTGGGCTCGCTCGAGCTCGAAGGTCTCATCGAGCGCATGATGGATGGAAGGTATGCGCCCTCCAAGTTTGCCCTTCACGCCCAGACGCCCTTCGGTCACAATGGAAAACGTGTCAATTAGAAAGGTGTTTGCAGATGCTGTTTGATCAGGTGACGGTTATCGGTGGCGGTCTGGCGGGATCGGAATGCGCGATTCAGCTGGCAGATCGCGGGTTCGCCGTAAAGCTGTGCGAGATGCGCCCGCAGGTGAGCTCTCCTGCCCATCATACTGATCACTTGGCGGAGCTTGTCTGCTCTAATTCGTTTAAGTCGACCCGTCCTGATTCCGCCGCCGGCCTGCTGAAGGCCGAGCTTGAGCGTATGGGCTCGGTCTTGCTCGATTGCGCTCATCGTGCCGCTGTTCCCGCTGGCGGCGCCCTGGCGGTCGACCGCGTCAAGTTTTCCGAGCTTGTCGAGGCCGAGGTTGCCGCCCGCCCCAATATCGAGGTCGTTCACGGCGAGGTCACCCAGATCCCCGAGGGCCATGTGGTTATCGCCGCGGGCCCCTTGTGCTCGCCGGCATTGAGCGAGGAAGTCATGAAGCTTGTTGGTGGTGACGCCCTGGCTTTCTTTGACGCGGCCGCCCCGATTGTCGATGCCTCGACGCTCGATATGGACGTGCTGTTCTCGCAGTCGCGCTATGAGGAGCAGGGGAGTGGCGACTATCTCAATGCCCCGCTCAACAAGGAAGAGTACGAGGCCTTTATCGAGGCGCTCACTACGGCCGATCGCGTGGTGCTCAAGGACTTTGAGGGCGGGGACCTGTTCCAGGCCTGCCAGCCCGCCGAGGAGGTCGCGCGCACGGGCAAGGACGCCATCCGCTTTGGTGCCATGAAGCCCGTCGGGCTCACCGACCCGCGCACCGGTCGCCGTCCCTGGGCGGCGATACAGCTGCGCGCCGAGAACAAGGAGAAGACGGCCTATAATCTGGTTGGCTTCCAGACCAACCTGACTTTCGGCGAACAGAAGCGCGTCTTCCATATGGTTCCCGGCCTGGAGAACGCCGAGTTCTTCCGCTACGGTGTCATGCACCGCAACACCTTTGTCGATGCGCCGCACGTGCTCGATGGCACCTTTGCCGTTCCCGGCACGAGCGTGCGCCTTGCCGGTCAGATTACTGGTACCGAGGGGTACATGGAGGCCGTGGCGACGGGTCTGCTCGCTGCGCTCAACACCTATGCCGAGGCCATCGGGGCCGCGGGCGTCGAGCTGCCGCGCGTGGGCGCCCTGGGCGCGCTCGTGGGGTATGCGACCGATCCGGCTACGGTGGGCTATCAGCCCATGCACGTCAACTTTGGCCTCGTTCCGCCGCTCGAGGACGGTAAGCGTCGCAGCAAGCGCGACCGCTACCAGGCCTACGCGGATCGCGCCCTCAAGGCCCTGGATGCCTATCTGGAATCGCGCTCCGATCTGTTTGGAGGCGAGAGGTCATAGCTTTTGACCTGTACGACGCCGTCGACTCGTTCATTGCCTACATTGCACGCGTCGAAGGACTCGCTCCCAATACGGTAACCGCCTACACCTCGCGGCTCGAGCGCTTCGCCGCGTGGTGCGACCGCGAGGGCATCGACGCTCGCGCCGCCGACGTGCGGACCGTTCGCTCCTATTTGGCCGAGCTGTCGCGTGGCCAGGTGGCGGCTCGGACCCTTGCGGCACACCTGTCTGCCATACGCTCGCTCTATCGGTGGATGGCTGCCGAGGGAATCGTTGAGGGCGATGCGGTCTCGGCGATTTCCTCGCCCAAGCTGCCGCGCGATCTTCCCGGCGTGCTGACGACCCGGCAAGTCGAGTCGTTGCTCAAGACCCCGGACACCTCGACGCCTGCGGGGCTGCGAGATGCGGCGATGCTCGAGCTGCTCTATGCCTCCGGCGCTCGAATCTCGGAGCTCGCGGCGCTTAACGTGGAGTCTATTGGTTGGTCCGAGCGAACGCTGCGACTTTGGGGCAAGGGGAGCAAGGAGCGTATCGTGCCCCTGTATCGGCGCGCTCTCGAGGCTACCCGCCGCTATATTGAGGAAGGGAGGCCGCAGCTCCTTGCACAGGCAAAGCGTAGCGACGGTGCGAACGGCGCGCATCCGCTGTTTATCTCGGCGCGCGGAAACCGCATGAGTGCCGCGATGCTCAGGCGGCGGTTCCATATGCTTGCGGCACTTGCTGGCATTCCTGCTGACATCGCCCCGCATGCGATGCGCCACACCTTTGCGACCGACCTGCTCGAGGGCGGCGCCGATCTGCGTTCGGTTCAGGAGCTGCTGGGGCATGCGAGCTTGTCCACGACGCAGATCTATACGCATCTCACACCAGACCGACTCAAGCGCGCCGTGAGTCAGGCCCACCCCCGCGGCGAGTAGGAGAAGAGCCTCCCGCGTCGCACCGAGGTGTGTGGTTTTGATTGCGGGTTGGCAGGAAGGTGCATTCCTGCTATCATTCATCGGGTTGCTCCACGGCAACAGGTTTTTATCACGCACGCGCGGCTACTTCATACCGTGGTGCCCGGGCTTTGGTAGCACATGTCCGGGTTGGTTTTGGAGGATGACCCCGCGCGGAGGCAAACCACAGGAGGTTTAACATGGCTACCAAGATTAATATCCGCACCCTGCTCGAGGCCGGCTGCCACTTCGGTCACCAGACCCGTCGCTGGAACCCCAAGATGAAGCCGTTCATCTTCGGTGAGCGCAACGGCATCTACATCCTCGACCTCAAGCAGACCATCCTCGACGCCGACCAGGCCTACACCTTCGTCAAGAACGTCGCCAAGGGCGGCAACGTGCTGTTCGTCGGCACCAAGAAGCAGGCTCAGGAGGCCGTCAAGAACGCTGCCGAGCGCGCCAACATGCCTTACATCAACCAGCGTTGGCTCGGCGGTATGCTGACCAACTTCGTCACCATCCGCTCCCGCATCAACCGCATGGAGGAGCTCGAGGCCATGGTCGAGGACGGCCGCATGGCAGTGCTCCCCAAGAAGGAGCAGGCTGTTCTCGGCAAGGAGCTCACCAAGCTCCAGACCAACCTCGGTGGCGCCCGCGACATGAAGGGTCTGCCCCAGGCTCTCTTCGTCATCGACACCAAGCGCGAGGAGAACGCCATCAAGGAGGCTCAGCGCCTGAACATCCCCGTCGTCGCTCTGATCGACACCAACTCCGATCCCGACGAGGTCGAGTACGGTATCCCCTGCAACGATGACGCTATCTCCGCTGTCACCCTTATGTGCGAACTCATGGCTGACGCCTGCCTCGCTGGCTCCGGCAAGGAGCAGGTCTCCGAGGCCGAGATGGCCGCTGAGCCCAAGGCCGAGTAAATCAGTCTTAGTTAATTCTTTTTCATCTCTTTGAAAGGAACCACAATGGCCCAGATTACCGCCGCTATGGTCAAGCAGCTCCGCGAGATGACCGACTCCCCGATGATGGAGTGCAAGAAGGCTCTCGTCGAGGCTGACGGCGACATGGACGCCGCTGTCGACGTTCTGCGTAAGAACGGCCTTGCCAAGGCTGCCAAGAAGGCTGGCCGTGAGACCAACGAGGGCGCTGTCGCCGCGTTCGTCTCCGAGGATGGCAAGACCGGCGCTCTGCGCGAGCTCTCCTGCGAGACCGACTTCGTTGGCTCCAACGCCAAGTTCACCGGCTTTGCTTCCAAGGTCGCTGAAGTTGTCGCTACCACCGAGCCTGCTGACGTCGACGCTCTGCTCGAGAAGCCGATGGGCGAGGAGACCGTTTCCTCCGAGCTCACCGAGATGATTCACATCATGGGCGAGAACATGAAGATCTCCCGCTTCGCCGCCCGTAAGGCCGAGAACGGCGCTCTCGCTTCTTACATCCACATGGGTGGTAAGATCGGCGTCCTCGTCGAGTTTGCTTTCGAGAAGGCCGAGACCGCTCAGGCTGAGTCCTTCAAGACCTTCGCTCACGACGTTGCCCTTCAGGTTGCCGCCGTCGCCCCGATCTGCGCTACCCGCGATCAGGTTCCGGCCGAGACCGTCGAGCACGAGAAGCAGATCTACATGGCTCAGGCTGCCGAGTCCGGTAAGCCCGAGGCTATCCAGGAGAAGATGGCTGTCGGCCGTCTGGAGAAGTTCTACAAGCAGTCCGTGCTCACCGAGCAGGAGTTCATCAAGGACAGCTCCCTCACCATCAAGAAGTACGCTGAGCAGGTCTCCAAGGAGCTCGGCGACACCATTACCGTCGTTGCCTTTGACCGTCTGGTCCGTGGCGAGTAAATAAGCTCTTGTAGCTGGTAATGAGCAGGCTGTGGGTTTTACTCACAGCCTGCTTTTTCATGGCTCTTCTTAGAGCCTTTGATAGAATGTTGAGAGTTCAATCTAAAGGAGGATCGCTTTGTCCGACATCCGATATAAACGCGTGCTTCTTAAGCTTTCTGGCGAAGCACTGATGGGCGACGGCCAGTATGGCATCGACCCCAAGGTTACCGACCATCTTGCCAAACAGGTCAAGGAGCTGCTCGCCGTTGGCCATGAGGTCGGCGTCGTTGTCGGCGGCGGTAATATTTTCCGCGGCATGGCCGGCGCTGCCGGTGGCATGGAGCGTGCTCAGGCCGACTACATGGGCATGCTGGCAACCGTTATGAACGCGCTCGCCCTGCAGGATGCCTTCGAGCACAACGATGTTCCCTGTCGCGTTATGAGCGCTATCCAGATGAACGAGATCTGCGAGCCCTATATTCGCCGTCGCGCCATCAACCACCTTTCCAAGGGCAACGTCGTTATTTTTGCCGCCGGTTCGGGCAATCCGTACTTTACGACCGACACCGCCGCTGCTCTTCGTGCGTGCGAGATCGGCGCCGAGATTCTGATTAAAGCCACCAAGGTTGACGGCATCTACGACAAGGATCCCGTCAAGTGCGCCGATGCCGTCCGTTTTGACAAGATTACCTATCACGAGGTTCTCGTCCGCGGCCTGCAGGTTATGGATTCCACGGCTACGGCACTGTGCCAGGATAACCGTATGCCGATTTTGGTCCTCAACATCGATGGCGAGGACACCGTCAAGCGCGCGCTTTCGGGTGAGCCCGTCGGCACGCTCGTCTATCAGGAGGATTAAGCATGGCAGAGAACATCACCGCCCACATGGACAAGTCGCTCGAGTCCCTCAAGCATAACTTCTCCAAGGTTCGCACGGGCCGCGCCAACGCTAACATTCTGTCCGACATTTCGGTCGATTACTACGGTGTTCCCACGCCGGTTACCCAGGTTGCCGCCGTTAAGACCCCCGAGGCTCACATGCTGCTTATCGAGCCCTGGGACAAGGCGCTCGTCAACGCAATCGTGAAGGCTATCAGCGCTTCCGATCTGGGCATTACTCCCAACTCTGACGGTACCGTCGTGCGCCTGCCGTTCCCGGCTCCCACCGAGGAGCGTCGTCGCGAGCTCGTCAAGGAGTGCCGCGAGTATGCCGAGCAGGCCAAGGTCTCCATTCGCAACATCCGTCGCGACTTTAACAACAAGCTCGAGCGCGACGAAGAGCTCACCGAGGACGATGTCCGTCGCGAGCAGGCCAAGGTCCAGAAGTATACCGATGAGTATGTTGCCAAGGTTGAGGAGCTTCTGAAGGAAAAAGAAGCCGAGGTCATGGAGATCTAAGGTGCAATACGACGAGAACAAACTGGTCGAGTACTTTGCCGACGCCCCTGCGGGCGTCGGTTTTTCCGACCTTGACCTCAATAAGATTCCGCATCATATTTCGTGCATCATGGACGGTAACGGTCGCTGGGCCACGGCGCGCGGTCTTGCCCGCACCGAGGGACACAAGGCCGGTATCGTCTCCCTGCGCGAGATCATTACCGCATGTGTGCGTTTGGGCGTCGACGTCCTTTCGGCCTATGCGTTTTCCACCGAAAACTGGAATCGTCCGCAGCATGAGGTTAACGTTTTAATGCATCTGTTTGCTAAGACGTTTATCGATGAGCTGCCGCTGCTTAAGCGCGAAAACGTGCGCGTTGTCTTTTTGGGCGATATTTCCGCACTGCCCAAGAAGACCCGCGATGTCTTTGAGCGAGGTCTTGCCGAGTGTGCCGACCATACCGGCATGACGCTGGCACTTGCCGTCAACTACGGAGCCCGTGCCGAGATCACCCGTGCTGTCCGTCAGATCGCGCTCGATGCCGCTGCCGGAAAGATCGATCCGGCCGCTATCGACGATGATATGGTTGCTTCGCACCTGTACACCGCTGGGCTACCCGATCCGGAGCTTGTGATTCGAACCTCCGGCGAGCTTCGCCTTTCGAACTATCTGCTGTGGCAGGTTGCCTATTCCGAGTTTTATGTCACCGATACCTATTGGCCCGACTTTGATCGTTGGGGTCTTGTCAACGCCATTTTGGCCTATCAGGGCCGCGATCGTAGGTTTGGTGGACTGAGTAAGACCGAGGAGGCTTAATCGTGTCCGATCGTCCCAAGGCGTCTGCTCCCAAGGCGCCTGCCGCCAAGAGCGGCGCGGCCGCGACTTCGTGGCTTGCCGGCTTTATTACCCGTGCCGCCGCAGGTATCGTCTACGCCGTCGTATTTATTCTCTGCCTGGTTTTGGGTATCGTTCCCACCGCCATCTTCGTCTCCGTCATGAGCGGCCTGTGCTGCTTTGAGTTTTTCCGCATGACGAAGCTCGATGGCAAAGTGGCCAACGAGCGCCTGGGTATTGCTGCCGCCGTGCTCTTTCCGCTCTCGGCGCTGGGCGACTCGCTGCTGTTGAATGCCCTGCTTTTTGCTCTGATGCTTGCGGTGGGTATTTGGTATGTCTGGTCGGCGCGTACCCGCATATCCGATGTAGCTGTGACGCTCATGGGTCCTATCTACACCGGTTTTATGCTGTCGGCTATCGTGCTGCTGCGCGATGCCGTGCCCGGTTTTGCCGGCGCCCTGCTTTCGGTGGGCGTTTGCGCGTCCCTTTGGGTCTCCGACTCTTTTGCCTACATCGTGGGTAGCCGCATCGGCAAGCATAAGATGGTTCCCAAGATCTCTCCCAAAAAGAGCTGGGAAGGCTTTGTCGGCGGCATTTTGGGCTCTGTCTTGATCTGGCTCATCCTGTGGGCAACGCATTTCTATAAGTTGAGCTTGCCCTATGCACTGCTTTGCGGCGTTGTCGTGTCCATCCTGGGCGTTATCGGCGACCTCATCGAGTCTCGCATCAAGCGTGGCGTGGGCGTCAAGGATTCCGGCAACCTTATCCCGGGCCATGGCGGCATGCTCGACCGTAGCGACTCGCTTATCTTTGGCTGCATTACCGCGCAGCTTCTTTTGATGATCGGAGGCGTGCTGTAATGTCATTCCAGACGACGTATGGCCTTGATGGACGCCTTCGCGTTGCCATCCTGGGCTGTACGGGCTCTATTGGCACCCAGGCGCTCGATGTTTGCCGTCAGCATGCCGACCGTCTGCAGGTGACGGCGCTGTCTGTTAACTCCAGTACTTCGGAGCTCGTTGCGTTTGCCCGTGAGTTTTCGGTTCCGGCCGTTGCCGTGGCCGACACCACCCACGGTGCGGACGCTGTACTGCAGGAGCTGCCCGAGGGCACCGAGCTCGGTGTTGGTGCGCAGGCGGTTTGTGAGCTCGCGCGTCGCGATGACGTCGACTGTGTGCTTGTTGCCATTGTGGGCGCTGCCGGGCTCGAAGCGAGCCATGCGGCCCTGACCTCGAACAAGCGTCTTGCACTTGCTAACAAGGAGTCCCTCGTTGTCGGCGGTGACCTGCTGATGCCGTTGGCGCAGCCGGGCCAGCTCATTCCGGTCGACTCCGAGCACTCCGCCATCTACCAGTGCTATCTGGGGGAGAATCCTCGCGAGGCTCACTGCATTTGGCTCACTTGCTCGGGTGGTCCGTTCTTTGGCCGTACGCGCGACGAGCTCAATCGCGTGACATGTGCCGATGCGCTGGCACATCCAACGTGGGCCATGGGCGCTAAGATCACGATTGACTCCGCCACCCTCATGAACAAGGGCCTGGAGCGCATTGAGGCCATGCATCTGTTTAACTGCGACCTCGATTTCATTAACGTGGTCGTGCAGCGTCAGTCCAAGATTCACTCTATGGTCGAGTTCTCCGACGGCTCCGTGATGGCGCATCTCGGTGCTTCCGACATGCGTATTCCCATCCAGTTCGCGTTCTCGTATCCCGAGCGGTGGGATACCCCAGCGCCTCGAATCGATTTCCGCGAGCTCGGGCAGCTCACGTTTGATGCTGCCGATATGGACACATTCCGCTGCCTGGCGCTGGCCGAGCGTGCCGGCAGAACGGGCGGCACCATGCCGTGCGTGCTGAATGCCGCCAACGAAGTTGCCGTCGATGCCTTCCTGCACGATGCCTGTACCTTTACCGATATCGACCGTATCGTCGAGTCGTGCATGGATGCACACGATACGCAGGCGGTCGCATCCTTTGAGCAGCTTCGCGATATCGATACGTGGGCTCGTGCCAAGGCCGCCGAGGTGCTCGCTGCAACCCGCTCTTAATCGTAAGGATTGCTTTTCGTTTTATGGATACTGTTCTGAGCGTTCTCTCCTCAGTCTTTTGGGGCCTTTTGATGCTATCCGTCCTCGTGTTTCTGCATGAGGGCGGCCACTTTTTGGCGGCCCGTGCGTGCGGCGTGCGTGTCACCGAGTTTTTCTTGGGCCTACCGTGCCGCTTTGACATTCATCGTACGTCGCGTCGCATCGGTACCAAGTTTGGTGTGACGCCGCTGCTGCTGGGTGGCTATGCCGCTATCTGCGGTATGGACCCGACCGATGTCTCGTGCGCCGACCGTGTGCTTGCGGCGATCTATCGTCATGGTCGCGTTTCGGTTGCAGACCTTTCCGTCGAGCTGGAGCTGCCCGAGGAGGATGTTCTCGAGGCTTGTGCCTTGCTTTTGGGCTGGGGTTCCATTGCGCCTTGGTACGAGGAAGGGGAGAAGCCTTCTCCCAGCTATTATCCGGTTAGGTACCAGACGCTGCCGCGCGATGCTGCAGGATATACCACCTTTGACGGCCGCAAGTTCGATCGAGAGCATGCGACTGCCGAGGGCGATGTGTGGGAGCTGCCGGTCACTGCTTCGGAGTTTCTTGAGCAGGAGCGTTCGCATACCTATCTGGGCCAGGGTTTTCTCAAGCGTGCCTTTATGCTGCTCGCGGGCATTCTCGTCAATATCCTGACGGGCTTTTTGCTGCTTATGAGCATCTACTCTATCGCCGGCGTATCGGTGCCGGTCGATAGCAATGTGATCGGTCAGGTCGAAGAAGGCTCGATAGCTGCCAAGGCGGGCATCGAGGCCGGCGACACGATTCTTAGTGTCGATGGCGTGTCCTGCTCTTCCTGGATGGACGTGTACGATGCGATCGGAGCGGCCGCCGGCAAGGACGATATCGCCATTGAGTACCAACGCGACGGTAAGAAACTTTCGACCTCGGTCGCGCTCAAGGAGGACGAACGTTTGGGCGTTTATGCCTCCACGCAAGTGGTCCATTTGGACCCCATTACGTCGGCGCGGCTGTCGTTCTCCTATGTTCAGCAGACTGCTGAGGGCGTGATGCGTCTGCTGCAGCCGCAGCATACGATGGAGATACTCGATCAGTCCAGCTCGATTGTTGGCATCAGCGTCATGTCTTCTCAGGCGGCGGCAGCCGGCCCCGCGACCTTCTTGACATTTGCCGCGCTCATCTCG
>ERZ1026943.1284-NODE-1284-length-10197-cov-6.498718_pt1 | contig 10197 bp, 11 predicted proteins | sample MGYA00519461_ERZ1026943 | MGnify/ENA primary metagenome ERZ1026943 (study PRJEB26926, sample SAMN06164617) | human gut metagenome | biome: ENVO:00009003; feature: ENVO:2100002; material: ENVO:00002003 | host: Homo sapiens | place: USA | collected 2012 ...
AAGAAACAAGGTCGGCTTGGTTGGCGCGGTCTATCTGTTCTTGGGTGTAATACATAAAATTTCAACTCCTTTCAGCGGTCTATATCATGCCGCTTGGTGCGGTTCTGTGTCTGCTCCGGCTGCTCGGCTTTCAGCGCAATATCCACGCATTTGCGTATCTTCTGAAGCTCGGCAACCTCGGCGCGGGCAGCTTTCAGTTTGGTGTAGTCGGTATCTCTCTGTGTCTTAATGTCAGAGTATTCCTGTTCCCATGCAGCAATAGGCAAGGTCTTTGTTTCTTTTGGCAGCTTGGCATGAAGATAGCGGTTTGCTGCGTCCCATAGGGCAAGCTCGGCGCGGTGGGCTTCCTCGTACTTATCGCGCTTGCTCGTCCAACCGTTTTTCAGATTTTTCAGTTGGTCGTGGACGGGTTTGTACTTGGTGTAATTCTTCCCGTACTCTATCAGCTTTTGCAGTTCTTTCATGCGTTGCTCGGCAGTTTTCATTCCCTCCCGGATTGAATAGGCTTCCTCACTGACAGAGGAAAGAGAAGCGTCCAATTCGTCGAGGGTGGAGATACCATGCTCGGAAAGATAGTTGACCGTCTGCGCTATGGTTTTCAATTCAGCGGCGGCGTGCTGTTGCTGCCAGCTCTGCGAATACTTCCGGCTCTTTTCCCTCTGAACGCTTAAATACTTCATCAACAGATTTGCAAGGTTGGGAGATTGCGGCGGCTGCTCCGGGGCGGTTTCCCGCGCTTTGAACAGGTCGGCAATCCATTCTTTGAGTTTCCCAATCTGCGCCCGGATTTCCCGGATAAGGCGGTTTGTCTTTTGAATACTGCGGTTCAGTTCGCCTTTCTCGGTGGCGATACCTTTCTTCTCCATCTGGCAAGCCGCCACGCCCATGTGGACGGTGGGTATCTCGTCAATGCCGCGCTCGGCGTTGCTGCGGTGGTCGATACGCTCCGGGCTTCCGTTCCTCTCCAAAAAGTCGTTGGTATAGTCAGCCCATGCCTTGCGCCACAAGAGGGTGTTGTCCTTGTCGTTCCAGCCTGTAAGGTCAATTTTGTGCGTCTTGTATCTGCCGCTTGGCAAGCGGATACGCTCGCCGTTTTCATCAAGGTCATATTCCTTTTTGGACTTCGCCGCCCATGTGCCGCGCTCGTCAAGGGGGCGCATGGTAAGCATAATATGACAATGGGGGTTGCCGCTGTTGGTGTCGTGGATAGCAAAATCCACACACATTCCTCTGGAAACAAATTGAGAGGAACAGTATTCCCGGACAAGCCGGATCTGTTCCTCTCTGGATAATTCTATGGGGAGCGCCGCGTCAATCTCTCTGGCAAGCTGGGCGTTCCCGGCTTTCTCGTAAAGCTCCACGCTGTTCCACAAGGTTGAACGGTCAGAGAATGAGGGTGGCGCGTGGGGCGGCAGCATGATCTCTGTATGGACAACGCCGCCTTTGCGGGTGTAGTCATGGGTCATTCCGTCCCATTCGTTTGTCAGCTTTTCGCCGCTTCGGTAGGCGGCTGCGGCAACGGCTGATTTGCCTTTTCCTCGGCTCACAATGCCGATGTTCCAATGGTAAATGGCTATGGGTATCACCTCCCGGATAGGATAATAAAACCCGCAAAAATGGTACAGACGCCAACGGCGGGTGTACTGTTTTTGTGGGTGTGCAGGGATAGCCGCGAAGCGGCGCAAGGGGTGCAGCCCCTTGTTGCGGCAAAGCCGCCAATCGGAGCGCGGGGAAAGTTCCCTGTGCGGAGATAAGCCCTCGGCAGAGCGCACACGCCCGTAAGGGTGTATAAGTGCGCCCTTTGTTCCAAAGGGATTTATTCGGCGTTCCCGCTTTCTGCTCGTTTTTTCAGATATTTCCGCGCTGGTTCACTCGTCAAGGCAAGCCGGAGAAGTGCTGTGGCTTCCTCGTCGGTCATGTTCTTTGCTTCCGGCACAATGCTTTCAAAGACCGCGCCCCGGACGATAAGGCGGTGGCTGCGCGTTCTGCGTTCCTCTTTGGATAGCTTCTGACGCAACATCTTTTCCCGGTTCTCAAACTGCCGGATTTTCTTCTTTCCGTCCTCAATCTCGGCTTGCAGCTCCTCGCGGGTTTTCTCTCTTGGCTTTGTCATGGGTGGTCGCTCCTTTCTGCCCGTCGGCATAGAAAAAGGACAGCCGATTTCTCGACTGTCCCTCTGTAATATTTTTTGTGCTTACTTCAATAATTTAATATCTACAAGTTGCTCTGCCCATATCGTTAAAATGGTTGCTGGCTCTCCCGTATACATTACCTCTACACGGTCGCCAAGCGAATAATCCCCGGCAGATTGTCCGTCTGGCAGGTCAATTCCATATACGCTGCTATATTCCGGGGCCTGTTCCTTATCCAAACGAACTCCTATGTGATTTGCGTATGGGTCGATTACAACAATTTCACCTGTGATGGTGTTGACAGAGCCGCTGTTTTGCTGTGCTTTTTCAACTAAGACTTGCAGGCATTTCGCATAATCCTCCATTGAAATATTTTCCGAACTGACCACGAAGGCAACGTCATTTTGCAGAAATTCAGCATAATAGCAATCTGTTCCATTTTCATTTGTGTAGTGGAAAACTGCAAGCTCCCTGCCATTGATTTCTGTAAATTGTAACTCGTCCGCACTTAAATCGAAAACATCTGAAGTGTGCTTAAACACTTTAGAAAGGACGATGTTTATGTCCTGCGTTCCACCAGAATTTCGGAACTCAATAAAATTCCCATCATAATAAATTCCACGATTATCTGTTTGGTAAATACCAAAATCATTGCTCTGGAGTGTAAGGTAGGGAAGCGTTTCTGTAATTGGGAGTGATACATCAAAATATCTGAGCAGTTCTTCATAAGACATTGCGGTATAATCATCTGCCATAAGAGCGATACTTCCACTCGTGGCATTGAGTTCCTTAATTTCATTGAGGTTAAGACTAATATCTTGCTCAGGATTGTCCGACTGATTATCCGGGTTTGTAATGATTGGCGGTTCATATTCTGGCTGCGGCGTAGTTTGACTTGGAAGTTTCCACAAAGTCGCAAATGATACTGCTAACACAATAGCGGCACAAGCTGCTAAAGATGTAAACTTTACCCACCCATGCTTTTTACAATGGTAGTTTGCGGCTTCCTCATAATACTTGTCGTTGACTTCGCTCATGGCTTCGGAAAACAATTTTGTGTTCATACGAATACCTCTCTTTCAATCAAATATTGCTTCATCTTCTGGCGGATTAGAGCAAGCCGGGCGGATACATTTTTTTCAGAGATACCTACGCGCTTTGCTATATCCGCGTAGGTATCTGCATACGCATAGCGGCGCATGAAGATAACGCGCTCTTTTACGGTCAGCGTATCCAAAAATGCTTCGATGATACGGGCTAACTCTCTGGCTTCAATTTCATCTTCCACGGTTTTTTGGTCTGCGATACAGCCCTCGATTTCCTCTAAGGCAATCGTATAGTGTCCGCTTCGTTTGGCTGCTTCCTTTCTCCAATAGATTTTGAGGGAAATGTTTCGCACGATTTTCACAATGTAACTAAGCAACGGGTTCGGGCGTACCGGGGGAATGGCGTTCCATGCGCCTAAGTAAGCGTCATTGACGCATTCCTCTGCGTCCTGTCGGCTGTTCACGATGTTATACGAGAGGTTGTGGCAGATTTTTCCGTATTTAATGTCCAGCTCCCGTATGGCTTGCTCGGAACGCTCAAAAAATAACTCAATAATTTTTTCATCATCAATCATTGCGCCACCTCCTTTCCGGCTTCACCTATATACTACGGTTTTCGCGGCAAATACTAAATGAAAGAGAAAAGTTTTTCAAAAAAATTATATCATACTTCGCGTGAGATTGCTCGCGGCAGCTTTCGCCGCTTCACTTGCTGCCCTCCGGCGTTCCTCGCTGTATGGGGCGGTCAGACGGAAAGAGAAGCGCCCCTTGCGGATTTCAAACTCCATGCAGCCCGTTTCGGGGTCTGCGTCGGTCTGGCGGCACTGGTCGGGGTGCTGTCCGGCGTAGGCGGCAAGCCGCTTCTTTAAGTCGGTGTTGTGGGTGCGGATATGGATAAGGGGGTCTTTCTCGTCAAACCAAATATCAGTGGTCTTTTCCTGCTTCGTAAGCCCTGTTCTCATAAACTCTCCTTTCTGCCCTCTGTCGCACAGGAGTGGCATTTTTCGGCTGTTTTCTCCGGCTCTTGACTTGGGGAAAACGGCGATTTTCAAACAGGAGCGCGCCGGACGATGTCTGCCCTGTCTGACGCGCTCCCATTCGATAAAATGCGTTTTTTCCGGCTCTACACAGGAATCAGCGAGCTTCGTCCCTCGTGACCGCTTTTTCTCTGTGCGGATGGAAGAATCGCCACAGATTATTACGCTGAATCACATCCTCATAGCTGCGGACTTTCCCGCGCAGCTCCGGACTTTCCCGCGCAGCTCCGTATTTTCACGCTCCAATTCTGCCGCACGGAGCTTGCTGTGGACAGACTTATAATCGGAAATCTCCTGCTTCAAACCGGCGATCTCCGCCTTGAGTTTTGAAATCAGTTTGTTTGCCGCATCCAACGCCTTTTGCAGTTTGGATTCCTTTTTCTCTGCTGTAACGTACTTCTTTGCCAGAGTGGAAAGTCGGTCAAAGTCCTCACGCTCCACGGCAACTTTGGATGAGAAGGGAATGGACGTTGCCACGATTTTTTCGATAGACCGCACATCGACCCGCTGGTTCTGGATTTTTTCAATTTTGCTCCCAAGCGTTGCTGCCAGTTTTTCCTGCTGACGGTTCTGCTCTGTGAATTCTGCCAGCCGCGCCTGTTCCTGCTGCACCTTGAACTGCGTCACCGTCAGATGTTCCTCGGAGCTGCCGCGTTCGCCTCGCTCCACATCGTCATACCCGGCGTCGCGCATATACCGGAAGAAATCGTCCTGCAAAACGCTGTAGGATTTTTTGAGAACGGACTTGCCCTTTGCACTCAAGACCGGCTCACCGTTCTCGTCCAGCGCGGGCTTGGAGTCCCACTTTTTACTCATGCTGACCTGCTGTATCGTTTCCTTGACTGTCCCAACCAGCGATTTATCCTTGCACCGCTTCGACCACAGAATTTTCTTCTCTACGACGGGGATATAGACCACATGAAGGTGATAATGGTACACGTCCTTGCCCAGCGCGTCGGACATGGCGCGGTTGCGCTCGTCGGCGTGCATGACCGCAGAGAGAATGTACTGCTCTCCGCCTACGATTTCTATTGCGGATTTGTATGCGTCGGTGTAGAATTGTTTTGCGAAGTCATAGCCGCCGTGATTATGAAAATAGGCGGTGTTTACGTCAAAGACCAGCTCGCCGTAGAGAAAGGCATCCTCTTTCAACCTACGGGTGGAGATTACGCCGTCCTCTTTCAGCTTTTGGAACATCTCGGCATAACTTCCCGTCGGTTCCTTGAAATGGACGTTGAGCCGCGTTCTTTCCGGGACAATATCCTGATTGACATAGGATCCCTTTTCCCGTTCGTTGTGCTGCTGCGCGTTGCCGATTCTGGCAGCGGTCAGCCTCATATTTCTTGCGTTGGTACGGTGAATACCGTCGCCTCTTGCCATAGGCAGTTTACCTCCTGATTTCAGATTGTGCAGGACGGGTAGCTTTCGGGGAGGCACTTCTGCGGAAGTGTAATAACCCACTATGATACTTTCATCCTGCGGCTGCAAAGTATCGTGGGCTCTCCGAGGGGGAACGGGGAATGCGGCTTCTGCGGAAGCCTCTGCCGTGGCTTGCAAGTAGTCCCCACTTTGCAAAATCCACGGCGTGACCGCCAGCCTTTCAGCAATCGAATTTGCTTCAACGCTGCCGCCCACAGGCAGAGAAGATTTGGGAAATCCTCTCTGCCATCCATCTCAAAATCTGCGGGTTTTTCGATGGGGACGGGGAACGCGAGGGGATAACAACCAATGCTTTACCTTGTCTGCCAGCAACAGGAGCGTGGCACGCTCCTGTCACAGTTCCCAAGGAGGAGTAGTCCATCGGTAGCTCTGCGGCACTCCACGCCGGTCAAGATACTCCTGCCGCGCCTGCTCCCGTTCTTCTTCGTTGGGAGCGGTTTTGTACCGGGAATAGAGCTGCCGGTTCAGCATGGCGTCGAGCTTTTGCTCCAAGCCCTGCCGGATTTCTTCTTCAAAATCATCCTCGCCCCGCAGATGGTACATGGCGAGGTCGATGAACAGATCATAGGGGATTTGTACGCTTTTCATTTTCCTATCCTTTCCTATCCGCGACGGTCGCAACGATTGCGACGGTTGCTTTGATGGCATCATTTCCACCGTCGCGACCGTCGCAGCCGTCGCGCTGTCCTCAGTCGATTACTTCGTACTCAACATTGCCGATTACCATATAGGTGAGCTTCACCTGCCGTCCGGAGTGTTTGGCCCTGTTCTCATACCTCACATGGTACTCGTCCAGCAGCCTGCCGGATTTAACGTTCAGGTATTTGGTGAGAGCGTTTGCTGCCATGCCTGTGTTGACCGTCTCCGCAAGCTCGGTCGGACTGCCTGTCCATTCTCTGCTTTCGGAGGAAACAAGCTGGGAAACCGTATCCAATACCGGGTCGGGCGGCTCCTGATACGGTTCGTTCTCTGTCCGTTCAAGGCTCCATATCTGCGTGTCGGCATCTTTTTTCAGATATAGAATCTGATCCTGTTGATCTCGCCCCACGGCATCGACCGTGGCCTCCAATGCTGTCCGTTTCTTCTTCTGCATCAGGAGTGCTCCGTCTGCACAACCGAGAAGTCCTGTTGTGCCGGAGATCGTTTCAAAGCTGTCCCCGGCTGGCTGTTTTCTTGTGTGATGGACGGTAACGATGCAAATGCTGTGCCTGTCTGCAAAACGCTTGAGTTTGCCGATGATCTCATAGTCGCTGGCGTAGCTGTAAGCCTCACCTCCGGCTTCCCGAATCTTCTGCATGGTGTCAATGATAACCAGCTTCGTGTCGGGGTGTTCCTTTATGAAATTCTCAAGCTGCTCGTCAAGACCGTTTCCGATTTTGTTTGCTGCCGTTGCAAAATGCAGGCTGGCGGTATCCGCCACGCCGTACATCATAAACATCCGGCTCTGGATTCTCTGGAAATCATCCTCCAGTGCAAGGTACAGAACCGTACCCTGATGGACTTCATAGCCCCACAGCCTTTGCCCTGTGCTGACATGGTAGGCAAGCTGCGCTACCAGAAATGATTTTCCGATTTTGGGCGCTCCTGCGAGGATATACGCTCCCGCGTAGAGCAAGCCGTCGATGATGGGCGGCCTGCTCTTGTAGGCGGTCTGATACAGCTCTGTCATGGAAACGGTATGAAGATAATGAGGGTCTTTCATGCGTCGGATTTTCTCACGCATTTCCTCAATATTTTTCTCCAGGGGATTGCTTTCGCAGGTTTCATGTGGTATGCTCTGGTTAGTTGAATCGTGAGGCGGCTGCCCTCCATCTGCGCCAACAGATGGGATGAGGGCGGTCGTTTTCTCATTTCCCGTCATTTCGCTCACCTCCGGGAATCTGGAAGCCGTAGAACTTCTGCTTGAAATACTGGGCGGGGCATTTTCCGGCTACGGTCAGATAGCCCTGGGATTTCAGCTCTCTGTTCATTTCCCGGACAATCTGATACGCCTTGCTGCGGCTGATTCCCATGATCTCCGCCACCTCTGACGCTGTGATAAACTGTGCTCTCATAGTACCTCCTGTTTCAATGTGATTTTCCTCAGTCTGCGCATCTTTTGTTCACGCTCCTTTCCCCAGTCTCTCTGAAATACGCATCCTGAGTACATATTTTATTATACGCACACAAGATGCATCTGTCAAGCCTTTAGAAAATAAAAATATGTACTTGCAATTCGCTTTATTCTGTGATATGATATGGACGAGGTGAATCAGACATGGACAATTTCGATTATCCCGCCATTGGGCAGAGAATCAAGCAGCTCCGAAAACGCAAAGGGCTGAACCAGACCGAGCTGGCACAAATGCTGAAAAAATCCCTCCGCACCGTACAGAAGTACGAAACCGGAGAGATTGAAGTGTCGATTGCCGTTGTCAATCAGATCGCAGACCTGCTGGACACGACCTCAACCTATATTCTTGGGTATGAATCCAGCACGACACAGATCAGGACGCTTGCCGACGTGATGGACTTCCTCTTTAAGCTGGAAACGGTAGAGGGCATCGACTTCAAGATCAATGTGCAGAAGCCGCCCCGCAGCAAGCAATGGGAGTGCTCGGTTTCCTTTGATGGAAAGAGCACGGCGGAGTTCAATGCGGATATGTGCCTCTTTCTTGAACAGTGGGAGGACGAGCGCAGCGAGCTTCGCGCCTATAACTCCACGCAGGCAGCATATAAGCGCTGGAAGGAGCAGACTTTGGCATATTACGCCGCGAACGCAGTCAAATGCACAGAGCCGGAGGAGCTTGACCGCGATGAGCGAATCGCAAAGCGGACGGAGTTTCTGGAAAAGGAATACGGTAAAAGCGAGAGTAACGAGTGAATAACCTGATCAAAGCCTGATTCTTGAGGGAAGGAGGTAAAAATGTCAGTAACAAAAGACGGCGACACCGGTCGCTGGATGTCCCAGATCCGCGTGACGGACTGGACGGGCAAGACCATCCACAAGAAGAAGCGTGGCTTTGCCACCAAGAAGGAAGCCCTGCAATGGGAACGTGACTTTATCAGCCAATCCACGGGCAGCCTCGGCATGACCTTCGGTGACTTCATCTCTCTGTATGTCAAGGATATGGAGCACCGCCTCAAGCCCTCAACCGTTGCCAGCAAGAAATGGCTGATCGACCTGAAGGTAACGCCTTTCTTCAAGAAAATCCCGCTGAACGAGATCAAGCCCACTCACGTGCGCCAATGGCAGAACTCCCTGACCAGCTATCGGGATGAAAATGGCAAGCCTTACGCCCAGACCTATCTCAAATGCATCAATAACCAGCTCACGGCGATTTTCAACTACGCAGTCAAATACTATGGCTTGAAAGAAAACCCCTGCCACAAGGCGGGGAGCATGGGCAAGAAGCACGCCGATGAGATGCTGTTCTGGACAAAGCAGGAGTTTCAAACCTTCATTGAGGTCATGAAAGACCGGTCTGCCAGCTACACGGTATTTATGACCATGTACTACACGGGGATTCGGGAGGGAGAGCTGCTGGCACTCACACCGTCGGACATCGACTTCGAGAAGAAGACCCTGACGGTGAACAAGAGCTATCAGCGCCTCGGCAAAGAGGATATTATCACCACTCCGAAAACACCGAAAAGCATCCGTACTATCCCTATTCCCGACGGCCTTTGCAACTGTTTGCAGGAGTATATGTCCCATTGCTACGGGCTGCAAAAGGACGACAGGCTCTTTCCCTACACCAAGAGCTTTCTATACCACGAAATGGAGTATGGCTGCAAGGCTTCGGGCGTGAAGCGGATACGGGTGCATGACATTCGACACAGCCACGCCAGCCTGCTGGTGGAGATGGGCTTCTCTCCGCTGCTGATCGCGGAGCGGCTCGGACATGAAAAGGTACAGACAACGATGGACACGTACAGTCACCTGTACCCCAACAAGCAGGTGGAGGTAGCCAGACAGCTTGACGGCATTATGCCGTGAGCCTCTGGCTACAAAAATCGCTGTAAATGTAGCCAATTTGTAGCCGCTAAAAAAGAAAAATCCTGAAAAACGCTGTATTACCAACGCTTTTCAGGATTCAGAAAACACTAAATATTTATTCCCACTCGCCAAGTGGAAACGCGCTCTAAGCTTTTTTGTATAGACCGTTTGATTCCATTTGGCTTTATTTGATACCAATTATCCCAATCCTATGGGGTATCCGACTTTCTGCTATCAAAAAGCTATCAGGGGATGCTATCAATAGCGGAGGCAGGCAATTTTGGGATATTCGTATTACATTATTCCTTTGGATAGCCGCACGTTACTTTTCTGTAGCAGGTTCCGGAGTCCTATGAAGAGACAACTGCCCCTTTCCATTGTCGAGAATCAAGTATCCAGGCCTTTCTTTGAACACGACTCCATTACTGATCATATACTTCTTTTCAAGTGAAATATAATTCGGTATGGGAGTGGGTTGAATAATTCGACAAAGGCAATCACCCGCTTCTGTAAGCATAACGTTGCCTATAGGTACTGTCTCTTATACACATCTGACGCTGCCG
>ERZ1026943.1296-NODE-1296-length-10157-cov-6.535439_pt1 | contig 10157 bp, 6 predicted proteins | sample MGYA00519461_ERZ1026943 | MGnify/ENA primary metagenome ERZ1026943 (study PRJEB26926, sample SAMN06164617) | human gut metagenome | biome: ENVO:00009003; feature: ENVO:2100002; material: ENVO:00002003 | host: Homo sapiens | place: USA | collected 2012 ...
CATCTCCTTGTCCATCAGGGTCAGGCCCTGCATCTGGCCGGAAAATCCGATACCGGCGACTTCCCCGCCCCGGCCGCTTTTCGCTACGGCCTGTCTGACAGCGGCGTCACAAGCCTCCCACCAGGCCTGCGGATCCTGCTCCACCCAGCTTGGGCGGGGTGTGATCAGGTCACATTCCCCATAGCCCTTGCCCAGCAAGGCGCCGGAGGCGTCCATCACAACAGCCTTCACGCCGCTGGTGCCCGCGTCAATTCCCAGAAAGCAGCTCATTTCAATTCCTCCCCGCGGCTTTTATTTGCAAAGCTCGAATTGCTCCCTCATCACCTGCTCGGTGTAGCCGTAGGCGTCCTTCTCGCCCCAGGCGACGGCCGTTTGAAGCGCGTCAGGAGCCATTTTATCGATGGCGTCCGGATCGGTGATGCCGGCCTCCGCCAAGGTGGTGGGCGTACCGATCTTCTTGAACCAGGCCTCCAGGGCGTCGATGCCAGCTTGAGCCGCTTTTCTATCGTCTTTCTCCTCGATTTTAAAGACCTCTCTGGCGAAATCCGCGTATTTCTTGGCGCGCTCCTTTAGGTAATAGCGCATCGTGGCCAAAATTGTGACGGACATGGCCGCGCCGTGGGGGGTGTCGTAAAAATTGGATAGAGAATGCCCTAAAATATGAATGTTGGAGTTGGGCAGTCCCATACCGCAGTCATAGAAGCCGTTCCAGGCAAAGGCCGCCTGCCACATCATCAGGCCTCTGGCCTCCGGGTCTTGGGGGTCCTTCAGCAGGCGGTCCATACAGTCCATAATGGAACGGATGCCGCCCTGGCAGAAATGATCCTGATAGGGAGCGAAGGGCAGAGTGTGGCCCAGATAGTGCTCCAGCAGGTGGGAAACAATATCCGCCGCGGAATAGGCGGTCTGCTTGATCGGGATGGTATAGGTCAGCTCCGGGTCCAGAATAGAAACCACCGGCTTCATGACCGGGTTGACGAAGCCATCCTTTCTGCCCAGGGCCTCGTTGGTGATTACGGCGGTGCCGTTCAGCTCAGACGAGGTGGCGGGAATCGTCACTACGGTGATGACCGGGATGGTTTTCTCAATTACCGCCTTACCCAGGGGGAAATCCCAGGGGTCGCCGTCATACAGGGCGCCTACGCCGATGAATTTGGCTTCGTCCATAGCGGAGCCTCCGCCCAGCGCGATAATCACATCTGGCTTTTCCTTTTTGCAAAGGGCAATGGCCGGGGCGGCGTGCTCGGCGGTTGGATTGCTCTTCACGCCGAAATGGTACAAAAGCTCCACGCCCTCGCCCTTCAGCGCCTCACCCGCCTTGTTCAGCCGTGCGGCAAGGCCGTGCATCGTGGCTTCATCGCCGTAATCAAAGCGATACATTCCGGTAATAACGACATACTTAGTGCCAAAGCTTTTGGCTTCGTCCGCCACCGCTTTGGCATCGCGCTCCAGACTGCCCAAATCGGTGTGCAGGCTGACGACCTGCAGCTCCGCTTCTTTGACCAAAGCGTGCCAGTCGAGATTGCCGCCCTTGCCCACGGGCATACCCGCCGCCTTGGTCAGCAGCCGCACCATAAAGCCGATGGGGTGGATCATAAACCCGCACAGCTCAATGCCGTCATAGCCTGCGGCTTTCATGGCGGCCAGCGTCTGCCGTGCCTCGTTTTCGTTGCTTAAAACGGTTCCCAGCATAAATTGCTGGACTGCCTTTGTGGGCATGGTTCAGCCCTCCATCTTGATGATCTTTCCCGTTGTGATGCCGTTTTCGTTGAAGCTGTCCACGCAGACATAATAGGTCTGCCCGGCCATCAGCGTGGAAAGCGTGACCTCATCGGCATCATAGACAAGCCAGCTCTGGTACAGCTTATCCGGTGCAATGCCGTAGCGCACATTGCACCCCTGCGCGTTCTCGATGTGCTGCCAGCTGATTTTGCCGTCCAGCGCATCCACGCGCACGGCTTTGGCGTTGGCTTGGGCAGGGCGGTCGCCCTCGACGTTGCCGAACACCCGCAGCCCGCTTACACGCAGCGTCTGGCCGTAGGGGAGGGCACCGCCCGTCACGCGAATATACCGCGCACGGATACCGCTGGCATACTCATAATAGCCGCTGGAGCATTCGCGGGCGACATCCTCGCGCAGCGTCCAGGTCTCGCCGTCAAGACTGGTTTCCACGGTATAGCAAGAAATCTGCAGGCGCGTCTCGATATGCCGCGTTTTGCGGTCATCGCCGTAGCTGTCGGCAGGGAAGTCCACGACGAGTTTTTCATCGGCCATGTTGACCTGAATCGCGCGGACATCATAATCACGGCCCAAATCCACACACAGCCATTCGCCGGGCTGGTCGCTGCCCGCGCTCCACCAGCGGCGGCAGTCCTCGTCCACGGTATTCACCGGGTCGCTGCCCTCAGCGGTGGAGGATGCCGTCACGGCCTTGCGGTAGCTTAACAGCATCCACTTGGGCTGCTGGCTGGCGGCGTCGAATTTGCCTGCCGGAATTTCGTGCGGGTAGTCGGCAAAATTCTGGTTGCAGAACAGCACGCCGTCCTTGTCAAACCCGGCAGGGAACAGCCCCACGCGGCGCTCAAAGTCGTGGTTGACCGAAATGCGCATCGTGGATGCGTGCCAGTAGTTGCCGTATTTGTCGGCAATCGTGCTGCCGTGGCCTGCGCCGGTCATAAACCCGCCCGGCTTGGAGGAAAACGGGTTGGACGCTTGCAGCGTGAACGGTCCCAGCGGGGACTTGGAGGTGTACACACCATCGGCGTAGGTGTTGTACTGGGTGCCGGGGCAGGCGTATTGCAGATAATACGTACCGTTGTGCTTTGTCATAAACGCGCCCTCAATGTAGGGCTTGCCGACGGCGTTGAACATAGCGGTCAGCGCCTCGGCGTTCAGCCCCGGCATCTGCGTCATCTGGGGCGGCAGCTCCAGCTTGCCGGTTGCCTCGTTATAGAAAGGCTTCATGGCTTTGTAAAGCACGCTTGCCTCTTTATCCACAATCCCGTTGTTACCGGGGCGCTCATAGCCCAGTTCTTCTTCGCGCCCGAAAATCAGTTCTTTCTTTTCTCCGATGGGCGTCATGGTATCGGGGTCAAGCTCCACGCCCCAGATGGGCGAGGTGTTGGAGCAGCCCCAGTAAAAATATACACGCCCGTCATCATCGCAGAACATATCGGGATCCCAAAAGGCGAACGGGGCGCTGACCTCGGTAAACGGCTCGATCAGTGGGGCGGCGGTGCGCAGAATAGGACAGTTGCGCCCCTTGCGGCTGGCAGAAAAATACAGGTAGTCGCCGACTTGGCGCACATCGGGTGCGTAGTCGTAAATCAGCAGATCGGGGTCGGCGTGGAAATCCCAATGCAGCAGATCGTCCGAGTACCAGAACCCTGCCGACATAGAAACAAACAGGTAGTATTTGCCCTTGAAGTACACCAGCGTCGGGTCGGCGCCTTCGCGGAAGCCCGCGGCGCGCTCACCCTCCTTCATGTGCTGGTAGCGGTAGCCCAGATCCAAGGGGTTGCAGTAGGTTTTCACTGTATTACACATCCTTTTTGATGCCCTGCAAAACGCGGTTCAGCTGCTTGATGCTCTCGGCATCTGCGCCGGCCTGCTTGAGCATTCCCTCCACGGTCATGCGCTGCATGGCGCGCTCCATCATGGCAACCAGCGCCGGGTTATCCTTGACGGCGGCAGCTACATCACCGCGGGCGGCAGCCGCCTTGTCGGTGATGGCTTTCAAGACAGGCCCCACCTTGGCGTCCGCCATGGCAGCGGCCATATTGTCCTTGACGCTCCAGCAGGTTTCGTCCAGCTCGCCGTCAAACCAGTTGTTCACGACCTGACGGTTGGACATCGCGTAGGCGGGGTTCGGCTCTGTAGCCTTGTTGACCAGAATCACGCTGGAATATGCCCCCGCGCGGGCCTCAATGCTGTGCTTGCCGGTGATGGGCACATTGAAAACAAACACTTTGTCGCCTTTTTTTGTTTCGACAAGGTGCCCGTCCTTGTACAGAGAAACCTCCGGCAGGTTGGAGTATACTCTGACCTCGGTCACATCCTCTGTGCGGTCCACATAGCGGCTGCCGCAGGTATGTACAAAGGGCTGCTTGCTCCAGTAGGCCTTGTACAGGTAGAAGGCGTCCTTCTTGATTTTGCGGTCAAAGGTGACAAGTCCTTTCTGGTTCTCGCCGTTTTTGCCGCCCTCATCGCGGCCATCGGCAGCAAAGTCGAACATATTCCAGACATGGGTCGCCCACAGCCACGGGCGGTCGGCAATCATTTTTGCCATGTGCTCGTGGTAGACGCACTGGTAGGTTTCGGTATAGTCACCCTTTTCGGGGTGGGCGCTCTGGTAGGCGGGGTTTGCGTCCGCGCCGTACTCCGAAAAACCGATGCAGCGGTCGGGATATTTGGCGTGGTAGGTATCAAAAAAGTCGTCGTTCTGGTCCAGTTCACCCAGATACCAGCCAAAATACAGGTTGTAGCTGTTCACATCGGGGATTTCCAGAATCGGGCTGGTAATCTCCAGCATAAAGACATTCGCCATCGTGGTCGGGCGGGTCGGGTCGAGCTTGTGCGCCAAATCATTCAGGGCGCGGTGGTTTTCCAGCAGCTCCTCATTGACAGGCGATGCGGCAGTAATTTCGTTGGACAGCCCCCAAACGGCAATACAGGGATGGTTGTAGTTCTGAACAATCAGTTCTTCCATCTGGGTCAGCGTGTTGGCGCGCCCGTTGTGCATATGCATCGTGATGTAGGGGATCTCGGCCCAGATGACAAGACCCTTTTCGTCGCACAGGTCATAGAATGCCTGCGCGTGCTGGTAGTGGGCAAGGCGGATGGTGTTGGCGCCCATCTCCAGAATCAGCGCCATATCCTCTTCCATCATCTCTTTGGTGATGGCTACACCCGCACCCTTGCGGTCCTGATGGCGGGAGACACCGCGCAGGGGATAGGGGTGGCCGTTCAAAATGAAGCCCTTTTGCGGGTCAATCTCAAACTTGCGGCAGCCGAAGCGGGTGGTCTCGGTCTCGCCATTGTCCAGCCGCGCAGTTACGGTGTAGAGATACGGGTCATCAAGACCGTCCCACAGGCGGGCGTGCTCCAGCGTGAACACGGCTCTGGCGGTGCCGTCCTTGACGGCGGCGCTCGTCTGCTGGCCGTCAAGCGTGAAGTTGACACTCTGCGCGCCGACAACGAACGCCTCAACAGTCACCTCACAGCGGCGCTCGTCAAGGTCAGTCACAGCAGGCGTGACCTTGACGGGCACAGCGCCGTTTTCGGCAAGGGCAAAGTGTGCAGCGGGCACAACATGCAGCGTTACATCGCGGTAAATGCCGCCGTAGAAGGTGAAGTCGGCCTTCTGGGGGTAGACGGTGTCGTTGTCGCTGTTGTCAACAGAAACAATCAACTCATTTGTACCATCGTGCAGGGCATCGGTGATGTCCACACGGAAGGTGGAGTAGCCGCCCTTGTGCTCGGCCACTTTCTCCCCGTTCAGACTGACAACTGCAGTCATAGCAACGCCGTCAAACTGCAAAACCGCGCGGTCGCCATCGGACAGCTCCGGTTTCTCCAGTTTACGGGTGTAACTGCAGGTGCCGCGGTAGTAGTCATTGCCGCCGTCCTGACCGTCTACAGCGTTCCAAGTGTGGGGAAGGGTGACCGGTTCGTCATGACCTTCCTTGGTAAAAGTCCAACCGGTGTTCAACAGAATTGCTTTGCTCATAGAATGACTCCTTATGGGTGGTTTTAACTTCAAAGAACCGAAAAGGCTGCAAACCCTTTCGGCTTTGGTTAATGGGCTTACTGAAGCTGTTTTTTATAGAACTCAGACTGCGCAGCAGCCTTTTTCTCGGCAATGCGCTTTTGGACGTTGACCATTTCCTCCTTGGTCATCGGGCATTCGCGCATGGCAACCAGCGTAATGACCCAGCCGATGAGGGGCAGACCGAACTTTAGGCTCAGCGTCATCCAGAAAATCGCGCTTGTGCAAGGGTCGGTGGGCTGAGGCATCGTGGTGGTGTAGCCCAGCAGTGCAACAGCGCCGGTAGCAATTACAGCGGCAAAGGAGGTGATGAGCTTATCGACCAGGCTGTAGGTGCCGGAGACAACAGCAGGAACATAACACCCGCTGCGGTCCAGCTCAAAGTCAATGGCATCCGCCATATACGAGGTGTTGGAGGTGGTGATGCACATATTGGAACCGTTCTGCAAAAGGGTCAGCACCACATAGAGAATCATGGAGGGGCTGCCCATAACGCCGATCTGCGTGGGGTCGCCAAAGATAAAGAACAGAACCAGCACGGCGGTGATGGTCATACTGACATAGGTCCAAGTGACGATGCCGTTTTTGCTGCCGTGCTTGCCGACATACTTGGCACCGAATGCCGCAAAGAAGATGGAGGGAACCATGCTGATGACGGTCAGAATGGTGGCCAGACCCATATTGCCGATCAAAATACCGTTGAACAGCGTGTTGATGATGGCTTGGCTGGCCACCTGCTGTGCCAGCTTGTCAGAAGCGTTGGAGGCAATGTAGCACTGCAGGGGCTTGTTGTGCTTGAGAACCTCGACAATGTCGGACATTTTCAGCGGTTCGGACTTTTTGGTGCCGACAAAGGTTTCCGGCTTATCGTAGGCAGAAACGCCCAGACAGACCAAAGCGGTGCCGATACCCGCGGCAAGCAGCGTCATATTGCAGGCAGCGGACAGGAAGGCCTGGTTGTAGGTGCCGCCGCATTTGGGCAGCAGCACAACATTGAAAATCATCGACATTGCCATCGGCACCAGGTAGTTGAAGGCGGTTGTCCATACGCCGATGGTCGGGCGCTGGCGCGGATCATTCGTCATGATGGCGGGAATGGTCTGCGCAGTCATGTTGGTGATGGTGTAGCCGATGATGTAGACAATGTACAGCAGGGCAAACACCGGCAGGCCCAGACCCTTGGACGAGAAGCCGGTGAACATTCCGTACAGGGCGAGCGCCTCAATCAGATAGCCCGCAACCAGCAAAATGCGTAGTTTGCCGAACTTGGTGTTGACGCGGTCATAGACAAAGGCAAGCAGGGGATCGGTGATGCCGTCCAGAATACGGGAGCAGGTCAGAATAATGCCAACGGCAGCGGTCGTGATGCCGTAGCCGATGCTGGCGGAATAACTCGCCATGCCGATGAGGGAATAGACGCTCATACCGACAAGACCGTTGCAGGCATAGCAGATGATTTGCCAAAGCTTGGCGCGGCGGTATTGTACGCCGTCAACTTCTGAAGCAGTGGGTTTCTTTTTGAACATTTTGTTTTCCTCCTAAAAATTCCGCAGTGATTTTTCTCACTGACACCACTATACCAGAAGCAAAACGGCAGCAGGGGATAAAAATCAGCAGATGAGAAACAAAAATTCACGCATTATTTCAAATAACACGGAATATTGTCCTGCTTTGCTAAATAATGCCCTCATGGCTTGCGCTTGTTATGTTATGATACAGGTACAGAAGTTTCTTGATTGGCTTTAGACAGCACAGGTAAGGAGAAAATTATGCAGAAATTTGAAAAAGGTTTCTTTGTCGGCGCGGCCACTGCTGCCCATCAGGTCGAGGGTAACAATATCCATTCCGACTACTGGGCGCAGGAGCAGCTGCCCCACACCAGCTTTACCGAGCCGAGCGGCATTGCCTGCGACCATTATAATAAGTATGAGGAAGACATTAAACTGCTGGCCGATGCGGGCCTGAACGCCTACCGCTTCTCCATCGAGTGGGCGCGCATCGAGCCGGAGGAGGGCAAGTTTGACCCTGCCGAGATCGAGCATTACCACAAGGTCATTGCCTGCTGTAAGGCGCACGGTGTGGAACCCGTTGTGACGCTGCTGCATTTCACCAGCCCCAAATGGCTGATTGCCAAGGGCGGCTGGGAGGCTGAAAGCACGGTCGAATATTTCAAGCGCTATGTCAGCTATGTGATGGAGCAGTTGGGCAGTGAGCTCCACATCGTCTGCACCATCAATGAGGCGAATATGGGTCTGCAGCTGGCGGCTATCTCCAAGCGGTTCCGCCTGATGGCAGAGCAGGCCGCCAAGGCTGCTGCCAATGCAGGCAAATCCGCCGAGGGCAGCGTGCAGGTGGGCATGAACTTCCAGAAGATGATGGAGAACATGAAGTACGCTGCCGCTGAAAACGCCGCTGTGTTCGGTACGCCGCAGCCGAAAATTTTCGTCAGCGAGCGCACGCCGGAGGGCGATCTGCTGGTTCTGCGCGCTCACGCCGCCGCGCGGGAGGCCATCAAGACAATCTGTCCTGAGGTTAAGGTCGGTCTGACCCTCTCGCTGCATGACCTGCAGGCCCAGCCGGGCGGTGAAGCCTTTGCCGCTGCTGCGTGGGAGGAAGAGTTCACCCACTATCTTCCTTATATTAAGGAGGATGACTTCCTCGGCGTGCAGAACTACACTCGCACGCTGTACGGTGCGCATGGGCAGTTGCCCGCACCGCAGGGGGCCGAGCTGACCCAGATGGACTACGAGTTTTATCCGCAGGCACTGGAAAATGTAATCCGCAAGGTGGCGCAGGATTTCCACGGTGATCTGATCGTGACCGAAAACGGCATTGCCACCGCCGATGATACCCGCCGCGTGGCGTTTATCGAGGCCGCATTGGCTGGTGTGCAAAACTGCATCGCTGATGGTATTCCGGTCAAGGGATACTTCCACTGGAGCCTGATGGATAACTTTGAGTGGCAGAAGGGCTATGCTATGAACTTTGGCCTGATTGCCGTAAACCGCGAAACGATGGGGCGCACCCCGAAGCCCAGCCTTGCGGCGCTGGGCGGATACGCCAACGCATAAAAATATCAGTGGTTGTCTGTACGGCAGCCACTTTTTTTGGTATACTGGCATAAAATGAGGGTGATTCGATGGATGTTTTTCAAAATATGGAGCTGTTTTCTGAGCTGATCCAGTGCGGCGGCAACATTTATACATGGTGCTATAATGCCGATGGCAGTCTGCTGCAGAGCAACTGCCCGGAGGCGGGGTTCCTCTCCGGCGCATTTGAGATATTCGGCTGCAAGAAAAAAATGCTGGACTACGGCAGCCAGCACACAACGCCAGTCACGCTCGGCACGGCCATTGGCATGACATGGGCAGCTGCCTTTGAAAAGGACGGCAGTGTGCTGAAACGCGCCTGGGTCATCGGGCCGGTGTTTTATCAGGATGTTTCGCTGCGCGGGATTGAGCAGGGGCTGCAATACTATAACCGTCTGGAAACGAGCGTGGCATGGACCATGCAGCTGTACGAGGCGTTGAAAACCGTCCCTGTGCTGCAATGCACGGTCTTGCACCGCTACGCGCTGATGATGCACTATTGTCTGACCGGCAACCACCTTGCGATCAGCGACATCAACAGCGAGTGTTTGGCGCAGGTGCGCAATACAGTGCAGCAGCCCGCTCATGATCGCCACAAGGTCTGGATGGCAGAGCAGGGACTTCTGCAGATGGTGCGCACCGGTGACTTGAACTACAGGCAGGCCCTTTCCGCCAGTATGGGAATCAGCGCGGGTGTGCCGGTGCGCAGCGATGACGCTTTGCGCCAGAGCAAGACCAACATCATCGTGTTTACCTCGCTGGTATGCCGTGCCGCCATCGAGGGCGGGCTTTCGCCGGAGGAAGCCTACGCGCTGGGGGACAGCTACATCCAATCCGCTGAAAATGCAAAAACATTGGATGATCTTGAACCGCTCGGCCTTATGATGTATGACGACTTTGTCCGGCGCGTGCATAAATGCCGCACCAACCCGCATCTCAGCCAGCAGGTGCAAAAGTGCGTGGACTATATTGAGATGAATCTCGATAAAAAAATACGTGCTGCAGATATTGCAGCGCTGGTGGGCTATACGGAATATTATATGACCCACAAATTCAAGGAAGAAACGGGCTTGAGCGTGACAGATTACATAAAATTTGCCAAGATTGAGCGCGCCAAGGTTTTGCTGAAAAGCACCAACCAGACCGTGCAGGACATTGCCGCTGCACTTTCTTTTAGCACACGCAACTATTTCAGCCGGATTTTTCAGGAAGTCACTGGCCAAACCCCAATGGAGTACCGTGAAAAGTAAAGGCAATACCGCATAATTCTAAGTGCCGATACGGCGAGCGAGGTGCGGCAG
>ERZ1026943.1297-NODE-1297-length-10155-cov-3.617624_pt1 | contig 10155 bp, 7 predicted proteins | sample MGYA00519461_ERZ1026943 | MGnify/ENA primary metagenome ERZ1026943 (study PRJEB26926, sample SAMN06164617) | human gut metagenome | biome: ENVO:00009003; feature: ENVO:2100002; material: ENVO:00002003 | host: Homo sapiens | place: USA | collected 2012 ...
CTGTCTACGCTGTCGGCAGAGCTTTCTGTCTGCACAGGTGAATCATTCGAGCCGTTCTGCTCGGAACAGCCGGAAACAAGCAGCATAGCAGCTGTACAAATCAAAGCCGTTATCTTCTTGTTCATAGTTACTCCTTTCATTCAGCCTGCCATCTTTCAAGGCAGATGTCCTTACTTGAAAATGCAAAATATACATTGTGAATTCCTGTTATTTTTGTGGGAAGAACCACAGGGATTTTATCAAATCCATCATTTGCGAGTTTGATCACTCCCAACGGTTCGGCATTTCTGTCATCAAGACGAATCTCGATAACACCCGTGCCCTTTGCGGTAACGAGCAGCTTTTCTGTGCCCTTGCCGAAATCCACGCCCTTTATGTAAGTCCATGCACCCTCTGACAGCGACTTCACAGCCATTTTGCCGGTGGATATCTGTTCGTACCACATATCTGCGCAGGTGAACATCTCCGCACCGCTGTGAGCTTTATACGGGTCGAGCGGCTGAGTCTGCGTAACGCCTTCGCGTGTTGCCTTTGTGACAGGGAATTCCGTATCCGTGTAAGGCAGCAGATCCACGCACATACAGCGGAACCCTCCCTTTGTTTTCGTACGCTCCTGAATGTGAAGTGTGTGGTGAAGAATGTACTTTGTTCCCTTATATTCGATAAGGTGGGTGTGATTGTTGCACCAGTCCATTCCGGAATCACCGGCGTTTAGGAAGAATCCGCCCTTGAACTGCCAGCTTTCCGGGTCAAGGGGAGTTTTGCTCGTCATACAGCCCATGCTGCATGTTCCCGGCGCCGGAATGTCCGTTCTGTTCCAGTTTTCTCTTGACTGCCAGTCCGTGCTGTATGTGTAGATAAAAGTTCCGTTTTCGTAGTTCAGCTCGCTTGCCTCGAAGAAATACGGAGCGTCTATCGGAACAAAATCGCTGTCAAACGAAAGCATATCCTTTCCCAACCGCACTATCTTAGGTATGTTTGTGTGCAGCGTATTACCGTCAGGTGGGGTACCTCCGCCGAACGCAAGCCAGCCTGTGCCGTTTTCGTCGATGCATACTCCCGGGTCAAAGGGCGCAGGACAGTTTTCAAGCCCCGGCATATTCTGATAGATTAGCGGCTTTCCGAGAGGGTCGCTCCACGGTCCGAGAGGGTGTTCCGCCGTAAGCACTCCTACACCGCAGCCGCTGTTCGAAAAGTAAAGGTAAAAATGAGTTTTTCCGTCCGCCTCAACTCTGGAAGTTACGGACGGCGCCCATGAATTCACTATCCAAGGCGCAATTTTTGCGACGTCTATGAAGCCATGGTATTCCCAGTTCACCATATCGTCAGTTGACAGCATAACGATGGATTTTATGTGAGCATAGCCGTTCTTTCCGTCATCGCCGACTGCCTCGTATTCCTGATGGTCGTTAGTGCCGTAAATATAAAGTCTGCCGTTGTACTCAACGCCTGTCGGGTCGGCGCAGAATACATTCGGAGAAATTGGATTAGCCGTATTTTCCAGCTTGTAGCAATTTTCGCTTATTTTCATTAGCATCACCTCATTGTTTTTTTGGCAACACCGCGCAAAAACCATTTATTGGATTTTGTACGTGTCTTGCTGACATTTTTTTTCGTCATATTGCACAATACACGCACAATCTTTGCCCAGTATTGCTTTATTTAATTATACACATTGTAATGCAAAAATTCAACAGCATATATTCGTTTAATCCACCTTTTAGTCATAATATGCACTTTTGCTCTTGACTTTAGCGCGGAATTAAGCTATACTGTAAGCGGGGTGATATTATGCACAGAAGAATAGCGGTCATTACCGCAAGAGCCGACGCGTCCGAACAGCGCGATATACTATATGGAATATTCGAAGCCGCATTCCGGAAAGACACCGATGTTGTAGTCTACTCAAACATATACAACCACTGGCAGGACGATAATCTGCTGAATTATGAGAACATAATTTACTCTCTGATTGAGCCGGATTTATTTGACGGCGTTATTGTCACAGCCGAGGCATTCCGGGATATAAAAATAATCAACGATACAATTGATAAAATCAGAGCTGCAAAAATCCCCGCCATTGTTATTGACGGTGAGTTGGATGGATTTAAGAGCGTTTATTCCGACGATGAAACCGACATGGAGAAAATGACGGAACATCTGATAACGGTTCACGGTTTCACGGACATCGACATACTGACGGGAAGCAGGGACAACGCCGCTTCGCAAAAGCGTCTGAACGGCTGCAAGCGCGCATTCGGAAAGCACGGAATAAGCTTTGATAATATCAGAGTGTATTACGGAAACTTCTGGAACGATTCAGGTGAGGAACTTGCCCGGCGGTATCTCAGCGGTGAAATTCCGCGACCTCAGGCGGTGATATGCACCAACGATTTCATGGCGTTCGGGCTGTGTGATGTTCTTTCAGAGGCAGGAGTGGATATTCCCGGCGAGCTGACAGTAACGGGCTACGACCTGACCGGTGGCGACCATACCGCAGGAAGGATATATCACTATCCGCTGCTGACGACTTACCGCAGAAATCGCCGTAAAATGGGACGGGACGCTGTGGATGCTATTCTCGGCGGCAGTCCTATTCAAGACAATTCCGACAGGTTCGTAAGCGGAAACACCTGCTCCTGCGGCGTCTGCCGTTTGCATCTTTTAGATGAGCTTGTCGCGGAAAAGATAGACCAGTATCACACCATTATGAGCACCGTGGCACAGTTTTCCGGCAGGCTCACCACATCGCGTACTCTTGAGGAATACACCGGAGCGGTAAGCGAGTTTTTCTACCTGCTGCACGGCGCTGACAGGCTGTTTCTGTGCCTTGACAGCGCATGGAACAGTGAACGTTTCAACGGTGGTGAGTTCCTGTGCTGTGCGATAGGTAACGATTATTCAGAACCTCCGATAAAGTTCAGCAGTGGCGAAACTCCCGTGCCGTTCATTACGGAGCACGATTCCCCTGCGATTTTCTATGTGAATCCCGTGTGCTTTCAGACAAGGCTTTACGGGTATACGGTGCTGGAATACAACCGCCCGGCGAGCTATGATTTCAGCTTCCGCGACTGGAACAAGACTGTTGCGGATACGCTGGAGTTTCTGCGAATGAAGAATGATATCCACTATCTCACGCAATGCCAGAGGCAATCCGCACTGTATGATTCGCTGACGGGGTTCTACAATCTTCGTGAATTTGAAAGCATTGTGGAGGAAGCCGGGCATAACTTCTGCATTCAGGCGGTAAGGCTTAGTTTCCCGGACGGCGGAGAATACCTGTTTGGCGAAAACCACCACAGCGATATAATCGCAGAAACAGCGTCAGCAATAAAACGTGTATGCACTCAGCATGAAATATGCTGCCGGACCGATGACAACACATTTCTTATCCTGTTCAAAAGGGAAAACGGAATGTTTCCTGAGAAACTGAAAATATCGCTCCACAACGAGGTTTACTCACGGCACGATGAACGGCAGGTTATTATCACATACCACGGTTCTGATAACACGCTGGTCGAAGAACTGCGCTCAGCCGTATCGCTGGATGCAGAGCACGATGTCGGTCTGATAAGCGAACGAAGAAAACTTCCGCATTATAACGAGCTTGCCGACATAAGGGACAGGATAATTTCAATGCCTAATAAGATGCCTAAGCTTTCGGAAGTCAGCAGAAAAATGTGCGTCAGCGAGGGGCATTTCCGTTTGATTTACCGGCAGTGCTTTGATGTAAGTTACAACCGCGACTGCATAAATTCAAGGGTAATGAAAGCCTGCTACTTACTGTATTCTACCGCCATGAGCATCTATGCGACAGCAGTAAGCTGCGGTTACGATGATGAAAAATTCTTCTCACGGCAGTTCAGGCAGGTGACCGGATTTTCTCCGGCAGAATACAGAAAAAAGATACTGCAGTGACGGCAAGAATATTGTGATGATCAATAAACGACAGACCGAGGCGCTGTAAAAAAATAAGACTGCCATCTCAAAAAACGAGCTGCAGGAAAAGCTTTTTTCACAGGTGGTAGAGCAACTCACAGCAAAAGGACTGATCCTAAAAAATGGAACAATAGTAGATTCAACGATAATAGCAGCGCCGACTTCCACAAAAAACAAGGACCGCAAACGCAACTCTGACGCACATCAGACGCACAAGGAGAACACATGGTATTTCGGCTTTTAGCGCACGGGCTAAACGTTCCTTTTGTTCCTCATTTAAAACCGAATATCAACGGCTTCCGGTATAACAATACCGTTATGTCACATTTATCCGCTTCTCTGAACTTTAGCTTTGCGTATTTACAAATTCAGACATAATAAAAGGGCTGCTGCGGCAACCCTCAGAATGTTGAAAAAAGTCAAGCAGAAACACTTGTTTTTCATTACTGCACGAATTGATTAATTTGTGCCTTTCGCAATTTCCCCATCCGAAAGCTCGATGACACGCTTACAGCGAGTGGCAATGTCTTTGTCGTGGGTTACGATTATGACGGTTTTTCCCGACATATTGAGGCGTTCAAAAATCTGCATTATTTCATCTGCGGTCATGCTGTCAAGTGCGCCTGTCGGTTCATCGGCAAGGATTATCTGTGGTTCGTTTACCACCGCTCTTGCTATGGCTACTCTTTGCTTCTGACCCCCGGACAGTTTGTAGGCAGGCGTGTTTGTTTTATCGGACAGTCCGACGCTTTTTAATACATCGTTTATCGCCTTTTCCTTATTGATGGGCTTATCTGTGTATATAAGAGGGATATTTATATTCTGCTTTACCGTGTACTTTTCAACAAGGGCGAAATCCTGCATTACAAAGCCTATATGACTGTTTCTGAGCTTTGCTTTTTCACGCTCCGGTATGTAAGAAACTTTTTTGCCGTCAATATAATAATCGCCGTCCGTTTGCTTGTCGAGAAGTCCGAGAATATTAAGAAGCGTTGATTTTCCGCTTCCGCTTTTTCCGATTATTGCGACAAGCTCGCCCTTGTTTATTTCAAAGCTGATATTTTTCAATGCTTGAACCTGTGTGTCACCGTCATGGAAAGTCTTTGATATGTTGTCGAGTCTGATCATTTACTTATCCTCCTTTATCTGCATTATAAGCGGTTTTCTCTTAATGCTCACCATAACGGGCACAACGGCTATCACTGCCGTTGCAATGCCTGTCAGCATAAAAACAAGTGTTGTACGGAGTGACATAAATATAAGAGATGAAACAACAACACCGACAAGGTTTATAATCAGCACTTCGGCACTTATCCTGAGCAGGATATCCGACTGTGAAGCGCCGCAAATCATGTGTATGAGCAGTTCACGGATATTTTTTCTGACATAGAGCAGGGTTGACTGTATCATTGAAAATACCGCAAGAATAATGATTATTGACGATATGACGATGAGTGAAATATCGGCTTTTGTAGAAACAAGGTCGATAAGCTGTCTTGTTTCATCGGCAGATATGAAGTTATATGTATTCATGCCGTTTTCTGCGGCGTAATCATTTATTGCGGCAAGGTCGGATTTATCATCGGCATAGATAAGTGAGGTGGGGTAATCAATGCCTTGTGCTTTCATGCTTTCAATGCTCATGACAGGAGTGAACACTTTGTTGTCGGCGGAAACAACAGAGCTTTTGTCACCTTGCAAAAAGGTTGTTTTCATGCCGCTTTTCAGTATACCGACTACCTCGTATTTATCAAGGTACAAGTCGCCGATGTTATAGTCGTTTTCAAAGTCACTGCCGAGAACTACGGGCGGATTATCTGACAGATCTTTGCCGTATTCTGTATTTTGGAACAGCCGTCCTTTGCTTACTTCAAAGCCGAATATATCAAAGTAATGCTCTGTAATTACAGACAAAGTATATTCTGTACCGTCTTTTTCTTCATAGAATTCGGAACGCCCCTCGGTTTTATAGTTTTCGGCTATGTAATAGCTGAGGTTTCTTTCCTTTTCTATGTCGTCATAATCAACCACTATTCCGCCGTCGGTGTAAATATCGGTGCTTGACGGGCTGTAGCAGTTTTTGGGAAAATCAAAGCCGTCAAGGGCATTCACAGTTACAGTTTTATATGCGGTGATACTGCAAAGATTGCCTATAACAAAGAATGCTACTATCATCTGGAATGTAAGAAGCAGGCAGGAAAGCAGGTTCGATTTTATATCGAAAAGAATTATTTTTATAAGTTGCTTGTTCATAACACTCTCCTTAACGAAATGACCTGTTCGTGCGAATACTTGTCACTCAGACTGTAGGAAATTATACCGCCGATAAGAAGGATGAACGCCACGGATATAAGTCCTGCGGAAATTCTGATATTGCCGAGATAATAAGAAACGGCAGGAATAAGAGTAAGGAGCAGTGTGACAATAAAGCCGATAAGTATGCCGACTGCGGAGATCATAAGAAAATTTATGAATATCATTTTTTTGATGTCCGCATCATCTGCACCGCATATACGGCGAGCCATTATTTCGGAGCGCTTGGAGTTTATCCATGACCATGTGAACACGCCCGAATTCATAAGAATAAGCAGACCGATAAGCAATATCGCAATGATGATAACTATATTGCCTGATGTAAAGAGATTGCTTTTTCCCGCTATCTTGGATATATCATCGGTTCTGATATTGGTATCGGGATTTTTCCCGGTTATATCTGATTTTATGCTTTCGGTGACTGAGGGCGTTTTATCTTTGTTATCAATTATAAGCGTCAGGCCCGAAAACCGCACCGTGCTGCCGCTGAGCTTATCAGACTGCAATATGAAATCGCTGTCTTTACCTCCGTATATGTTGATACTGCTGACGGTGTAATTCTGTCCGATGAAGTTTATCGTTTTTCTTCCGTTTATCGTCATACAGTACGGCTCAAGTTCGGGCTTTATCACGGCGGTCGGTGCGCTGTTTTCAGAAGATGTTTTTTCGTAGTCAAACAGGGCGTAGCCGGAACTGTATTCGATTACGAGTTTTATTGCACCGACAGCTTTATACTTTGACAGTATATCGCCTATATCGCTGTAGGTGAGGGCGCTTTCGGAGTTGCGGTCCTGATTGACTGTTATTATTTCTGCATTATCTGAAAGTCTGCCTGCGACGCCTGAGCTTACTGAATTTAAAAACATAGAAATGAGAAAAGTGCAAAGAAAATACGTTACGGCAAAGAATGTTATCATCATGCCGCTTTTGTTGAATAATTGTCTGATATTATCACCCCATAATTCAAATCTTGTATGCTGTTATTAATTTATAGTGCGGAAGAGTGTTTCGCAAATTTCGATATTTTTATTATATATGATTTATTTAGATTTTTCAATAGAATTTTTGAAATATATTACATTTTGTCGGTTTGCAATAGAGATGTAAAAGAGCGGCAGAAAAGCCAAACCTGTGTGTTACAGTTAAGTTAAGAAAAAGCAACAGGACACAAAGCAAACCCTTTATGAATGCGGTAATACAAAGCACCCGCCGCCGTCAAGCGATAACAGAATATCCGCAATCGCATCACGGTAAGGAATATAAAGTTTTTGATTATTCTTAAAAAAACAAAATCCGCAGGACTTGCTCATTTAAAGCTGAGCAGTCCTGCGGTTATGTTATTTCGTTCTTTTAAAACGGTCGGTTGCTTTAGCGTCACTGCCTGATTACAAGCACTCTCAGCCTTGTCCGTAATAGGCATTTGCACCGTGCTTGCGCAGATAATGCTTGTCAAGAAGCTCCTGCTGCATTCTTCCTGCAGTGGGTGCGATAGTGAGTGCGTGGTAATTCATAAATGCGACTTCCTCAAGCACTACGGAATTATGTACCGCCTCGTGTGCGTCTTTGCCCCAGGTGAACGGACCGTGACTTTTGACAAGCACCGCAGGGATAGTCATAGGATCGATGTTGTTGAATGTTTCAATTATGACCTTTCCTGTTTCCTTTTCGTACTCGCCGTGAATCTCCTCGGGAGTCATGGCACGGGTGCAGGGTATCTCGCCATAAAAGTAGTCGCCCTGTGTTGTGCCCATTGGCTGAATGCCTGCACCTGCCTGAGCAAACGAAGTAGCCCAGCGGCTGTGGGTATGCACGACACCTCCGATAGCTGAGAAGGAGCGATATAGCTCGAGATGAGTAGGCGTGTCACTGGACGGCTTCCACTTGCCTTCGGCTGTTTTTCCTGTTGCAAGTTCGACCACCACCATATCCTCGGCTGTCATTTCTTCATACGGTACACCGGAGGGCTTTATCACTATCATTCCGCTCTCACGGTCGATTGCGGAAACATTTCCCCAGGTGAACGTTACAAGGTTGTATTTCGGGAGCAGAAGATTGGCTTCAAGTACATCCTGCTTTAATTTCTCTAACATATTGCGTCCTTTCTTACTTTGCCGCTGCGTATTGTGCCGCAAGTCCACGTTTGTAGTTTTCCATAAATCCTGCAAAACCCTCTGCACCGTTCTTTTCGGGGTGAAGCGTGGTGGATTCCATACCGACGAATACCTCGCTGTCAAGGAATTCCGACAGTGATTTTTCGCCGCCGCATACAGTATATGCCGCAAGCAGAGCCATTCCCCATGCGCCGCCCTCTCCGGCGGTCTTCATAACTGAAACGGCACAACCCAGCCCATCGGCAAGGAACTGCTGTGCAACTCCTTTTGTCTTGAACAGACCGCCGTGTCCTGTTATTTTTTCAACGGAAACCTGCTCCTTTTCAAAAAGTATATCCATTCCGAGCTTCAGTGCCGCCATAGTAGAGTATATTTCCGCACGGAACAGATTTGCAAGATTGAATTTTCCGTCGGGAGTGCGGAAATACATCGGTCTGCCGTTTTCCGCTCCTGCAACAGGCTCGCCTGAAAGGAAATTATACACAACGGTGTTGCCGCAGTCGGGATCTCCCGTCAGTGCGTGATAATACAGCATATCATAAAGTGCGGGCTTTGCGATAGGGTGACCGCTGAGCTGTGCAAATTCACCGAATATCTTCACCCATGCGTCAAGCTCGGAGGAGCAGTTGTTGCAATGCACCATAGCAACGGGAGCGCCGCAGGGAGTAGTCACTACGTCAATTTCCGGGTAGTAGCCCTTAAGCGGCTTGTCGAGAACAAGCATAGCGAATATCGAGGTGCCTGCCGATACGTTTCCAGTGCGCTGCTTTACGGCGTTGGTGGCAACCATGCCGGTTCCAGCGTCACCTTCGGGCGGACAGACGGGAATTCCTGCTTTCAGATGTCCCGATACGTCGAGGCGACTGGCTCCTTCGGGAGTAAGGAAGCCTGCGTTTTCACCGGCCGACAATACCTTCGGCAGAATATCCCGAAGTTTCCAGTCGTATCCTTTCGGAGCAATAAGTTTGTCGAACTTATCCACCATTTCAGAAGAATAGTTTTTGGTGATGGGATCGATGGGGAGCATACCGGAGGCATCTCCTATGCCCAGTACCTTTTGGCCGGTTATTTGCCAGTGGACAAAACCTGCAAGGGTGGTCAGGTAATTGATGGATGGAACGTGCTCTTCATTATCCAGGATGGCTTGGTAGAGGTGGGAGATGCTCCAACGCAGAGGGATGTTGTAGACAAATAGTTCGGATAGGGCTGCGGCAGCCTGGCTGGTATTAGTATTTCTCCAGGTACGGAAGGGTACAAGGATTTCTTCTTTTTCATTGAATGCCATATAGCCGTGCATCATGGCACTGACACCGATAGCTGCCAAGGTCTCTATCTCTGTAGCGTAGAGGCTCTTTACATTGGTACGAAGGTCTGCGTAGCAATCCTGCAACCCATACCAGACAGCCTCGACGCTATATGTCCACAGTCCGTCGACTAACTGATTCTCCCAAGTATGGCTTCCCTGGGCGATGGGTTTGTTTTCCTGGTCAATCAAAACCGCCTTGATTCGTGTGGAACCGAGTTCTATACCAAGGATGGCCTTGCCTGCCTCAATGGTTGATTTTGCATCTAATTTCATGGTATTAATGATAAATTACGGATTTATAGTACGATTATAAACTACGGATTACTGATTGCAAACTACTAGTTACGTTTGTGGTACGTGTAATTAGTAGTCCGCAATCGGTAATCCGTAATGATTATCAGCAAAGTGCCTTGTTCAGCATATAGTAGACTTCATTCATACGCCTGTCTCTTATACACATCTGACGCTGCCGACGAATAGCCTTGT